>Ga0065711_1044015_pt1 | contig 14379 bp, 6 predicted proteins | sample Hoacrofraction12_FD_59098 | JGI IMG/M metagenome (GOLD analysis project Ga0065711, IMG submission 59098) | Hoatzin crop microbial communities from Cojedes, Venezuela - Epithelial fraction 12 v2 (version 2) | ecosystem: Host-associated > Birds > Digestive system > Esophagus > Crop | place...
TCATCAGCAATTGCTTCACTCTCTGAAGACCACTAGAAAAAAAAAAATGAGAAAAGAAAACAGAGCCCGATTTTTCATCCAATTTATTCTGTCATTTATTTGCTGAAATTGGTCCCTTTTTCCTGATCCTTTCAGGGTTGCTATATGAAGTGCAAGAACTTTCATTTATTCAAGTGATGTACAGCAAAGGGCCAGACAGTCAGACATGTTGGACCTTTCGCAGGCTTCAAACCCAGCAAGAAGTAAAACCACAGTGATAAAATCATGCCTTTTATTTTTTTTATTACACTACAGTGGTACTTTGTACCACCTGGACATCCTCAGGGAAGATCTTTCTTTTCCTTCTGGATCATTTCTGGATTGCAGGCAATGTAGCAGAAAGTAAGAGCACAAAGTGAAAGCATTTGTGATAGTAGTCTGCTGAAAAAAATAGCTTTTTTAATACTATGCTCTAATCTCACATGAAAAGCAGCAGGACCTTGCAAGCTACACATGGCCACAGTGAGGTCAGTCTGACCCTGCACAGACACGACGCCGCACTCATGGTGTTCTCACTCCACAGCCCAGACCACCAGAGCTGTAAAGTCAGCCCACCCCTGCACAGCTTTGTGTAGCACCACATTCACCTGCCTGGAGTTTCCTTCCTCTATTTACTCTCCCTGTTTGATACTTCTCACACAACTCCTTCAGAAAAAGCTAAATGTCATCCACCACAAAGATGCTGTAAGTAATAGAATTCTTTGGCTCCCCCTTCCAGTGAAATATCTGTGGTGAAAATGAAAGTAGTGAGAAAATATAGCACAACATAGGTTTTTGACATTTTGGGAAGAATTCTTTTCATGGGGCTGGTTACAAAGTAGATCAAAAGTATATGCTCCATTTTGATCCTAACAAACATAAAACCCATTATACTAAATCATTTCCCCATGGAAAGATTTCAATATATACTGTCAAAAATCTCCATTATACTCATAAAGGGTACTATGTTATGTACCAAAAAAAAAAACAACCCACGTGATATAAAACCTACAGAGAAATAGGAAAGATAAATTAATATCTACCACAGAGGCTGGGCAATTCCTAAATGGCAAAGGGTCAGAAAAGAATCTTCAGGTTATATTGTGAAGCATTTCTATTATCTTTGTGACTGAGCAGAGCACAGGGACTGCTATCAATAAATGTCCGTATATGTTTTATAGTTTGGCTCACTACAGCCTATTTCAATTTTCACTTGTTGAAGAAAAAAAAACAAAAACCAAAAAGAGAAGGCCTGTCAGCTATACAGGACGAGACTACTAAACACCCTATTCTATACTTTAACTTCAAAAAAGACAGAATTTAAACATTTTGAATTGTATATGCACAGAAGCACCACTACCTTCCTTCATGAGCTAATAAAGAAACCCCAAGGAAACATAAACCATATGCTAAGCTCAGCACATGCTGGGACATTAGTCATGACTTTGTGTTTCTTCTTAGAATTGCTTTGAAATATTCATGTCAGACAATCATAAAACATTCTGAATTTTAAAGAAACTGAAAGGAAAAACAACTGATCCTAAAGAGCAAGTCCTCCATTTCCATATACAAACCTGGATTCACAAGGGTCTGTATTCTTTTGCTAGCTCCAGTGGTCTTTGACTGATACACCTGCATTGACTGACATGGAGTTGCACTGAATAAGCACCAATGTAAGATAGCTCGTAGTGTGTTCTGATCTCTGTGGTCCCTTTTCTCTAGCCTAATTCCTCTTACCTGAAATAACATGTGTTTATTACAGGGGTCAAAACAAGCCTTTGAACTTTTGACTCAAAACATTTTCCAAATTGCAACCTATAACACTTCATAAGCCTCCTGAAGTCCCTTACATAAAGCAATACAAGGATCAGCTGTGCTTACAGGTCTATTTTACACTTACAAGAATCAGCATTATAAAACACTGACATTTTAATCTCAGAAGCAGATATAGCACGCACAGACAACCAGGCTGAAGTCCGTTCTGCAAGTCCCAAAGTAATTCCTTGGTCCAAACCTTGAAATCTTTTATTGTTTCGCTTCCTGAGTACATTTGTCAAACTCAACGGCACACTATTACCATAGATGTTTGTCTTACGTCACCAGGCTTTCTTCATGCCCATTTGTTACTAAACAGTACTGAAAGCAGGAGGATCAGACCATCTCCATAGTCAGCATTGGACTTTCCACCAGTGAAAATGGTGAATTTACTTCTCTATCCCTTCTGAGATGTTTTTCCCACAGATTTTAATAGCTACCAACTGTTTAAGACAGTATGTTCTCACACCTGCCCAGTCTCTGATTTTTAGATTGTCCACTAACACCTATAAAACAGTCAAGAAATCAAATCTTTATGGAGAAAGCCACAGGGATTAAAAGATAGTTCTGTATTTTGCAGATTTTTGCACTACTCCAAAAGAGTACAGTAAGTTGCATTCTTTTACCAACTTCACCATAGAAATTCAGAACTACTTTGTGGAAAACATTTGCCTTCTGTGCCATTTTGTAGACAAAGAGTCATTTCTACACCACTTATCCTTGTCAGGTGCAATTCTTCCATAGTCTGACCTAGCAGGACTTCACAAAGTAGCAGTTAAGTGCAGTGCCTCATTAGATCTGAGGAAGTTGCAGACCTGTGCACACCAAGTGGCTTCAGTTAAACTCTTTCTAGGTGGTTTCAGTTAAACTCCTTCCAACTGTGTGACAGAAGAGGCATAGACTCTTCAACACAGCAGTCAAAACGGTGGCCAAGATGACAACTTGTGACTCATAAGTCTTCCATTCTCAGATCTACAACAGACATTATTTGTAGCCTTGGGCTAATTTTTCCACACCTCCTTCTGTGAAATGGCAGAAGCAGCCCTTCCTTGCCTCCACTTCCACTCCCCTCTTTGCACTGTGACACTGCACAAGTGAAAAAAAACACTAGAGAAAGAAAGATCTCACTGAGGTGATGATACCCAGCTTCTGGCTAAAATGTTATGCTCCTTAGGATGCCCTTTCATCCTGGTGTATATCTATGAAGCAGTGTCAAGTCAAGAGGCCTCTGAGTGAGCTTGCTTGGCCGCCAAAAGCCACGTGTAAATATGGCATGCAAAGAGAAGACATTTGTGACTACTACCATATTTTGCCATACTGAGATATCGTTAGGCACACCATCAGTCTGCCACTCACTATGTTTGGTACAAACCATAGTCCTATCACATCTAGTCCAATAATAAGTCGACAAAGGCTACAACATCAATACTGAAAGGAAAATACAGTTCGTCTGGCATGTGCAAAAGAATGAACATGCAAGGTCAGGCAGTCGTTGAGACACAACTGTACCTACAGTGTTGTCAAAAAGTGCACAGCAGGATTAGACTAAAATGCATTAAAAAAATTCAGTGGTTGCAAGCAGGTCTTAGAGTTAACGTGCACACTAACAATTCCCCTGGTGCTCCTCTCTGCCTGGAAAGTCACTGTAACAATACACATGGGAAAGTATTACTTTTTCTCTAGAAAGAAAAATCACCATCATTTTTTGGTTTCAAGCCAATACAACATACACATAAAAACAGGTAAATAAAAAATATACTAGCTAAATAAAAAAAATAATTTGAAAAAAAGGCACAAAAAGGAAGAAAGGCTTGATCCTGCAAAGGTAATAGCATTCTATCCTTGAATTCACAAAGCATTTCTGTCATTGCTCTAAGTTCATGAATATTCCTCATGGATCCCAGCAGAACTATGTAAACGCTTAATGGTAAGCATGTCCTTAAGCACTGGGCTGGGTAAGAAACATAGCAGTCTGAGCTCTGCAGATTCAAGGATTAAGTTTAAATCTGCTGTGGCTGATTTTGTACAAAAGTAAATGCTAGTGTTTGAGACCTGAATGTCTTATTCTACTCTCATTCATTTCTGATACATCAGAAATGCACACCATTATATTTAAGACTAAATATTTGCTCTCATGTATCACAATTAGAGACTTCATGATAAAGCAGAAAGAGGCTTTTATAGGGCTTGGAAGTGCTAATTTCTTGACCTTCCTTCTAGTATTATAAACTGAAAACTTTTTGCCACTGACAGAATTAGTGCACATTCTCTGTATGATCTTGGTTTTCTAGCAGAAGACCTGTATAAAGAAGGAGTAAAAGCTACTCCATTTCTAAACATTAGAGATGATCAACTTGCATGCTAATTCCTTTTCCCACTTGTCATTTTGTTTTGCACTATACTGCTGCTGAAGCTGTATTGTGTCCACAAATAATCTAATTTCCATAGAAGTCAGTCATGCCCTGGATAGACATGCAAGAAAGAAATTGAAATAGGTGTTTTACTCTGCACAATGAGGATGGGATCATATGGTTTCTTGATAGCTACACAGCTGAACCACACTTTCATCTCAGAAGAAAGTAAGTGTTCGGTAGGCAACAGAAATACCAATGGTAGCATTCTAGCTACTTACTACTGCACAGAGAAAAATAAGCCAAATACAAGCAGGGAAAGAAGCCATAAGTGATAAACAAATCACAGTTAATAAATCACAGGAACGAAGATACACAAAGGAAACAATAAAGTCATTACTACTCTGACATTGCTCTTGTGTTGTCTGTACATATTCACTTTTCATACACATTTTTTTTCTGAAGCCTTGAGTTTCCACTGATTGCTGAGGGGATGAAAGGGACGTGAGACTTAGAAAGAATTCCTGTTATTTTACCTTAACAGCAAACAAATATGCAAGCAAGAGGAAAGCTACTTTATGACCATGCTGTCAGCCTCTCATACTTGAATCCCTTTGTGTTGCAGGATACAGTAGGTGGGGGGTATTTTGTTTGGTTGGGGTTTTTATATATGTGGACTTATAACAAACCCACAACTATTTCTTATTTCATAAAAGAGGTTCTCATTTTTTCAATACCTGTGCAGAAAAGACTTATGAGAACGAAAAAAAAAAGCAAGAAAGTAAAATGCAAATTCAGGTCAGTTTGAGCCTTCGGGTGCTTAGGAAAAAGAATATTCAAAGAAAAACAAATTTGCTCAACATCTAATTTTTCAGCATCATGAGGAATGAGACTGCAATGCAGTCAAACAGTGCCCATTTTGTTCAAAACGCAAACTTGTCACATCTTGCAGTATGAACAAATTTACTGAAAACAGGTCAAGCTGGTGCCACACTCTGCTCTTATCCCCAAGGTTTGAATAAAAATTCAACCATAAGGCCCAGACCTGTGAAGATGGCAAAAATGTCATACAAATTGCCATAAACTACATGCACAATGCACTTAGAAAATACGCCAACGTTAACCTGGGTGGATAACTGAAAAAACTGAAGGACTGAAAAAGTTTAAAGTCTGTTTTACTTACATTATTCCACAAAGTTTTCATTCTTTTCAAAAGTCTTTGTAGTCTATTTTCCATGACCAGTTCCTGCAGAGTCAAAGACGCCTCATTCTTTGATGGGATTACCATTTTGGCTGAGAAAGACAAGAGCAGAAATGCAATACACTCAGCATTCAGTAAGGTTTGTAAAGCCCTAAAGTATCTAGTTAATGGATTAAAAACTGACTAAATTATATAAGTGCTGAAAACAAGAAGAAAAGGAAAAAACATTTGTTACACGTAATCATGACTCAGCAGAAGTCAGTCCCATTGACAATACAGTATTTACAGCCTGGAGGTAAATATTACATCCCTGCAAATACAACTAGCTGCAAACACAATCAGAACGATACACAATAAAGATGAGGCTATTCATTCAGAATGAACGCAGATGCTTGTTAATCTGAGCCTACACAAAAATAAGAAGTTGTAGTGCACCCCAATTTAAAGCTATAAACCTATGAATAAAGATTGTCATCCACACCTACAGAGTGGGAGACCTTGCCTCGCACAGTAGCAAGTCTGAAAGTGCCAAGTTCCAGTGTGATCCTTGGTAGCATGAAAGAGGAGAAGCAATGAGATCAGAAAGTGTTTCTGCTCATCCCTGAGGCACTGTTGAGACCCATAAGAGAATACTGCACGTGGACTTCTCATGTTTTAAGGACACTGACAAATTGAGAAGCATGCATAGGAGAGGTTTCAGGACTCAAACCAAGGGACAAAGAACAAAAAATGAAAAGGCTGCCTTGATTACACTTTTTTTAAAGGAGAAAATACCTGTTATCATGGGTCTTAAATCCTTCAGAGTAAGTCTAACAAGACTTAATGCCAAAAAAAAAAAAACACCAAAAAACAGTGAGGCAAACTGAAATTAGATAAAGCTTTTAAAACTACTGAAATAAGAACAGAAATGGCAGGTTCACTGTTCCTAATGTCTTCAAATGATTGGATGCCTTTCTGTTTGTGATGGTTTTTCAAACCTGATGAAGGACCACTAGGTGAAACAGTGGCCTGTATTCCCAGGAGGCTGGAAAGTTGATCTAACTATGGTCCCTGACAAAAGAGGCGATTTCAGCAGTTTGCAGCCAGCAATGCAAACTTCCTCATTTATGTCATCACTACAGTTGATCCTGTGGGCCTTAGGAAAAACTTCGACCTGAAATTGCAGTTTGAACTACGTAAAAATCTTCTTTCTCCCCTTCTCTCCTTAACTTCACTGCCACAGAGTTTTTCAGTGCACTCTCCAAACCACCAATCCACAGCTAGATCTACTCCCCACAGCTTTGCTCAGGGAGCTCATCTGCTATTCTCAGACAGTACGTTCACATTAGGCTTCTTCAAAATGCACATCACAGGTGAAGTCTATGAGCTTTTAAAAAAAATAACAATCACACTATTACAATATACTCTGGCTTATATTGCAAATGTGTGTCTCTACCCCCAATTTTCTTTAATCATAAACAAATATTAAGTTTTGCATATTCCCATTCTGGATATTCTCTTTTATGATGGCCAAGACCAAAGCTGTCTCAAACCAATCAATCCTCACAGAATCCTTATTGTTCTGCCTTATTTTTTCCCTACATCAATAAAATAGAACTAATACTGTTATGAACTTGGATAACAGAACTTGACTTGAGAGCTTATTGTAGTGAAAGAAATGCCTCTTTTCAACACAGCATTTGCAACAACTACTGTATAAAAGAAAATTCAATTGTGTGATTGTGGCTATCATGATTTAAAAGGATTTCTTTTCCCTCCCGGAGGCATCAACAAGGTTAGGTAAATCCAGAGAGAGAAATTGCCTACATGCACAGGAACAGTAGCTGATTAAGGAGTTTTCTGAAAATCTCACCCAAATTCAGATGAAACTGCCCAGGTATTAGACCAGATCACGTATCTGAAAATATAAAGATGAGTTTATTTCCTGCCTGGTTTTCAGCTCACATTATTTACTAAGATTCTGCATACGGTGACTGCATTTCAGCCTTCTCCCTGGGAGCTGGAGGAGGCAGGTCCCACCCATAGTAAGTGAAAATGCACTGCCAGCTGAGAGCATTAAAGTATTCCCCAGGGAGTAGCAGGGCACCATCTTCCCCCATCACAATGGGAGTCTTGCTATCTCTCTTTCTTGGAGACTGGTAACAAGGCAGCCCTTGCACTGCAAAGAGCTCTCAGATTTCACTGATGTTTACAAATCAAATGTCCAAACAGATCAGTTATTCTTTCATGTTGCTCACAGTAGTAAGCATAGTTAAAACACACAGCCTAGAAAGCTGGTACTCTCAATATCATTGATGCAGAATAACCAGGCAGCCAGGCACCATTGTGTTTGGCACTTAGGGAAAAGTCTTCAAGGGCAGTTCCACATGCAAGCAAATCCAGACTAGACCAGTCACAAGGAGAAGCAATCTAGGAAAACACAGACAAACTCTACAGCAAATCAATTACAAATACGGTGCCAAGAAAAGAAGTGAAGGCATTGTGGATTTTGGGGAGTACTCAAGGAGCAACAAGCATGGTGCACCCACATTCACCTCTGCCACGCACCATGAGAGAGTTTTACTCTCCTGCAACACTGCTACACTCAGCACCATTCCTCACCTGACCTCTTCTTCACTAATTTCTTGTCTGGTCAGTGTCTCTCTTCTTATGCTGTTATCCTTTCCCATCTTCTTCTTGATCATCAGTATCCAGAATTGCAAAGGCCTTGTGAACATGTGCCTTTCCTCCTCCTCTCTCTGCTGTCTTATTTACTGAAGCCTCATGCTTTACTCTCTCTGCTCAGTGATTTCTTCCCTCCTTGTGCATTCAAAGGATTTTCACACTGCCTGATCCAAGTTCTTAAAAAGATCAAAAATAAGGACGCACAGTTTTTATTTACAACTTTTTTTTGTGTGTGATTGAAATTTAGATTAAACCACAGGCAAACGACACGAGTAACAGCATCTCCATTCAACAAAATGCCTGTTTATCTTCATATACCAAGAAATACAAGATTTATTTGTAAAAAGCAGTACTTCCAAAGCATAGTTCAGTGTTTTTTTCTTAAGTTGTATTTAATTTTATGTCTTTTATTCTAAATTGCTTTACTTTACTTTCCTTTTAAAATGCTGCCATTATTTTACTATTTATGAGGTAGTCCTCACTCCTTTCTCACTCTGGGAATCATCTTGATTCCAGTCTAACTTGTCAAATTAAGCAGAAGCCCATTAGAAAAACACAAAATTGCTTTAGAGTAGTTCATTTCTTTCCCTTACAGGAAAAGAAAAAAAGCAAAAAAAAGCTTCTAGTTTCCTCTGCTTTTTGGTTGCTTAGCTAAATCATGCCCTGAAATAAAAAAATGTACATTTTATAGGATTTTTTTTCCTGCATTTCCCTGTGCATTATTTCTCTCTGCCAGACAAGCTTTACCAGCCGCTTCTCTGGACTTTGTCTCCACACTGTATTCCTGTTCAGTAATTAAGCAAAACCATGCTAGTCTTTTTACGTCAAGGAGACTGTTACCCATGCAAAGACAGCCTGGCCAGGAAGTCCCTGAGGAGAAACACTCTTTTCTAACATCATCCCTAATTGTATTACTCAGCAAACAGCATTACTTCTCTGTGCAGCATTCAGTAGCTTGGATGACCCCTGTTTGCAATGGAACTGGACTGGAGCAACACAACATTGGGCTTTTTGCAGACAGACCTTGAGGGCCAAGAAGAAGAGCTGTCAACCCAGCCTTCCTTCATGAAGTTTCATGCCTTCCCCAGGAGGATACAAGATCAGTCACTTCAGGCCAGTGCTTCCCAACAGCCATTCCCCGATGGCTGCCTCATGCTTGCATGTATGATGGGTCAGAAAGTAGCACGAAGCTGCACCTTGTTGGCCCATTCGTCTCTCGGCTGTCACCAATTCCTGCTCTCAGATGTTAGCAGCACTGTTCCCTTCTCACTACCCCCAAGTCACAGCCTACAGGACACACTGTCCCCTCAGGGATTAAAACCAGCACTCCAGTCACCTCAGCAAAATGGCTGCTGCACACGGTGTGCCTCAGGCAAACAGCCACCTCATGGCAACCACATGTGGGGAGCCTCAGGCAAATATCTACCTCAGGTAAAAGGCCTGGGGTCTGCAAGCAAATGGCTGCCTCAGGCAAATGGCCGCCACATGTGGGGCACTGCTGGCAAATGGGGACCTCAAAGGACAGCTTCACACGCTCCTGCCTTCACCCACATGCCCTGCAGTGCTGAGGGCTGCAGGACACACTGGAATAGGCCAACCTGAAAAGCGGGGTTTTCCTTTCACACCTTTTGCACCTCCAAAGCAGGCTTGGAGTCCTGTGCTGGATCAGCTGTACCCATGGCCACCATGGTCACCAGGACAGCTCCGGGCTCGCTGCCCTGCCTCTGCTCCACAGACTTGCTGTCCACGAGCAACTAACATGGCCTCGTCACAGCTGGTTTGTGGGCTGGGTTTACCTGGGGCAAAAGGGTGAGAGGGCTCCCCCATGCATGGGCTCTCGGGCACATTCTCAGCTGCAGGGGCAGAGCGCGTTTCCCCCCGACTGCCCTGAGGCAGCCATGACCAGAAAGCTCACAGCAAGCCACCCTGCCCAGGAACCGCGCTCAGGAAGTTTGCAGTGTGAAACTGGAAATAGAGAAATAAATTGTGGAGGTAAACTCTGCTCCCAGAGGCTAAACTCATTGCCGCAGCGATGACGGGGAAACGCAACCCACATCTGAAAGGAGAAGGGGGAGAGGGGGAGCAGTGCTGCAGATTTCCACAGCCGCTCAATATAACTCACCGTGAGCAGCACATCCACGAGGCCGGAGGACGGGGGGAGGAGGGGGCAATCGCATTCCTTTCTCTGGCCATTTTAGCTAATACCTGCTGCGACCACACATTTGCTCATAAAAACAATCTCTGGATCAAATATTAAAGCATTTCCAGGGAAATCTGTTAAGTTCTGTACTTACTGCACTCAATCTTTTTTGTTCATTCCATCAGTCCTTATTTAATAATTAATAACAGGTAAAAAATGATCTTTCACATTAATACAATTCCTGCTACTATTAAAAGAGCAGCTCCATCTGATGTCCAACACTTAGGACAAAGTGACGCATGGCGCTAATTTACCCCTTACATTTAAATTTTGAGCTAAAGGGCAATTCTTTTCCCCTGGTTACAACTGAAACTTTCCACCCGAGTGTGCTTGCAAGAGTCTCGCCACCCAAGGGACTGGCTCACAGAGAGATGTGGACATCGCAGCTGCCCTCAGCCCTCTGGTCTGGAGCATGGATGGCTCCTAAGGCTTCAGCTGCTCGCACTTCAACACCTTTTGCAGCTCTGCATATTCACCCGGGCCTCCAGCCACCTCCCTCCTCTCAGGCATCACCAGCAAGCCCCTCTCCCCCTCTCAGCTTTCTGTGTGCCCCCAGTAGGGTGTCAAGTCAGCAGCCTGAAGCCATGTGCTCCTCCGAGACCCTGCACCAACCCCTGGGCTAGCTTTCATCTGCTCCTCCAGCTGCCTCTCCCAGGTGTTTTCTGTCCTTCACCATCCCTCTTTACCTTGGCAGCTCCCCCGAGCCTGTTGCCATGGAAATTCCCAATTGCGAACTCTCCTAGGCCTTTCCGAGCCCCAGGAAGCTTCTTTCTTCTGCTAGCAACAGTCGCTCTTGGGATGTGTCCCCAGATGGCCCCGGTTCCCGCGAGGGGGACTGCACTGGCTTCCCTGCAGAGCAACCCTCTGCGCTACAGCTACCTTCGAATCCATCCCAGCACCGCCACAAGACGAGCCCCACACCACGAGCACATCACAGACCATCACTGCACGCCACGGCAAACAACTTACAGAATAAATAAATAAATATACTTACAGAATAGCTGAAATGTAGTTACAAGTGTCAGATGCATCAGTGGGGAAAAAACCCAACTCGAAACTGCTCTGGTTCCCCAGTTTGCCAGTGCTCAGCTAATAGTGTTCAGAGTAACAATGAATTAACTTAAAACAAGTCATTCTACCACAATTAAGTAAAAAAGATTTCCAAAAGGAAAAGAAAATTCTAACCGACACATGCCATTGAAAATCTTCACCATAAATCTTCATTTTGGCTTTGCACACATTTGATAGTGCTGTTGGTGAATTTTGTAAAAAGTACTTGTACTTAAATTCGGTCAAAGAAGTCAATATAAAAGAATAAACCCATATTTTTAAGCATAAGTACAAATAATATTTTTTCATTTATTGATTAAAATGTCATAAAACTGAAGAAAAAGTTATTTTCAAGAAAATAATGCTAATCCTCTGCTCCAAGCAGAATGATACATAATGCAATACGAAAGACAATAAGAAGTGATTCATATGTATCCACCAAAATTCACAGATAGGCTTTTTTTGTTGTTGTTGTTAAACAGTATAGTGTCTAATGGGCACAATAACTGGAATATGAAGAAAAAGCCATTTTCACTTCGAATACATTTTACAGTGATGCTTTTGCAATTTAAGTACCATTCCTAATCCATTTTCACAGGCCTTTACCTTAATGCAAGAAAATGAAAGTGACCTTAGGGACATTTTCTCCTCTCCATCACAGACAATACAGGTAAACTATGTGAACTCCAAAATATGAAGATTGTTGTTCTTAAATGGGACTGTCTCAGTCAGAGCACAGACACTTTACAGCCACTGAGGCATAACTATATATTTACTTTCCCGGCGGTGTAATTTGCTACACTGTGATTGGTGCTGCATCTATGGTTTACAAAATCATAGTACAATCATTTAATGTAGTTCAATTTGCAAAACCCTCTCTGGCAATTGGCTAATAAAAATTGACTCATAATCTGAGCAAAGCATTCTCAATAATCACTGTATTATTATGTTTCAATTACTTTGCAGTTAAGTGCAAATTTCTTACCTCTGAATAGCTCTACTTGAACTTACGTAAAAGTTATCACCTTTGCCAGTTACTAAAACAACATGTTAGTTTTCTTTCTCTTACAGTGAAACATAGCGATTTCCAGTGTGACATAATAAAGAAATCTAATAGGCATCTAAATGTGAGACACTGTCAGGAAAAAGTAGTTCTTAAAATTTTCTTTGAACAACTGCCATTGAAAAAGCAATGTTCTACTTAATCATGCAAAGAGCAATCTGCAGGAAAAAAAACCCTGTATGCTTTCTTTCAAGAAAAATTAAATACTTCAGGAGAAAGGGAATGTAGGGAAAAAAATCAAAACTATTAATAATAATTTCAGAAACACTATTTTCAGAAACATGTATTTAAATTTTTGTTGCATATAAACCTATCATGTGGTTATGTTTTCATAACTACTACAAAAAAATTTTGTCCAAAATTGTATATATTCTCCAATCTTGTTTTAGTACAAAAATCAAAAGAAGCTATTTCAGCCTGAACTCTTTTCAGGCAGTTGGTTACCTGGTATAAAAAAAAAAAATTCTTAATCAAAAGCTGTGTTTAAAAAATGCATGTTTTCCATCTTTAAATAAAACCTGAATACTTTTTATTGCTTTTCATATGACAGCCCTTTGAAAGGACTGAGGAAAAGCTCAGGAGTTTCACACTGTTATCTACTATCTCTATCTAGAAATAATTCAGTAATTATTGTGACCCAGTAGTTTCCTGGGAAACAGGAATTGGTTTGTGATCTCCGATTAAGAAAGCATGGAAGACAGAACTACTGTTTACATCCCTGTCTCTTCCAGGACTAGTATATATGTTTAAGTAAAACAAATTACCCTTGCCCACCAAACTTGAATCGCTGATTTCCCCTCCTCTGAAAAACCAAGTTGCAATGCCCTGCATAGGTGCTGTGGGAGAAAGGAGAGGCAGGTACCAAAATCACCACATGTATCAGGAGAATGGTTCAAAGTGTATGAGCGCACCCCATTTCTGCTTTTTGGAGAAGACCAGCCCCCAAGTAGCCAATTAAACATTTTCCCTCTGACCTCTAGGAAGTAGGATCATGTCCTGCTTCTCACGATCAGGTTCTGGGGATTAAAAATGAAGACTGTATTCAGCCCTGTTGGCAACCACAGTAGAGGTGCTAATGAATTAATTAACAAGCACAAAGATTAAGCTCCCCTGCTCAGCTTTTAAAAATCAATGTGCTACCAGTAAGCAATGCCATCTCTACATCTTTGTCTACATGGTTGTCCGTCATTTCTTACACTGAAGCTATTAGCAAGTTGAGATGAAGGATGGCAGAAAAGTGGGCTCTAAAATATCATTTAACTTGGTGATTGGTCAATGTACTGACAAAGGTTATCAAACAGGTCAGGTGATTTTCATGGACAAAGAGTCTGCATAGTGATAAGCAGTGTGATGGAGATAGTGACACAGAAAAAATCACTCTCTTGTCACCCTGGGTAATGTTAGAGACATCCTTGTGTAGTTTTACTGTCATGGGATAAGTGATAAATTATGCATGTGGCACAACATCATGCTGACTTTGGGGAGGGCATCATGAAGGTGAAATGCATACCTTCTGCTCGTGAATGTCAGTCTAACTGAAGTCTTGGAAGTGGATACTGCTGTCAGACTGCTATGAAACAAGAAGGACAGAAGACAGGTTGTCTGGGTGCTTGCCATGAATGAGGACTGAACAGAAACTTCACTGTTGGAAACAGCAACAATCAGAGATTCCCAAAACCCACTTTGTGGGATAACAGAGTTGATTTTAAAAGCTTTCCTTCAAGGCTGGGGCACATTGAATTCTCTAAGTATTGGAAAGAAGAAAGAAACCATCACTAGCTAGACCCTGATACCAAATAATGAGGTTAAAAATCAGTAATAGAAAATACACTGTTGGATCCGTTTTCTCAAATGTACTATCTAGATAGTCTGTCTTTTCTAGATTTTTCCAGCCCCAGGGCTTGACACACAGAATATCACAGAATAGTAGGGGTTGGAAGGGACCTCTGTGGGTCATCTAGTCCAACCCCCCTGCCGAAGCAGGGTCACCTACAGCAGGCTGCACAGGACCTTGTCC
>Ga0065711_1044016_pt1 | contig 14379 bp, 5 predicted proteins | sample Hoacrofraction12_FD_59098 | JGI IMG/M metagenome (GOLD analysis project Ga0065711, IMG submission 59098) | Hoatzin crop microbial communities from Cojedes, Venezuela - Epithelial fraction 12 v2 (version 2) | ecosystem: Host-associated > Birds > Digestive system > Esophagus > Crop | place...
TTTTTTTTTTTTTTTTTTTTTTTGGTAAACAAAGAAAATCTTAGCTTGCGGACTTAATGGAAAACATGAACCATCTGTGAATATTACTTGCAGCTCATTTGCTTCATGGGCAAATATTAAACGGTGTTGTAAAGATCCACTGAAATTATGGAAATGGGCTTTAATATTAAAATCAAAGTGCAATTAGAACATTTCACTGCATAATTGTTTGGCAGAGTAAGCTAGTAAGCAGTAGATACCCAGCTTTCTGATTTATTGGTCACAGGTTGTTTCTTTAGAACTACATAAGCTGGGCTATATTTTTGTATTTATTTTTTAAATGGTCTACACAATTATGAAAAGACAGTGCATGCACATCTTCGCTTTTATTTTGTATGACTGGCTTTTACAATTCCAACCTATTATCTACATTTTCTCTAACCCAGCATAAGTTGAAACTTGCATGATTTAGAGGCTGGAGGTAAAGACAGCGGCACCTCCACGTGCATGTCCTTGTCTGGAACTTACAGCATATCTGGTTTCAGTTATTACTCAGTCATAAGAAAGAACGGCTAATCACCAGTGTGGCCCAGAGTGTTTTGTAAGTAAGCGCCATGTTGCAACAGACATACAATAAATCACAAAACCTACCAGTTCATACCATCTTCAGAACTGAAGAGGTTTAAAAACAAAAAATTGATTTACTGCTGAAATGCCTAAAACCCCACATTTTATATGTAGATGTAAAATATAGATACAGTGTTATGATTGCAATTTATTTGCCAAAAGCACGCTACAGATGGTCTCTGCTTTGCTGTTTGATATGAAACAATGAGGAATTACAATGGGTAGGAGCTGGCCAGTGAAGCATAGACTCCTTGTGCTTTTAATTTATGTACAGGTTGCTCAGAGGAAGAATCTATTTACTGTCTCATGCATCTGAGCACTAGGAGCTCAGCCCTGGAAATGAAGTAACAAGTAGCTGAAATTACTGCACAGTTGGTTTTAGTGTCAAAGCTTTTCACAGACTTTTTCGCTCAGCGTTTGTACGACAGGCTCCTATTTGTGACTAGGTTCCCAGGTATTAATGCAAATAACTTTATTTTTTTTCACCGTACACTGTGAGCTCCAGCCTAGCTTCAGGAGTAAATATTTCAGTACCTCTAATATTGAACATTTGCTGAGTGCCTTAGTATTCCTGTTACAATTGTTTAGTTTATTTGTAGAATAATTCTAGGCTTTGTGGAAAAAAAATGTCTGCTACTGAGATCAGCAGGAGTTTGGAGTCCTTGGTACTTTCCTGGATAGGGTGAACAAGGAGAAGTGCAGCAGGGGATTTCAGCTGTCATGTGAAATTATATTATTGTTCCTTATGAGGTCAGAGGTGTACTTCCAATCAGTATTAAGGTGAATTACTTCCCAGGGAGCACTGTTGCTCTGTGGAAGACACGCTGCTGCTCTGAGTTGTGCAGTATCTGGGCATTGCAAACGACTGGGGATGCAGCAGGGCAGCTCCTGTAGCTGCTAGCAGCACAGGTGGTGCAGACATAAAGCGTGTTACTACAAGCAGACAAGGGTAACGCTACAACCCAGCCATTTCGGTGACAGTTGGTTCAAAAGCCAGATGTGTCCTGTTGCTGCTGCTGCAGCAGTCACAGTGCTCCAGCTGCACAGCGGTACTGGTGCTGGGGGCCTCCGGCTCTTGTTCTAGATTAGCCACTGCTGACCAGGGCAAGAATATCTACGTTTTAGTAAATGCTTTAAAAATAAACACACTGAGGTAAAAAAAGATCTTTGATTACTTCTGCTTGTTCCTTGTAATCTGAGCGTGATGGAATTCAGTCTAGGTTGGTCACTAAAAGCAGTTCTCATCTCCTGGAAGTCTGGGATACCTTGGGCCTGCTACCAGCACGTTGTTCTTCAGTTGTTGAAAAACTACACAAACACCACAAAATCAGACACTGGGCGGCTGCACTGGCTGCCATAACCAGATTCTTCTCTATTCCACGTAACCTAGATGTGTTATTACTTTATTTGGGTAAGAAAATTTTGTCATTTAACCATTTGTCCTTAGATCGCTGTTGGGTTTATCTAGCCCCCTTTGTGGTGGCAGCCAATGTGAAAACATTGCAATTGTTGGCACTATATGTTAACTAGTGATCAGATTTTGAGGCTTTTAAATGAACCTGGAGGCTAGTTAGTGCAAAGATGATTATTTCCTTGGTAGTCTCAGTTGTGGAAATGCGAGGATTTGTGTGGTCTGTTAACCATAACACCTTTGACAACAATGCCTTAGGACAGGGAGGATGTTTTGTCAGGACTAAGTGGTTTTGACTAGATTTCCAGCTACTACCTGCTAGCAATTGTAAAAGTAAGCCCTTCACCTGACCCTTAATAACCACTGTGGCTATTGTGTGTGTTTGGCTCTGGGAACAACAGTACTGCTGACGGTTGCATCTGCAGATGGTCTTGTTGGGTGCAGTCTTGAGGTGGTGGTAAGACAGAGGCTTGAAAGCACATTATGTGCTCAGGATCTGGAGGGGAGAATGGGAACCGGGTGGTACCTGAAGGCCAGAAAGTAAATTAGGAGGACAAGTTTTGGCTGACATTTGAAGCTAGAGGCTGTCGTTTCAAGCCTCGATTTACACCCTTATGCTGCGTGGGCACCTTATGTAGTGTCTTCAATGACTTCTGTCACCTGAGCTCATTCTGGCTTTAGACAACACTGTGTGTGGATCTATCAGTGAAGACAGGCTGACAAGGAGTTCTGCAGTAGACCTACCTGTCTGGTTTTGAATCAGGGCCTCTACCATGTCAAAGTGAGATCAGACATTTGGGAGCTAAAGCAGAAGGAATGTTTTGTGTATTCTGGGCCATTTCTCTGCATTGATGTACTATAGGGTTTAGTGTGCAGAGGCTGACTGTCTCGCTCACCGCCACTAAATACATGGATCAAAGAAAACCTTTCTCTAAAGGAAAAGAGAGCTAAAAAAAAATCTCAGCAAGCATCATGCAAATGAATCTGCCTTCTCAATACAATTTCCCTGCAAACACCAACACAGTGTAAGTCTTTGTAATGTGATAAATCAGCTGAAGCAGCAGGAATCAAACTGAAGGAATAGCAAATTTTTTGAGCACCTCTGGAGGTTAATTGATGAAAGGATTTTGAGTTGGTAAACACAACAGGAGGATTTGGATGTTTTCTCTTGGATGACAACCTGTATAGTCTGTGCTGCCAGATATTTGTTTAACAAGAACTGCAAGTATGAATATAGAAGATGATAATTTCTCGTCCTCAAAAAAAAAAAAAAAACTTTCTCCATTTCAGTCCGAAGTATCCCACTGTCGTTGTGACATCCCAGATAATTTCAGACCTCTTGAGGGGTTTACTACTTAGATACATGTACATGTTAATCCACAAAGTAGATGGAGCAGGAAGATGACCTCCGAGCTATGAATCCCCACGGATGGGGAGAAAACAAAAGGGAATGGACTAAGGCAACTTTGCAATATGAAGCTGGCACATGGCGATGATAAACAATCAACACTGGCACAACGCTGTTGTTTAGCTTTCAAGTGAGTTAGTCTTGCTGCTACCACTGGGAAAACTAATAACATAACAAATGAAACTATTGTTCAGTTTCATTAAAAAGAAATCGGATAAGATGGGGAAAATTGAATTAGCCAATCTCAATAGAGTTACTGCTTGTTGGAGCAAAAGCAATATCATCTCTAATAGTTTTGGCTGGTCCATGCAGCCATGGAGCAGGAATTTTGTGTGCAGATGCTGGCACAGCCATGCAGCACGCTAATGTTAGCATTAGTGGGTCAGCACTCCCCGTCTCCAGCAGCAGCTCCATAGCCACGGCTGGCAGTGATACTTGTTCGATCAATTTGATGAATTGATTTCTCTTGGCAAAACAGCATAGGGTTTCCTTCCAGTGAGGCTGGCGTGCTGCTACCGAGCGTCTGTCAGGTAAAGCATCCCCTGAAATCTCGCAGTCGGAGTCCCATACACTAGCCTTCACTGTGGCTAGTTTGCCACAGGGTAACTTCTTGGATTTCCTTTTAAAAAATTCAGCTCTAGAGTCATAAAGCTGAAAGACTTTCATGCCCAGGCCTTTTGATGCTGTAGGCCAATGGTGGTTTTATTGTGCTTTGAGTCTCCTGCCAAAGCCTCAGCAGAACATTGCTGTCCATAACTACATATTTTCTGAGCTTGCCACATTTAAGTGCTTGTACCTCTTAACAGTGACTCAGAATTATTATACCTGAACTAATCAGTACTTGCTCATTTTATGTTGAAAAACTAAGTAGTTATGACCTACAATGAACATGGTTGCCACGTTAATGGGACCTGTTAGGATTCCTGAACTACCTGTGATGCAACCCAATTTTCTGGTCTGTAATTTGTCATTGCAAGATGTCTGCAAGTACAAACAGGCCAAACTGGGACGCCATAAATTTGTGTTTGTATAACTCGTAAGATACAAGAGGTTGCAAAAGTTTCATTTGCACCTGTAGTCAATGTGAGAGTACATCTGTCTAACTTCTAGGGTATGGAGCATTTAAATTGCTGAAGTATATGAAGTCAGTGTTGGTAAAAGTTGAGGTGAAAAGGGACAAAGTGTGATTATCTCTTTTTTTTTTTTTTTTAATAGTTTAGTAGATTACAGAAAGGCAGTAATCACATGTGGAAAATTATTTTTTTCAAAGAAACCTAAAAAGTACAGGACTGATCAGAGCTGTTAGGCTTTGAAGGAGCAGGGGGCAGGAAGGATCCAGTTACACTAAAATGATAGTATACTTCAGGTAGGATTGATATATTTTATATGTAATATAAACACCTACAAATGATGTTTGGCAACAAAAGGGATATTTGAGAAGGTTAATCTGAATTAAGATTTGCAGAGGATTACCTAGCTAGCATTAAACCCCTATGAAGTCTCAGTATTAGAATGTCCCTAATTCGTTTTCGATTCCTTGTTTCTTATATAAATTAAGGTTACTTAATTCTGAGACTTACCAATGCTTATTTTTACACCTTTATTCTGCTAGAATTAATTTTCCAGACCTGCTTTTTCTTTTCGTCTTTCTCTTTTTCTATTTTTTCAGTAGGCTTCTGGCTGGCTTCTACTAATCAAGACAGTGTTGCTATAGAGAGGGCTTCTTTTTCCTTAGCATGGTTGTCTGGGGACTTTAAAGCACTTCAGTGGCTGTTTGGTAATGCTTTATTACTTGTTGCATCTTCTAAGAGATCTCTTATGTCATCTCATTCATGCAGTAGCAGTGCATTCTAACTGTCCAGGTTTAAATAATATGTTATCAGATTTAAAGGCCTACAGTCCTTAGATGATCAGAGTGAACTACTTCATTTTCAGTATGCGAGGAAATGAAACATTTTGTAATAGAAACTTAAATCTCCTGCCTGTGGAATGAAATGACCTGGCATGGTACAAGATTTACATTTAAGCCAATGGGCACTAAAACCTGCTATATACAGTTTTGTATTTCCAGCTAGCTGCAACTCCATTTTGTAACATGAAAATGGAAATTGTATTCTGAACATTTTTATTTTAGCAGATTTAAATATAGTCATATAAATAAAACTATTAGGTGAAAAAGAGAAGATTTGAAGAGTAATATGTTGGAGAGCGTGAGGACGTGTGGCAATTGTCAGAGAGAAAAGGTTCTTGAGCCACTGCTGCGATATTCTTGAAGTGTGAAACAATAACAGGGAGATAGAGATGAGTGGAAGTTTGATGTGAGTCTGAAAATGCAAATTAGAAAACAGCTGGAAAGAGGTTCCAAGCGGGCTGCTCTGAGCAACTTACGGAGCTTGCAGTAGCTGTAGGAATCTGTTACAGCATCACATTAAAAGACTTAAGAAAGTTATAAGTATGCTATATAATAATCTTTGGCAATGTTATTAACCATTCTCTCGTATGCTAAAGGGCAGCCCGGATCTGTTCTTTTGCATATTTTCTGCCTTGTTTGGACTGTCAAGATGTGAATGACACTTTAATGCGATTTGAAACTTGGTACATAACTATCATGAGGTTTACTGGTGGTGATGAGGAGGAAAAGGTGGTGTGATGTAGACTTACATTGTGTGCTCAGGAAAATGGCTGTTTGGAATACAAAGAAAGGTCAATAAAATGCTGCTGTATCAAAACAGAACACTGGGAGGTTTTTCTAGTGGAGAAAGAAAACCTGGCTTCTTTTGGGACTGTGTCCTGCAACCCACATCTCAGCCGCCGCGTACTGCCAGCTCCCCTCGTTCTCCCTCCACTGTGGGTTACTGCGTCTCTCCCTCGTTTGGCTGGGAAGACAGTAGCATGTTGTGGCTGCCTGGATTTTGCTGTGCTGTCCTTCTGGTTGTGTTTGAGTAGGGCTTGAATTATCGTTTCCATCCTCAGAGGGGAGGAGAAGGATGGGTAACAGGAAGCAGCACATTAATTTGGACCTTTCTTCTGCACCAGCCATGAGCGCTGTAGAAAAGTGACATACTCAGGGGGTAAGTTGATCTTTCCATCAAAATTTGAGACATCAACCTTTTTTTAAAAGTTATCGAAGGAGTGGGGGAAGGTGTGGTCAGTGCTTGTGAGTGTCGTTACTTCTGAGGTATCGTCCTGTTTTTGGTTTTAGTTTGGATTGCAATATTCAATTTTATTATAGTGCTACAGCTCTTGTAACTTTGAATAAAGGGTTTTGCTTTGATAGGACAGAAAGTTCCCCCTCCCTGGCAGTGTTCAAGGCAGTTTGGATGGAGTTTTGAGCAACCTGGTCTAGTGGAAAGCATCCCTGCCCATGGCAGGGGGGGTGGGGTGTGGGGGGTGGTGGAACTAGATGGTCTGTAAGGTCCCTTCCAACCCAAACCATTCTATGAAAGTAAAGCAAGCTGATGTTCAAAGTAATGCTAGAATCCACAGATGAGTTAGATGACTGTGTTAAATATATAGTGGAATGACTTAAAGTAGTGGAGGTAGAAGGAAGCATAGCGGGCCCCTGTTGATTGACCTAAGCAACTCACTTAATCTTGGCTTTTTAGCAACCAAGGCAAAATTAAAATACGATTTATAAAAAAATACTTTCAAAATGAATTAATCTGAATAGGAATTAGGACATCTACACATTAGGCTATTCAGGAATGGATACCAGAGTGTAAATTTTTGCTATTCTGCCCATTCAAGAATTCAAGGTTAACATTCAAGAATAGGCAAGTCATATTAAGTAGTATTTAACAGCCTATCAAAGTTCAGAACTTTAAAATCTGTGAAATACGTGTTCCTAGTGACTAGTAACTGCTGTAACAAAGTATTTGTTGCTGGAGTCTCCTTTGTAAGAGTGGGTGTAGAAACGCATCCCAAAGAATCTCTGAATAATCTCATTAGTAATGTTTTCATTAGTGTGCCTTTATCACTCTTCATTTCTCCACATGACTACTAAAACAATGTTGAAGTGTTCTTCCAAGACAACTTCTATAAGTTAATGTAAGCATTTTGATATATTCGGATAACTTTTTAACCAAACTTGAAAGTGTTCATATTTCATATCAGCAGATTAACTTCTCAATAGTTCCATGGAACTACAATATATACTATTTTTTTTACTATTCTTCCATAAAAACTAAAGTGTAAGGATGAAATTTAATGAGGATCCAGTAAAACTCTAAATGTAGTCTACTGCCTAAATTCATACATCTGTTTTCTGCAGAATTTACTTCTGTTATTAAACTAATGCTGCAGTTTTATTGTTTAAACAGAGTGGTGACATGGGTGGTCAAAACCAGAGATGAGCGCAATTATGTGTGACCAGCTGATATTAACCATTTATGAGACTAGTGAAACATATCTACAGTGGAAAAGGGGAGAAAAAGGCTATTAAAGAGTAGTTTTCGTTCAAAGGCAAAACATAGGCAATTTAAAAGTGGTCAGTGCAAGTGGAGGCCTGTTTTAAAACCCCAGCCAGATATCCATTTCTTAGGCATACATAAGGAGAAAACTAAAGCAAGTAAAATAGTGATATTTCCTGTAAGGCTTCATGAATACCACAGTTTTTTCACATGCTTATGATATTGAAATGATTTAACTGGAAATAATATAATCCTTATAGGTATAGTTTTCTCTTATAAAAATTCTTATTGTGACTGCTTTATTAATTAACCAGGCCTATGACATCTGTGGGGAATGCTGCCTAACATTATAGTCTATTCAACCGCTGATGGAGGAGGCCTTTACAAAAGGATGAGTGAGTTACTGCTAATATGTGGTGACGCTGAAGCTAAACCTTGTCTCAGCTGAGAACAGGAAGAAATTCAGTTTTTCCACTGTATTTGTTGCATCCTTTCTTTCCTAGATCCAGTTTGCTTTTTCAGCAATGTGATTTTAGAAGCTTTTAGAAATAATGGCCACGTTCACATCAAATTGTGAATGGAAAAGTTGATAGAAAGTGTGCTCTCAGCTTCCTTCTGAATGTTAGGAAAACTGAGCCGCTGTTAGAGAATGCATTGTATGCTGTGAGATGGATCACCCTTTTGATGGGTAACAAACAATAGATCCTAGTAGTGCATGACTACTAAAACATTACTGAGCTAGTAAAATTCATACTCTAATATCCTGGGCATGACTTCAGCATTTTCATTCCTTTAAAAATCTGTAGCTGAAGTAACTGTTTCTGCTGAATGATTCATGCAGTGGCTGTACGGTTACATTGGATTTCCTCTCTCAAGCTATACATTTTTAAGAAACAGAAAGACTTTCTCATAGTTGGTAGATACCAAAACAGAAGCTGCATATGTACTTATTTTATGGATTAAGTGTTTTCTTATTGTGTGCTATATCTGTGCAAGTTCCCATCAAGAGCAGAATTATTTTTGGCACTTCTTTTGGCTGGGAAGCATAACTCGTTAGCCTGAACTTCAGCTGTGTTTAAGCAGAGTTCATTTTCCTTGAAAGAGGACAGTGTCCTTTCTGCTGCAGTGCTTTTGTCAGCCTCTCTGGCCAGGTGCTATGCGTTCTGTCTCAGAGGCAGCAGTCCCTTAAGAAGGCGTTTTGGGCCACTATACGCTTGGCTCCGTCACCAGGCCACCTTGTGTAGCCATCCGCAGCCCTTCGTTCCAAGCAGCAAAACCCCATGATTTACCTGGATTCTGGCTACATTAGCAGGAGCCAATCCTATTTCTGCTTGTCCCTGTGGAAACTCCAGTAAAACAAAGCACCTGGGAAGCCTTTCCTGAAGCTCTTGGGGACTGGCAACTCAAAAGTAACTCTTTTTTCATACTCTGAGATACGTACCTTTAGGTAAAAGAGTAAGCTTCTGGAGAAAAGGTTAAAGCACAGAGTCCTGCCCAGATAGTTACTTATATTTTAATATTTTTCTTAATGCTTGGGAGATGTCCACCCAGCCAACTTCCTTTTCTGGTTAAGGAAGGACTGCTTCTCTCCATTGGTGAATCATTCAAGGCGTTAGCTGACAACTGATCCCTTCTCTTGTTATTTGGACTTAAAGTAAGCAGTTTCCTTCCACCTTACTGACTATAAAAGTTGCTTTCCTTCTTTCTCACAGACACCCCACCCGCCCTTTAATTTCTGGGAGAACTTGTATCCTGCCTGGCTCTTGGCATCTACCTACATGTTTCTCAAATTAATGGTTCTGTGAAGATTTCTTTGCAGACTTCCACTATTTCAGTGTACGCACATGCCTCCTCTGCCTCAACTCATTGCTAATCACACAGGCAGCCTGAGGACTGTCAGTATTTAGAAAAAACATTAAACAGAAGTTACACAACACTGTCTACCAAAAGTATCTGCGTGGCTAAAACCTTTTCATGTATAATACATACATGGTAACAAGGTGAGAGGACGCAGTTTCTTTAAAACTAAATAGTGGCTTGTGGCAGAGTAAAAAAAATTCCCATGGTCATTGCCTAGAAAACGCAGCAATTGGGAATTAATGTGTTGAGTGAAGTAAAGAACACAAAGGCATCTTGAGAACACATCTGGTGTTACGTTAGGGTACTGTGCTAGAAAGTTTCTGAAGCAAAAAGAAACAGGGCACAGAAATTTTCACAGCTATGTTTTGTACTTTAGGTAAATCCAGTGCAAATGAGATAGAAACTGGTGACACTAGACTAATAGCACTGTTTAGCCCTTAATACTCTGTACTTCACATTTTCAGAAGAAGGGTAAAAATAATTCACTCCAAAGAAGGCCTCGTGGCTTTTTGTTTCCTGTTTTTCAAAAATGAATATTCAGACTAAGACAAATCAGGGAGTATAATCAAACAAGATAAGCATCAAATGTAAATTACTTCCAGTGAAAGATGACTCCATGTCATAAAATAGCAGCTGCAGATAGTGGTTTCTTGAGAAAGTAGTGGTGGTATAATAAAAGGACTCTGAAATTACAGCAGGCTGAAGCATCCGTATATGCCAAACATAGGCAAATTTAGAGCAAATGCCTTCTGTAAAGCGAGATGTACATCTACAACTAATTCTTGTCCCATAGATCATCTTCCAATCATCTTAGGTGGAAATCAAGGCCACGACTGGGACTGATCTTCATTTTGTCAAATGGGACTGCCAACATGTCCAGCTCCCACTATTTCAATGTGATGGGGAAAGCCAAGAGGTGACTCAATACTTAGTACAATCCCAAGTCAGGCACTGCAGTAGTAGTAATAATAATAATAATAATAATAATAAAGTGAATAATACAAACATAGCCCAGTTTGCCTCTGCTTGATAATTTAGGTTCAAGTGAAATAAAGTTATAAAGTATATCAACTCCTATTGAATAAATGACTAGGGCTCAAACATATATTCTGCATCTGCAGTGATAAAATGGCAGCACTCTGTTGCCTTTCCATTTGTGATTTGTCCATACTGATGACAAACTTTTTTTTAGCTGAGTGCACTGCTTATGGTGCAGGTTCCTGTCAGTGTGAATTTGATTCATTTTACCTTATTGCACCAAGGATTAAATCATGTCCTTTCTATCTGTGGCTACATGTGGTTGATTTGTGGTATCTGTCTAACTGGTGAATACATAACATAAGATTGATTACGATAGCATTTCTGAAGGTGTAATGATAACTTCTTATGGCTTTCAGGTCTATCATTGTGCTGGTGTCATGCTGTTCTGAAATGAAAGGCAGTTTGGGAACTTGTGTTATACGTGTCATACCATCTTGCAGGAAAAGGTGGGGAGAGTAGCAATATTCAAGAGCACTCAGGGCAGGGGGGGAATCACATTTATTCATTATACTTGTCTGTAATATAAAAACCATCAAATAATTCGGATGTTTCACAACACCCTATAGAAAAGAACATATTCAAGATGGTACAGCGAATGGAGCTCTACAATCGCTGAAAACGAGCAAACTGAAATCTTCATTTGAGTGTTAAAGCAACATTAATTATACGAGGGTTTTTCACTATCTGAATTTTGAAAGGTCAGTTTTCATCTTGAGTTTCGTGAGACTATCTGAAGGGTGTTGGATTGCCTGTGATAGTCTTCTCAGACACACAGTGGCTCCGCTTTTAAAAAGCGGTTAGTGATCTGGGCACCCATTTAAAGGCATCAGAACTAATAGGATTCTTCAAAACCTGCTAGCTGTATGGCCTGTGTGGGTTTTTTATTTTGACAAAATAGCCCACTGATACTCTTAAAGCTGCTTAAAGCCTGTGTCAGGCAGCATTCAGAATCTAAGCAGACAAAAGAATTATAGAGTGGATGAAATGAAAATTCAAAGATACAATAGAAATTCAGTGGCAGACCTGGGCATGTCTTTCTAATACTCTGGGTCCCTTGATTCATCGTCTTCAGAAGAAATGAAGCATCTGGCATACTTGACTTCTTGGCTATGCTATTTAATTGTTGTATGTATTCCTTCTGAATAGTCTGACCAAAACAGAAAAAAGTGTTATGTCCAATGTGGAATCTGCCTGTGGTCTGAGTCATGGAGAAAGGGTAGTGTTCCCTCCTGAGGAAGTGAGCCATTTTGATGTCCTTCATCTCAGAACCCAACAGGCTAAAGACCGATGCTCTAGATTAGAACATATCCTAAAAGCTTCGATTTTCTTCTAGAACCGATCAATTGCAGAAAGGTGCATAAGGCGTGTTCCAGTAGAAGCGGGCATTAAATATCCAGAGATCTTCCTAAAGTAAGTGGAAGTCTAATGACCACTAGATGCTTTAAAGTTGTATTGCTTGCTTTGCATATTCGCTTTTTTTTTTTCTTTGTTTTATGCCTATACACTGTCTTTTCTTGGAGGAAATGCAGATTTGAGTTTGTGGCCACAGCATGTTTTATTGAAGCCACTGGGCATGCCTTCTGTTTTGCTTTCATTCCAAAGTGGAGGAGGAGTGAACAGTCCTCCATGTTTACATAGTGATAGTGATAGCTAAAACCATGGAAGTTCCTTTCCAAAGACTGGACTAAATATAGGTCCTGTGGTTGATTATGGTTGTAACTACGTACTTTTCAATCAGTTGGAACATGCAGAGAGCCCCAGGCACAGCAAGAAAGAAACTTCTTGGCTTTCTCCCAGGGTCATGCAATAGGAAGAACATTTTAAAGATCGTGGGCTGTGCTGACAGTGTTGGAATAGTGACTAGGGAATCCAACTCTTGCCTTGAAGTTTTGTGCTCAGAGGTCTCTGCATATGTCCCCTGTAAGCAGGCAGTACTGCATTGACAGAACACTTAACTACTGAATCTGCTTCTGACCAGCTCATGGCTCTAAATAACAGCAAACCATGTAGGCTAATGAGATGGTGATCATCAAAGACCATTCAAATGCAATGATGGCGGTTTTACTCTGTGTTAACTGGCCCTTCCTCTTTGTACAATAGTGTTTGCAAGTATTACTTAAAAGCTGGGTAAGTTAATTAAGCTGTTCAAAAAATGTGTACAATACTTAGATTAAAAGCAGATTTGATTTGTCTCCAACCACTGTATGAATGCATTTAGGGACTGGATTGTTCTATCCCTTGAAGTTGCAGTAGTCAGAAAACCACACTGACCATTAATTGAGTGCTAATGTCAGATACTACTATCTGGAAGTAATTGCTGGTTGGTATGTAAATGTATATCTTTTACCTTGCACCTCAGGTGTTTTAAATAAAGAGACTGGTTTAATGTGTTCTGATATGATTTCTTAAGGCATCTTTCCTAGCTGTGTCCTTAAATTCAACAAAAAGTGTTTACTGAAAGTAGCTTCCTGCTGTTGGCGGTGTTTTCCAATGAGGCATCTTTAAGAAAACTGTTGCTCGTGCAGTTTTCAGATCTTGTACATTTTAGCTGCTGCTTCAGTTGGTATGTAGATGTTCCCTTAATTTGATTGAAACTGGATTTTTGAAAGAGGAGGGGATCAGCAAAAATTTTGTTTTCACTGGTTATAGTTCACACTGATAAGCAAATTGAAACAATTGCTGTCCTGAACATAGAAGTAGATATGAATTTTGTGGCAGTGAAGTGTATTCGAAGTATGCATCAAGTTGCAAAGAAAAACATTATTTGAAAGTACCGACCTAGCTCTTGTCTAACCTGTGCCTCCCATCTTTCTACCAAGGACCTTCGGAGCCTGATCAAGGTGGGCTATAGTGCCCATGTTGCAAATGATCATTTTCACTTGACAAAGCATGCATTATTTCTGATGAGTAATTCCATAGACCTTACATTCCTGGAAGCAGAAGAGTACTCCAAAACTACAGAAAATCACCTTTTTTCAGTTCATGTCATTTGGAAATTAGGCACAGGATCAAATAAGAAGGGTGGGCAGAGAGGGCTGGATTATGGACAATTATATTTTTCCAAAGAGATCTGGGGGATGATACTTGTTTGTGATTAAATTGGTTCACTCATACCAAGGAAAATAAAGTTCTGCTTGCCCAAATTATTTATGGTATGGGTCATCATGTGCCTTGCATCACATGCTCCCTCTGGTCATTATGGGTGACAAATACATGTGACAGAGGTCTCTGAAAGGTGTGATAGTTGCAGTAGGAAGGGAAAAAGGAAAAGAGAGGGAAGTCACTCTGACATGAGGGTTTTTTGTTTGCTTATTTTGTGAAAATAAGCTGAGGATTATCACATGCAGCAGAAATCAAAGACCAGTTTTGCAAATATCTGTGTGATCTTTCATGCGCCTTTAGAGGCTTGTGTGTAATGTTTGCATACCTGCCTTCCCTACCGGTCCCTCCACTAGAAAGCACCCTTGGGGACCAGCATTTTGTAACTCTCTCTAGACTGCAATTTCAGTTTCTCTTTTCTAATTACTGAGACTACTAAAAGCAGAGCAGGGGGGAACCCCCTCAGTTTCAACTGAAGAGCTTGTCTGCTTCAAACTGAGCATCAGTTCATAGTAAATGCTTTTTTTTTTTTTTTTTTTTTTTTT
>Ga0065711_1011065_pt1 | contig 14378 bp, 7 predicted proteins | sample Hoacrofraction12_FD_59098 | JGI IMG/M metagenome (GOLD analysis project Ga0065711, IMG submission 59098) | Hoatzin crop microbial communities from Cojedes, Venezuela - Epithelial fraction 12 v2 (version 2) | ecosystem: Host-associated > Birds > Digestive system > Esophagus > Crop | place...
ACTTCCTACATTGTTGCAAATTAAAGCAATAGTTTTTGGTCTATTTCCAGGAAATATTGATTGCTAGAATCAATGCTGCAATTAATATCTACCAAGATGCATCAATGTTAATTAAATTAGTGTAAATTAAATCTCAGAAAGATAATAGCTATTAATTTAACATTAGAACATCAAAGAGTAAAAAGTGGGAAATAAACAACAGTGAAACAAGTTTAATTTAGTAAGGCAGGAAGAAATTCTAATGATTATATGAAAACTGCTGTGATCTCATGGCAGATATAACAGATTCTGTTCAACATGCTTTGTAACTGTTTTACAAGGTCACCAAACTTCAGTCTGAGCAAGGCAAGGCCATACACCCACAGCAAACAAACAGATTTCTTTGAGATTCTACGAGCTCTTACAGTTAACAGCACGCCACTGATCATGGCTTACGCCCCTATGCTCAAGAAAATATTTGATTCTGATCTACTGAAATAGGACACATTTTGGAATCTAAATCCTGCCTCAGATCTGCCACACAAACATGGAGACTATCAAATAGGGTGTTATTTCTGATAAACCATTCCAAAGCACAGTAAACTCTGTCTTCACAGAAAAGCTTAGCAAAGAGAAGAACTGGCCCAAACCTTTGCATCAAATGCCTCTCATTTCATTAGAGTTTTGATACGTGCATTTATCTAAATTGTTGCTGTTCAGCAAATTTATGTTTTAAATTATTGGTGAGAAGTAAAACATTCCTACCAGCAGCATGAGACTTTTTCTACGTGGGGCAGGCATTTCCCTCCTAAAGCCCCTCCAGGTGCTCCACACTTCCATACTCCCTTCACTGTCCATACCGCAACTACTTTTCTTGGCCCTATACATTTTCTAGACTCAGCACCTTTGAGATGCAGCTCCTTTTCCTAGGTTGCATCTGCAGCTGGCTGAAAGACCCAAGTTTGCTCCAGCTCATTCCTTTTATCCTTCTCGCAGCAATATCAGAAAATTACTTTCGTAAAACAGAGGCTATTCACAGCATATACATGGTCTTTGACCTGACAGGTATAAATCTCTCTGACACAGGGGAAAACCAACCCCTACCTACCTTACTGCTTTGGAGGAAACAATTGTTCTCCTTAGGTATTAGCTCTCAGTCTTAACTACATCATTAAAAGAGGTAAGAGAAGGTACCAGTTAGACAAACTGACTTTTGCTTATTAAAAGTATTACTATAAACCTGTAACACTTACTGTCACACAGAACAAAGACGACCAAAGAACTACATCACCGTCTATATTTCAATTTCTTACACAGCCATCAATACCATTATTTATTTTACAGTCTGTACATACTTAGATTGAAATGGGTCTAAACAAAAGCAATTGCTTTGTCACAGTCTTGGAAGTAAGCCAGATATCTAAACACTCAATAAGACTTTACAAAAGTAGTTCCTTCAGGAGATACACAGGAATTCCTGAAAATGCATATGCTTTTTAAAGGGAAAATATTTATATAATCTGTATTAAGATGGAAACTAACTACGGAAGGGGAAAAGAAAAATAACGAACAAAACCATAACCAGTTTGACTTTCTGCTATGATGAAATGTCCTCCAACAATTATGAGTCTTTTCTGCCCAAAGTAAAAAATTTGGAGAAATATCCAAACTTCTAGGTATATGTTGTAACTAAACAAAAATCATGCATTTAGAGGAATATGCACCATTAACCAATCAGGGGAACTAGAAATCCAACATAATATCAGAATATCAGCAATCATCACCCACTTTGACACGAGCTACAATTTCAGGGAGCATACTTGGGTTTTTGCTATACAGGGATGCAAAGTGTGCATTCAGTCTGTTACAAAAACGTTACAAAGGTCTGCTTATACTATCACCGTAGTCAAAGAATTTCTTCATTGCAGGTATTTCTCCTTCACTGTTATATAAACACGGGCTCTTCAATAAATTTTAGGTTTGCTCCAGTCACGAAAAACGCCCTTTGAGGACTGTAGATATAACAAAGTTACTAAACAAAACTCAAAAAAGACCATGGTTAGTAGAAAAAAAAAATGTTTGCATTCGCTGCATTGCTGTTTGCATGACTGCTTTATGTGACACAGAATAGGTAGATTTATTAACTAGTAAATATAAAGCCCCATAAAAGGCTAAACCTTCAAAGAACATTTTCCTGGTGTCTGTCACTAAGTAAATATAATTTACAAATTCCTCCAAGCTTAAATGGCAGGGACAAAACTCACTGTTATAATTACCAGCCAGAGAGATTAGAACACACACTCCACCTCATGAACGAATACATATAGAAAATCTCACACTTGCAGTTGCTACTGGTTCGGCTGCTCCCAGGGGTGCGATAACAACTAGGAAGAAACAGAGACTCGCACTCTCAGCAAAAATTGAAAAGTTTACGTACCAAAAATCAGTTACATAGTCACATATCTTTTTATTGGTAAGCAAACAGGTCACCATGTTTTGGCATCCAACCACCTCCCTCAGGACCCAGTGAGCAAGGCATCAGTGGCAATGCAACCTCTTTTTTGCAATGGTGCACTAACTTTGGTGTACAGCTAAAATACTGCGAGCATTCATATGTTAAAAGGTCAAGAGAAGATCTGTTTTTATATGAGGCCATTTCTGCATTGCGCCAAGCTCCCTTTAGAAGAGGCTATAAAGACAGTTATTTCCTAATTTGAGAAGACTCCTAGCGTACAGGGTCTTTGGAAGATAGAGTGCCAATATGTCCAGCTCTGTGCTGCAACGCCCAAGAAGTCTGCAAAATAAAAAGTATACTCAAGCAGATATTGGCATAACAGAAGATCTTGGAGCTTCTATTTGCAGTAAAAAGTCAGATACTATCATTCAGTTTAGATTTTTGTGAAGCTGGTTTATTAGATACCCGCATACAAATATTTGATTCCTTTTTGATTTGCTAGAATCAGAAAGCCCTCTGTTGGTGTGTCAATGAGAGACTGCTGTAGATCTTTTCACCTATTATTTATAGGTTATAATGACCTTTAATATAGAAAATTTGTCGTTACAGCAGTTTAGTTGACAGGCACTGCCGGACATACGAGTTCAGAGTTGCATCTCAAGTAAGCACAAAAAAGACAGAATGAGTGCATTGTTACATACAGTTTCTCCAAGGACAGACAAATCAATTGGAATTCACTTTCATAGCAAAACTAAAGGAGGACAACTACATGAGCTCAAGTCCTGTTATTGTACCATTGAAACCGAAATTTAATTCCTTTTCCAATACCTCACCAAGAGAGACCTCAACCTCATGATGCAAAATCCTTATTATGTTCCCAATGCCTGAACTGACATGATTTACCCGTTAACCACCCTGTTACGCTAAAAAGCTGTTCTGTTATCAAAACACTTATTTTAATCCAAGCAATGACACATTTTGTTACTGAATAAGACTATTTTTAATATCCAAAATACTTGTATCACGCTGCTTTGTTGATTTATGAAAAAAAAATCCTCTCCACCATTCTCTTTAATTCCCACTTATCCAACACTAAACATACTTATTTGTTCAGCATATTGACAAAAATTAACAAGTTAGCTTTTGTGCCTTTTCTTCACTGCTCTAAGCTCTGTGTTAAAAAACAAGGTGTTCACAACAGAACAATTACCCTTTTGTCTGCCTGCCTCTCTTCCCAGCCACAAAAAAAATACTCTAACACACCGAAGCATTTAAACATAAAACAGTAGCCTTCCTTTGCCCACCAGCTCCAGGAGATGCAGAAATTTCATCTTGCCTTCCTCAGTCACAGAAATACTGCTCTACAACATGTTTAAAACCAACCTTTCCTGGAACTGCTTTTTCCACGGGGCCGAACTGCTCCTTTCCATCACTTTCTCTAGAGTTGGGAGTAAGTAGAAACTCTGCTTTATTTAATTACTGAATGAACTGAGAACACGGGCTACATTTTGCAAGTGGGGAATCATATATTTAACAGTATTTAATGTTACTGAAGTCACTTCAGCTAAGCTTTTTTATCTAAACTCCTGTGAACTACTCCTGGCAGTCCCACACATTGAATATTTACTTGTTACCATCTATTTTATGCTCCTTGCAAATGCAGATGAAAACACAAATTTTTTTTTCTACATAAATGACAAAACCAGTTTCATGCTCCTTCCAAAATAAACAAACAAATGCACGTAACCAAAAACTGTTTCAGAGATGTTTGAAAACAGTATCAACACTTGAATCCTGTACTTCAAAGAAGGTTAAAACCTATTACTTCAATTCAGGTCAGACCCTAGTTTAAAGTGTTTAATATAAGAAAAAATGTATTTTTTTAGCACCATTTGATATAGAAATGTTTACATCTAAGATTTAGAAAATCAGAAGACATAGATATCTCAAAATGCAAATAGAAAAAGCACCAATCTACAAACATATTTGTGCTGACATATCTTTTTGCTTCATAAGTCCTTACAAAAAGGAGGACTGAAAAGCAAATTTATAAAATATGAACGCTAAAAATGTAAATCGTTTTTAGAATCTGGAGATGAATTTAACTGGACAAATATTATTAATTTATGAAGAGATAACAAATGAAGCAGTATTATTGAGCTCCATTTCACACCTGTTTTAATGTAAAATTTCATAGACAGTATTAGTGATGGTGGTAAACATTATTATTCTTTTACTATCTTACATTTATTTTACGATATCTCAAAAGCAAAACTGAAGATTATCGTAGCTGCTTTGTTATCAATTGAAACTGGTTTAGGATGATTCAGTAATTCTTACAGCACTCTGCTTGCATGCCAAGCAATTGTTTATGCTAGTTACTTGTATTCCATAAAATGGTTCGACTCTGGAGCAGAACAGCGAGTAGCGTAATTAATCCAGCATGCCATTCCACCCTAATGTTTCAGCACCCTGGTTAAGCTCCAGCTTGGCTCTTCCTTCTCGTCCACGAGAAGTCAAATCTGCCCTCCACGGAATCACAGAATAGTTTGCGTCCATCTAGCCCATGTCACAGGGCTGCTCATTTTTTGCCGTGGCTCAGTGTCAGAGTGACAGTGAGACCAACAACAGAGACTCATTAGTTCCTAGAAACCACGTTTCAGCCTCCAAAGTTCAAGCATTTGCTAACGTATAGTCATGGAGTAACAATACTGAAATAATTGAACTCTGCCTCAGTGCATCTCAAACATAAGAGCATACAGAGCTATGATGGATTATTCCAGCTTCTAAAGGATAAGGAGAGTCAGGCAAATGCATTTGGAACACACAAGAATGGGTAACTAGTATTTACAGTTTTTTTGGCATTTATTGATTGTATTTCTTATTTTTTAGCAGTTTATCAACCACTTCTGAATCACCCTGTATATGTAAACTACAGTGTCAGGAAAAAAATGCTCAAAAAATCACTGGCTGGCAACAAACTATAACCTCTTCCACTTTACCCACTGACAGAGTTAATTGGTCACTGAAGTTTATCACCAAAGTCACAGATTTATGGCAACGGCTGCTTGCACCTCAACTATTTTATTATTATTTTTTCCTTGATTATAAGCATGTATGTTTTGCTAGACTTTCCATACAATAAAGAAATTCCACTGGACAACTTAAGGCACCTTTGTATGTATCATGAATTTGTTCAAAACAACATCCCCATATCCATATAAAAATGTTCCTAAGGCCTTAGTAAATATATCTGCTCTGAGTGGCAACGTGCTTTTACCAGTGTTTATTTCCACTATTCCAAATGAATTAACAGCTATAAGAAAGTTAGCTAGAATCAACATTAACTTAGAGCTGTAGCAACAACAGAAATTAATATACAACAAAAATAAAAAAAACCCAAAAAAACCCAATCAAACAAAAAAACCCAACCACCATGGAAGGAAATTGCTCTTTTCACAAACACGTGGCTTCTGTTGACCTTAAACAGATTTTTAGAAGACCGTCCCTTCATTCTTTAAGCTGATTAGCATTCATTTGTAAGACAAGTCAATATAACATTCATTTTAAGTTATGTTCCTAATGTAGCCCTTGCTTGTAAAAAAGTACCGAGGTGTATTTTTTTTTACTATCTACCCAATTTATGAAAATAAAGGCCTCTGAGATGACATAGTAGATAATGTCTGTCTATTTACAGCAATGGCAGGTGGAAACAAACTCCAAGGAATTTAGTTAAATTCTAGATAGATACTGCACACTATTGACAAGCATTTTACTGGAGCTCAAAGAGCTGGCAGGATTTCATAGTGCTGATCTCAAATTTTTAAATTAGTATTAGTTAATGTGTTTGTGAATTAATACATCTTGTAGAGAAATGTCTAATTAAAGATCCTATACAAAAATCTTATTGGTAGATCATTCCTGCAAAAAAAGAGGATAACAAAGACCTGAGTGCAACTTCATGGATCATCAAACTGTCCATATTACTATACAATCCTTTGAGTTTGTTCAGTGGGAAAAAATGTTGTAGCAGATTGCTGCAGTAAATAAGATTTGCTTTATTATGTGCTTTGAACAAAATGTATGTGGTTAGTTAAGGTTTACGTCAGATTTTTCTCCCTCTGGCCCTCAAATCAAAGCTTTGATTTTGTAGAGCTCTGTGGAAGAAGTTAAATTATTTTTCAACTACATAGTCTAACATTCACTTCTGTTCAGAGCATCAGCCCAGGGTCTAAGAAAGGTTCACATCCTTATTTTGAAAATTACACAGTTTAGGTAGTCTCCTACCCATATTCCCTGAAATCCAAAATCAACTTCTCCTGTACTATATGTGCAGGACAAAGAAAGAATCTGGTCACATAATCGCAAAATATAATTTAAGACACTTTAATGTATTATTAATTTTCAGTCAGATTTCTGCAGTAATTTTGATTCCATCTGTTAGACGGTGCTTAATACCAAGAACTGACAATTTAGCCACCCCTTCAGCCAAAACCTTGCCACACAAACCCAATACACACTCTTAAGTTATCGACAGCAATGCAGTTTTCAAACAGAAATGTCTATAAATGTTTTATTCAATAACAGCATTCTGCAACTCCTTTTTTCCATCAGTCTGAATAACAGAAGTTCCATTCTCAATACAACTGGAAATACAGTGTACTAAGCATGCACTGTATGTGTTTATTTGACTACAATGACCTATACAAATCTGAGGCAATCCACTTATAGAACTGTCAAATTCTGTCTTTCACATTTATTTCAGCGAGTGAAGACTCCAGAGATGTTATGTTTACTCCTGTCAGGCACACTTACAATGAAAAGCTTTTCTCAAAAACTTTGTTTCTTTTCTGAGGATATTTTCACTGATCCAGACAATATAAAAAATGTTTTTAAGGACAGTATTGCATTAAAAGCTTTTTACAGAAGTTAGAAAACAAGGGTCCTATTTCCATCCTTTTACTGACGGCCACTTTAAAAAGACACGGTGCAAAGAAAATGATAAGGAAGAGGATAAATTTATGTTTATCAGTATTCAATATGCAATAAAATATTAACTGTGTTTTTGTTTTAAAAATTCAAAGGGACGCAACGGATAGACATCCTCTGGGCTGTGGCAATGTCACAGGAGTTGAAAATCTGAGGAAACAACCAGAATTTCCAGCGTAACTTTGGACAGCTTCCATGTCAACACAGAATGATTAAGTAATAATTTCTCTTTTCACTCCTCCAAGAGCAAAGCATTTTACTGTTCCTGAAACAAGTCCCTTTGCTCTGAGAAGAACTGGTGCTATTATAACAACGTAACCCCAAAGTACACAACAAATATCTTCTTTAGGTCAAAAAGTCTAATTATTTCCCAAAACTTGTTTGAAAAATCCAAATCAAATGGTTTGTCTTCTAAAGAATTCAGCAGAAAGAACTTGTCTTTCCATGAAGAAGGTCTACCACCTCAAAACACTGTCTTGTTGAAAATATTAAGACAAAGGTATATCTAAATTTAAGCGTTTACCTCAGGTTTTGCAACAATCTCAAAACCTGTTTGTTCAGGTCCCACCTTCTACTACTGCAAGTTTTTTTCCATATTCCTTAATGAGTCTCTCTCAAATGAAAAGCAAAACAAATCTTAACTAACCATGTATCCTACATTTATGATTTAAATGGAACCATGTAAGTGAAATACAGAGATAGTCTGAATCTGTATCTGGAAAGATGGCGCCTATTCTCTTTATGGAAGAGACTAATGTTTCATTGAGCACAGAAAATCAGCTACAGTCTTTCACCTGGACTGTGGCAGCAGCAACTTGCCTGGTCTATAGGTACCAACACCACCTATGATGTCCCATATTTTCTGCAGTTTAAGACATGCCATCATTTCCCATCACTAATTTCCCAGCAGTGCTTAATTTAACACATTAAAACCCTGCTTTGGGCATTCTTGTTGCTTTTTTGTTTTGCACAATAGAAAATGTTTTGCTCAAGAATGACACTGCTGAATGCTGGATTAAAAACTACAGAAATCCAAATGTAATTCCTGATGTCTTCCTGCTGCTAGCCAACAGCAAAACGTGGCAGAAAACCAGAAAGTATTGAAAGAAGCAATTTCTGCAGCTCAGACTTGCACCAGTCACCACCATTGCCTTACAGACGAGCTGCCAGACAACCCCTCATTTCCCAGAGACCGTCCCTGGCACCTCCTTCGCTCCGAGCTTTTCAATCCAATTGCATCTTCATAAAGCATAGCATTTATGAAGAAATGCCACTCTCCTCCCCATATCAGCCCCTTCTTGTGAACAACATTCATTGTGACACTGTGACATTGTGACAACAGAGGTTATTTTAACACGCGTCTGGAGCTAATGGTCTTCTCAACAGCAGATAGGAACTGAAGATGCTATAGAATGGATGTGTTACATAAACACGCTTCAGCAGAAATTAACAAGTTACAGTACTGCCACCAGAGTCCTCACTCTTGTCAGTTTTGCCTACACAACCCTAGCTTTTAAGGAGTTTTTAAAGAAATGTTCATTGGGCTTTCCAACATCTCGATAAGATTAGGCTTTTGGTAAAAACCAGCTTAACATCAGTTCAAAAGATGACTTGTGCCTACACCCCCCCCAACAGCTATTACAAATTACATGCTTTCTCCTTCCATAGCTGTTCCTTTTTTGCCTTTTTCACCACACCACAATGTGTGATGAAGGCTGAGAGGCCTTTCGCCAGCTCAGATATGGTTCTGATTCAGCACAGACAGAAAAAGCCAAACACCCATAAAATCCTCTCTTTTCTTTTACGTACATATCAAATAGCTGCAGAGCAAACAATTTGGCCAAGAAAAAGTCTCATAGGCCCCTTTGCTTTCTGAAGGGTTTTCTTCCCTATTTTAACTAACGCTGGAAATTTCATAGAGCCTTTCTATAGTTTTGCTACATTATGGGTTTTTTTTAACACAGTTAGGAAAAATTTTCTGCTTTTTTGTTTTTCTCAAACTAATTCATTCTAGAACTAAAGAATCATGGATGACACACACAAACCAAGTTTTTAAAAATAAAACATACCTGATCCGGATAAAAAAATGCCATGGCCTGTTAAACCAAAACTTATAAACTCATGCAGGGTAGGAGGGCAATAAACCACCACTTACTGCCCTCACCCATCTGCATTCCTTTATGCAGCCGACCTAACCCACACCCGGCACCTGCTCACAAGGTGGACGCATAATGACAGTATTCTTGTAAATGCGTATCTGATGAGTAGGGATCTTAGAGGCCTTCTGCATTTACAGTTACATTAAACAGATTTAACTGCTATCATATTTTCTTCTTGGGATGAAGAGTGGAAAAGAACGATATAGCCAATATATCATATGCTTTCTCTTCTGTTCTTAAAAAAATCCTTACCTGTTTCAAACTATACTTAGATTCCAGGGAGTATGCCTAATTAGAACTAACACTTTCTGGGACAAGGCAGTATTTTTAGATCTCTGAAAACCACCTACAAGCTCCTTGCATAGACTTGCATAACAGCAGCTTTAATATAAAAATGTCTAAAGCACTTTGAAATAAAGTTTTATTAAGACAAAATATATGCAGACATAATTGAAAACTATAATGTCTTATCTGGATCCCCAGTTAAATATTATTGTATATTCCACCATTGATATTTATATGGCAGCCATTAATAAGGCAAAAGTAGCAAATCAGGTCTAAAGATCTGTCTGAAAATGAATTCTCTTTGCAGATATATCCTGTAAACACACAAAACATGCAAAAGCGGTTTCACTGGATTCTAAGAGATTACCTATGCCAATACAAATAACATAGACATTAAATATTTACAGGAAATCAGCTTGTAACTGCAATTAAACTCTGATTATTTTTTTTACATAAGTACACTTTCTCCACACATCAGCATAAATACCCAAGACTTGTCTCTGCAGGGACTAAAATCCTTTAATAATCTGGTTTTAATTTCCTGAAATTAAAGGATAAAATTGGTGTTTAATGCATCTTGTGCTCTCCAAACACAGTAAAACTAGTTCCTGGTGAAAAAGCAGCCTTAATGAAGACCAAGACTGCAGGTAGATGCCTGAAAGGATGCTGCAGCCCATAGCTGGAATCTCCTGGGTGCTTTGCATGCGCATAAATGGGTTGCATAATCATTCTCCTATTTCAATAATCTTTCCTTTAAAAAAAAAACCAACAAATTTCTAATCTGTTTACTGTGATCATAAAGCACAGAAGAAAATGTGATAATAAGCTGAGACTATTATTACTTATTGTAATTCACCAAACAAGAAATTAGGTAATTATGTTAATGAGATAATATTCACAGCCCAGAATTTAATGAATTATTATGCAAATCACATCATGAATAGGGAAAGGAAGCAAAAGAAAGGTTTGCACACCACAGTCAAACAATTATGCCAGACTGCACACACCCTATTGAACTTTAATTTGAATGAATGGAATTAAATAACATTTTCATACTTTTCTAAACATGAAATACATGATGCCCAATTCATCCCAGTATGGGCAGTCACTGTGTAAGCCTGTGTGCACAGAGAACATGCAGGCTGCACTGAAATTAATTTCAAGATTTTTTAAAAAAAGTACTGCGTGGCTAAGCCATATTGCTTTCTGTAAAATCTACATAAACCCTTCAGCTGAAATTCACACAACAGTGTTGACGCTTTATCAGATGCTCCCTTCTGGTACCACAATACTCCCTTGCCACCAGATTCTGCAATTCAGAATAAAGCAAAAAGGGCTCCCAGGAAATGAACGTGAGTAGCAGTGACCAACTAATAACAGGTCAGGGGCGAGAGTAGGGGCACATGTGTTCAACTGATCCTGTGACAGGGGGTTACTTCCTAACCAGATTGAGAAAGAAGAATGGACGCCCACCAGCTGAGCAACAAAAGCACCAGGTTTTGTTCGAAGTTACTCTGCTGTCTCTCCCTTCATGAGCTGAAGTATGTTTTGGGTTTTTTGGGGTTGTTTTTACTTCCCTCTCTCCTCACCTTTTTTACTTCTCCTTTCCTTTTTTACTTCCCCCTCTCCTTGCAATCCATCCCACTGCAGTCAGGGAAGCTCCTTGTATAACAGTGCTTGAGTGCTTTGCCAGAAAATGGGAGGTGAGGAGTTGTGAAATCCTCAGATTTAGGTAATTTTCAAACACAAATATTTCAATAACCTTTCACTGTGGGATTCTAACACACTGACTTTTACACAGCTTAAAAGTTCAATGACCTGATAAGAAGTCTCCAGTAAATTACACCACCCAGCTAACCTACTCCAAGATGTCTGAGCTCTAAAAAGAGAACACTTCAGCTAATTGATAGATATCCTTAAACTCTGGGAGAGGAGCTGCGGAAAAATACATTTACCTGAAGGTGTTATTCCATGATGAGACCAATGAGGCCATGAGCAAAACCATCCCGTGGTCCTCTTTAAAACTGTAAGGTCAACACATTCATTTCTCAGTTCGTTAAACCATGATATAAGTGGCATTTTTTAAAAGCTATGTTGATGAGCTAAGGCTAATTCAAATGACAATGGGAAAAGAGCCAAGGAAAAGTTTGAAACCAAGGAACTGCCTGACCTTGAATAGCTGCTTGGCTCTGTCAGGAGTGGGCTGGACTAGCAAAGGAACAAAAACTAAGGAAACACATAATGTGCCCAAATGCACGCAGGATAAACAATACGGAAACAATGCTTATTGATTATGTCATTACTTCAGCGATTGTCCTCCTCATCCAGAAAAAAGAAAGGTTACACCTGGGGCAGCTCAGTCTTTCAAGAAAGGGAAACCAAATAGGATTTACCGTTTCTTTAATGTAAGACTGACTCTTGTAATGAGGAGGAGGGGACTGTGATCCTGGGAAAGCTTTTCTCATTAAACTGTCGATTCTGTGTTTCTAAAAAATTGATTGAGGTACATGTTGATGATCCTTTGAATTTTAACAACTTCAAGTCAATTACAGCAGCATCCAAGCACAGTTTCAATATCGATGCTGGGATGTTATCTTTCACATCAGAATGAAATAAAGTATTAAAAAGCCAAAGCCAGGAGGGACAGCTTAAAATGGGAGACTGCAAAGGGCAGCTCTCTCCATGCAGCTGCCATAAACCACACTGTTGTTTAAAGCATTTTGTGACAAAACGCAACAAGTTCACTCAGAAATCATGACCAAGCATCACGTCTCAAAGCCTAAAATCACCGTGACAGAGGACAGCCTTTCCTCCTGCCTCACTTGTGAAGCCGACTACGTAACAGGAAGACAAAATGGAAGTCAGTAGCAGAGCGACTCTAAAGCTACTTTTATCTTTTTAAGCAGGAAATGATGCAGACCACTACCAGGATAAGGAGTCCCGTCTGTCCCCTGAAAGCCCTGCTTGGGGAGGAGTACAGTAGCCATATGCCCTAGCAAAACCTAACTGTGGGAAACAGGGAAACAAAACTAACAAAACAAGAGAGAAAAAAAAACACACCCTAAACCAGTTTAAAATGTCAGAAACAGCTCATGAAGTTGGACTGCAATGTTTTATCAGCAAGTCTTTGACTTTTAGTCAGCCATTGTTAAATTTTGTGAAAAAAATGAATATATTTTGCCTTTTTCCTCCTACTTGCAGCTTCTACCCTTTGAATTTGGAAAGCTACAATAACAAAAAGCAAGTGTTCTGTTCGTGCACTTGCTGTTTCCAGGACTGCAGGTAAAGTGAGAACTATTCTATAGTTGACATCTTCATTAGTTTAGGAACCATACTGCAGTTACAATGACTGAGAAAGACATTTATTTTAATGGAGCATAGCCTTTTATGCAACAATTGTATCAAATCATGATGTCAGAAAAGTTTTTCTTGGTTGGGTTTAGTGATTTCTGGCCAGGTTAATGCTTAGGAAATTATTCTTAGGGAGTGAGCATATAAATTTCCATCTCATTTCAATACTTGCCATAAATGTGAAAGATTAATGCCATGCCTAACTTTTAGGGGAGAAGATCAATACGCTGGACAACACAGAAAGTTTTTAAAAAGAGACTGACAATTCTCTGCATTAATTTACTAAGTTTTAGTGAACATTATCCATAAAAGCATGTTTTCTAAACCTGATAAGGACAGAGTGCACTGATTTATGTTCTGGGTTGGCTACTGCCCCAGCAATCTTTCTTGCCATAGACATCTATACAATTAATATTTTGCAGAGAGAAGAATATACTTTATGTCAGAGACAAGCCAAGTTTTTCTTGATATATAAGATTTTTGCTACATGTACTTCTTGAATAATGGCTACATTGTACTTATAGTGCAAAGGCATGCAATACTTTCTACCTGTAATCAGTAGCCCAAAACAAAAGGGGGCCAACGCTGAACACTGTATTCCCTACAGAAGTATTAGTCCTGTGTTAGAATTTCACAAGGATTGAAAAAAAAAAAGTCATTCAATGAGTGGGACACGAGACAAATTGTTTTATCTTCTTCACATTTAAATTAGAAACCCTAGTTTTGGAGAAAAACAGAAATAATTTTTCATTCATAGTGTTAAGTGATTTGATTCAAACAACAATTTTACTTTCCATTTCATCTATATTCAAGATACACTTCAATATTACGCTGGCTTAACAGTAACAATCAGTCTGGGACCTGATTTCTACCCATATACTGATCCATATGTCTCATCCAAGAGCAACCTCACCAGGACAAAAGAGACATTAACAACTGATAGAGGGGACTGTAAGAAATGTGAAACTACAACAAAAAGCCTTAATATTTTCTAGTTTTTAGTAGTCTTTAGTACTGTAACTTGTATTTCTGCATGCATAGTGATCTAACGATGTAACTGTTACACTAATCCCTGCTTTCTCATTAAGGAATGTAGTGGAAGGACATGGGCACAAGCTATCACTTAGTCGTTAGACAAAATAATTAAGTGAAACAAAAGT
>Ga0065711_1044017_pt1 | contig 14378 bp, 7 predicted proteins | sample Hoacrofraction12_FD_59098 | JGI IMG/M metagenome (GOLD analysis project Ga0065711, IMG submission 59098) | Hoatzin crop microbial communities from Cojedes, Venezuela - Epithelial fraction 12 v2 (version 2) | ecosystem: Host-associated > Birds > Digestive system > Esophagus > Crop | place...
AGAAGAGAAGAGAAGAGAAGAGAAGAGAAGAGAAGAGAAGAGAAGAGAAGAGAAGAGAAGAGAAGAGAAGAGAAGAGAAGAGAAGAGAAGAGAAGAGAAGAGAAGAAGAGACAAAAAATAGATTAAAAGTATTCCTTGCCCCAGACATCAGGTTTCATCTTTAATAATATCCTCCCAGGCTGTGATTACCATCAAACTTTGGATAGGACTCTCTGAATTATTCAGGGCAATTTGTTCTGTAATCATATGCTTGTTAATAGTGTTGCTTGCGACGTTAATTCAAAAGAGTTCTGCTTCTCTGCCCTGGAGCTGTTGCCATCAAGGTTACAGATAGTCTCTGTGAAACAATCTGATTCTCAGCACTGTGCAGAAAACAGCAAGCTGCTCTTTAACTTGCTGTGCAGAAAAAGATCAATAGAGACCACATAACAAGAAATGGGCAAATGTCAAAAGACTCCTATCCCTTGTTCAGCAACGTTGGGTTATTTGCTGTATTGGATCATTATACATTTTAATTTGAATGGAAGAATCTTGGTTTGTGATCGAACAGACTGGAGTACAGCTTGGTTTAGTATCGGCCACACTGGCAAGGATGAAGGCTATGCTCTTGGATCTATCATTCATTGCAAATGTAACCCCTCTGTTATACCCTCTCAAATAGACTATATCATTCCCTCTTTACAGAGACAAGCAAAAGTTGACCCAAGGCTGGAGTCCAAGACTGATTCTTTGAACTTATTCCTTGCCCATCTTCAGGATTAGAATTGCGGTGAAATAGTTTCTAACAGGGAAAATTTATCAAAAGTATCCTATCATTTAGGGTGTATTTACCAGTTATGTGAGAAGGCGTTTCTGTCTGTGTCAGTAGGTCTTCGTCACCATCCTCACAAAATCCACAGGACATGTGAAGGAAGCATCACAAAGATTTCCAATCCTGGAAAAAAAAAGGCAAAATTTTTTCTGATCAGAGGCATATATCATAATTTAATGCTATTCACTTGAAGACTGGTAAAATACAGGGCCTTACAACAACCTCTTATTCACTGTTTACCCCACATTTTCTCCTGCTGCAATCCACCAATAGTTGACACAGCCAAGCTTATAAAGCCCTGCACGATACTTTGCAAATCTAAATTGTCAAGCCACACAGGGAGCAAGCCTCCCAGTGAAACGTCAGCATATTGAAATTACATTTATAATGGGTAGCATTCCAGCAGCAGCTTTCACATATCTGTTGTGCCTCACAGCAATAAGAGACAGTGAGGGAAGAAAAACCAGTAAAACAAACTGCGTCCATTTGAGATGAAGGTCAAGTGGGGCAGGTGACACTGAGTGGCATCTCCTAATCCAGTTTAACTTCCAGGCACTGTGGTTGTTATTGTTACTCTTACTATTTCACTATTTTTGTTACAGAAGTAGTTAAAAGTTCTACTTGAGATTAGAGAGACATTTTTTCTGAGGATGGTATGAATTCTTAACAAATGAGCTCTGATCCCAACAACTTAAAATGTAAGGAGATTAAGAAAGAAGCAGAGAAGGTGAAGGGATATCTCCCAAGCCACTGCATGACTCCAAGATATGAACAGTGCACTGTTATGAACACTCCTCCCACGCACATACATTAAAATAAATAATTTTAGTCTGATTGTTCATATTCAACTCATATTTAATGATGAAACAAAGGCAATGAAAAATAATGAAAACTTCTTTAGGAAAACATAGCATGCCATCGCATTGGTGAGCCTATCTGTTTTTTTTTAAACTAAGTTTGTGTTCACTTCAAAGGAGAAGCATCCTTTCATAATGAAACATTTTTATTTTTCTGAAAAACTCCATTTATTTTTTCTGTTTCTCAAATACTGTCTAATGTGACACTCATAATTTCCACATTACAAACCACATCTCGTATGCTTCCAAACATTTTTTTAGTATCTTATGATATCTTTGGAACTCGGATGGCCTTTGATAAAAATTTCCATAGAAAACCTTTTTAATGCTTGACATAATTATCTTATACTTAAGAAGTCCCAAACAGAGCCTTGCCTTTGTAAAACTTTAACATCAAAAATAACAAATAAAGAATCTGCTACTGCTTCAGGAAAGCAAAATCAGGCTGTGTGTTTGAGTTTTATAATAATCATAAATGTACAAATAAATAGAATAGTGTTGAACTGGATCAGACTTGTAGTCTCTAAATACATTAGAAATATTGTAAGGCACTATTCTTCATTTGAAGACACTCTGAGCTGTTAAATTAACTGGTTTGTTGCCCTGACATCAACAGATGGTCCTCGGTTATATTAAATATTGAATACTTTCACATAGGTGTTTACACTGTAGCTGATTTTAAAGGTGGTTTGCTAGCATGGGCAGAGTATGGAGGCCACCCACAGAGGAAGCAGTGGAGGTAGGGAGGGTCTACCATGCTGAGGTTTTTTTCCATCTTTTGAGAATCTGAAGGTATGTATTTTTTCTCTCCCTTCGTCTTTTTCTTGCTGTGGATTTGATGACCCCTTTTGTCCATGGCAGTGCGAAAAGCCACAATAAATGAATGGCTAGATAAACAGAAAAACGTTCTAACTTCCTAGTGTATAATATATGGAGCCTACACAAAAGAGGGTCAAACCTCAAACTAGTGTAATAATGGATAAAAATGCATTTATTCTCACTGAGAAACTGAGGATTCATTTTTATTATTATTTTCCTTGAAAAAAGAAATAAAAACAAAAAAAAAAATCTAAAACCACCCCTAACTTCCACCCCAAGAAAAAAGCTTTGAAAACTCCACAGCTTTCGAAAAACCAAGTGGAAGAAGAAACAAGAAGCCTCTGCATTGTACCTGACAAGGGAAAAAGCAGGGGAAGAGCCTCTCTCTCTGTGCAGCAGTCATTTACAGCCTGAGACACTGGAAGAGGTAGCGAGATTCTGTTTAAAATGCCTGGTGTCTTACAGCTCCCCACATTTGCAAGCACCTTTTGAATTTGTTCGGTCTGTTCCCTGAGAAAGGAGTAGCGAAGGCTTATGTAGGTAAGGAGTAAAACCTACAAAGAGACAGGCATGGAGCACTGAATGCCTGTAGAAATTTTAGGGGGCTTTAGTCCTCCCTTCAGTATCTCATCATATATCCAGAACCAGTGCCGATTCATTCTGGTGAGGATGAATCAGGTCTTAGGATGTTACAGTTTCCTCCACAGTTGTACTGTGAACTATCCATCATTTTCTGGTCTCTAGACTATGACAGAGGAGCTTGGGTGTTGCTTTAAACTGGCTTTTTGCCACCAGTCCCTAAGTAGCTGGGTGCCAACTAGGCTAAGAAGCACAAGATATGGGGCTAGGGAAATTTATGCTCTTCCTGTGCATGTTCCTTCACTTTTCTTCCGTGCTATGAGTAGCTGCAACAGAAGTCTTAAAGCATCTCATGAAAAAAATCAAGACAGGGGAAAAATCTAACCCTTCTATACAAGGAATGAGGCTTATAACTAAAGGAATAAAATATATTGAAAGTGAGAGGCTGCATTGTTTAGCATGTTGCCCATTGAAAAATGCCATCCCATGGTTGCTCTTCTCAGTCTTTTGTCAAGGGGAGGTTCTCAAGGTTTTACCAAAGCCTCTGAGGAAACTCCCCAATTTAAAGATAAGAACGAATTTGCTGTGATTTTCATTGAAGACATCAGGAGGATGTGGCTATGCTTTGTCTAGACTTGTAACTGCCTGATTCATACTTGTGCTTTATTCTGTCTGTTGTCAGTCGAGCTATGTCAGTAAGCGATATTTTAGTTCACTGACAAAACCATTTTTTTCATTGTTTCAAGGCCAACCTGTAACATTTTTCCCCAACAGAATAATTCTCAAAGAAACAGTCTATTCAATCAAATTAAATATTTCATTTTCAAAGGCATGTTTCTCATTCTTTTTTTTTTTTTTTCATATCATTATTACATTTAGTCAAACTTTGGGAAGCAGACTCACTGGGAAATAGAACATTTAACTTTATTTCTCCAGCAATATTGAAACAAAATGTTTCAACTTCTCCGAATTTCCAGTGTTTTTAATTTTTTTTCTGTTCCAGTGAAATAATATGATCACGAATTAAATGAACAAGCTTTCAGGGGTGGGGATCATAGAAATAATATCTTCAAAACAAGGTCCAGCTCCATAGAAGTATTCAGCAAGTAATTTATATTTATAAATCTGATTGTTATTAACTTCCATTAATTTTAATGGCTTATGCATTCAGATAGGAATTGTCAACTTAAATGTGTTTGAAATTCTCTGCCTTTGAACTTTGGCCCATGGGTCAGAAATAGTCTTGTCTTATTTTGGGGGAGGATTGTCTGCTACTGCCTCCAGCAGAACAAGGTCATCCAGGTCCTTTTTTCTGCTTTCCAAATAGTCATGTGTAACAGGGATTTTTCTCTGAAGGGCAGCTAGGAGAAATGCATGCAGACAGCAAAACATGTTTTATTCATGGCACTCCTCAACAGATGAGTTCCATTATCATGTATTTTAGCTGCCTTTAAAGCCAGTCCTACAGGCAGCAGAGTGAATTGCATTTTCCTCCACTCAGCCCATCAGTTACCTCAAAGCAAAAGAGGAGAGTGCGTGGATGGGATTTATCAGCAGGACTTTTTGGCTCAGGTACTTCTGATGAGGCTTGTCTGTGCAGGAAGGACATAAAGTACCATCTGTGATGGACTTGAATCTACATGTTGCACCAAGCAGGATTTTTTTTTCTCAGGTGCAACTGTGATTTTGTTTTTCAGTGAAAAGAAACAGGAAGAGATTTAGCATCTACAAATGATGCTGCGCAGTGAGACCATTGTCATCTGACCAGCTGCGTACCCAATTCTTTGAAAGCAGTTCATATCCCCACAGTCTGGAAAGGCAGATGCTCAAAACAACTTCCCTGGATTCTCTGCATCATTCTTATGCTGTTCTTTGTGTCCTTTGCAACAATTGGATGCAAGCTACAACTTTTGTCGGAAAACCTGTCATTATCAATTAGACGTAAACACCTCTGATTGATTACATAGTCACAGTTGAGTCTTCTTTGTCTTTCTCAGCCACAGAGACAACAGAAGAAATATTTGAATCCCATACAACTATTCAGTTATATCCTCAAGTCTTTGCTTTGATCAGTACCAGAATCCCTGTAACCCTAAAAGCTTCATAACTCAATACCAAGGTTGACCTCCATTTATTCAAATTGCTCAGCATTTCAGTCAGGCTTACTGATGGACAGTATTTCTTTTCTCACATGTACATCTTTACTTATATCTGATACTCAAATAAGTGATCTTTTCTTCCACAAATATATATACTACACTAGAATCCCATCTGTAGTACTCTGGAGAGGGCAAAAATTTTCTCCCTGGGACACTGAACCCACAACAATGCATAATGTTGTCTGAACTTGAGAGACATTTCTCTGGATCCTTGCACTAAAATAGATCATATTGTTTCTCTTTCCTTCTCCCATGTCATGGTTTAACCCCAATGGGCAACTGAGCCCCACACAGTTGCTTGCTCAGTTCCCTCTAGTGGGATGGGGGAGAGAATCAGGAAGGTAAAAGTGCAAAAATTTGTGGATTGACATAAAGACAGTTTAATAGGTAAAACAAAACCATGCATGCAAGCAAAGAAAAAGAAGAAATTCATTCACTACTTCCCAGCGGCCAGCAGGTGTTCAGCCATCTCTAGGAAAGCAGGGCTCCATCACGTGTAGTGATCCCTTGGGAAGACAAAAAGCTATGACTCCGAACGTCCCCCCTTTCTTCTTTTTCCCCTAGCTTTTATTGCTAAGCATGATGTCATAGGGCATGGAATATCCCTTTGGTCAGTTGTCACCAGCCATTCCAGCTGTGTCGCACCACAATTTCTTGTGCACTCCCAGTCTAATCAGTGGTTGGGCAGTGTGAGAAGCAGAAGAGGCTTTGATATTGTGTAAGCACTACTCACCAATAACTAAAATATCCCTGTGTTTTAAACACTGTTTGCTTCATAAATCCAAAGCATAGCCCCATACAAGCTACTATGAAGAAATTTAACTGTATCCCAGCCAAACTAATACATCCCATCATCATACTTGATTAATGCCCAGATTTGTCCAATAATTACTTCCTAACAAACACATCAGGGAAGGATATTTGTCTGTATAAAACATTGATGGCAAAAGTGGATGAATTTCACAGGATGGTGATTTCTGAGAAAAAGCAGGTTACATTTTAAGAATTTGGTGTAATTAGTACAACCAAATATTAATCTGGTTAGAGAAGAAATGGTATTTGGTGACTTCGTCATCTGAGAAATAGGAGTTTCAGTACTTTGTGACAGTATTGAACATGTCATAAGCTTGCCACACAAAAAATGCCAAGGGATTGCAGAGGCAAAGGGGAAGAAAAGAATGAAGCATTGACACTTTCAGTGACAGTAATTAATGTGATTCTTTTCCAATTTATGGCACTTGAACTCCTGAAGGCTGAACCTAGATCCTACGAAAGCAAGACACAACAGAAGAAAGCACAGCCTAAAGGCCAATGGCAGTGACGGCAAATTAAAACCAGAAGACCTGAGGGTCAGAGAATAGGGTCTCTGTAAATAACTCAAGCCAAGGAGATGCCAAACATAGCTTAGATGGATTTTATTGCTCTTTCCAGCACACAGAATCGCAGAATGTTCGGGGTTGGAAGGGACCTCTGTGGGTCATCTAGTCCAACCCCCGACATTCCTATTGCTGAAGTTTGCTTCCAGAAGCCTTAAGTTTCTGATTGCTCTCTCCGCTTCACTGAGAGACTTACCATTTCTCTCCACAAACTCATACACATTTCTTAACAGAGGCACAACGACATGCCATGCTTCTATTCTAAGCAATTAGTTGTTTTGAAGTCCCAGCAGTTTGAGACGATGCTCAGTGCAACAGTCTGGCCCAGGAATTTGTCCTGACTCGACTTCTCTGCTGCTAAAGGACAGTGAGTCCCTTTGCAAGGGTTGAGTCTGGTGTGACTGCACTGTCAGCTCCTGGTAAATTCAAATATATTTAAATGTATTAAACATCTGCTGAATTAGTTCTGGGAGGACTGTTCTGTTAGGCAAGCCCTCCTGCCCTTGAGAAGGAAATCACAAGATAGCTTACACTGTTTCTGACGTTGCGTGCAACGAGAGGCAACATTGCCCTCCAGAGAAAGCACAGAGGAGACCCAACACTATGATACAAAACGCTGACATCATATGTCCTAGGCAATATAATGAAGCCCTAACCTTGCAACACTTCTTCCCTTGTGACTGGAAACATATCCAATTAGACCCAGCTATGCACTCTGTTCTGTAAAGCGTACTCCTGAATTGAGAACCTTTGCTTGCCCCCAGCTCCAGGTGGAATGGAACTACGGAGGATATTATTTGCAAGGTGTTTCACTGCCTGGTAGAACCTAAAGGGCATTGGGTATATATTCAATGCTTCAGTTTTTTTAAACCTACAAGGCTACTATGTGGACTGCCAAGACACTGCTCTGAATTGCTGGCCTGATACTCCTGGAAGGCTAAAGAGTCATGCTGGATGATGTTGGATTTTCACAAGCTCCTTCTGTAGTTCATGAGACACCTAAGTTCTCATGAAAATACTGTCCATTGACTTGCTAGAACAGCTGGCAGACAAGTGGTACTAGGGAAAGATTGCCCAGGCAGGACAGAGGAGAGGCAAAGTAGGCTGCACTGTGAGTATTTAGGGGAACATGCCAACAATAAAGGCAGGTATTTTGCATCTGTATCTTATAGCAGCAAAAGGATAGGTTGTGCAAGATGCAAAATTAACAGTTGTTTGAGTTTCCTGTACACACTAGGGTAGTAGCTTGCCAGCTGTTTCCAGCATTTGCACATTTTGTTAACAGCTGGCAATTAAATTTTTTTTAAAGAGTATTTCTAAAAATAAGTGGAGAAGCTAATATTCTTTTTCCTATAAAAGAGCTAATTTTAGGCTCCATTCAGGACAGCCTGTAAGTGCATATGAATATTCAGTTGGTACTGCTAGGTTATGCGCTTGCAAAATTCAGCTTCACATCTACTAAACACCAAAGAGGAACACCTGGAACTGATGACCCCAAACAATATCCTGCCCTGGCTGCTCCCAGGCTCATTACAGGAGACATCAGCTCATCAAAGGACCATCTCCCCACATACAGATGAGCTGAGAGGAAACAGAGCAGTGGAGGAGGCATCAGTGACACAGCCAGAGATGTGAGCCCCTGCTTGGGGATCCCCAGGGCTGTCCCAAGACAGCCTCAGACCCATGGGCCCAGGCGGCATTCACCAAGTTGGTCAATGGGACAGGGTCACCTCACAGACTAAGAGGGGTCACAGCCTTGACAGTATGCGAAACCTTGTGGGATTCTGAAAAAGAGCATCTGGGGATTCCACAAGGCTTATTATGGGATGTCTAGGGGAGAAAGCAGTGGCAGGGAAAGGAATAGATCTAGGTGATTTGGGAAGGAACAAGAACTGGAAAATAGAGTAGCAAGGGAATTGAAAGATGTATCTATGTTACTGCATGATTCACACTCAGTACGTGTGTGTGTGTTTGTCGTGTGCATGGAAATCCATACCAGCAACTGGTGTGACACTGTGGTCTCGAGACCTCATCTGTCCAGGTGCCAGGAACTGGGGGGACTGAGATCCAGGGTGTTGGATCCACACTCTACATATTCATATATATTTAAATATAGATACACGTGAATATACATTTAAATAAATAAATGAATAAATAAATAAATATACTCCCTGTTAACAGGCCTTCATCCTGATCTACCAGAAGAAGGCTGTGAGTGAGAATGTGACTGTCTGTCTGTCCGGATCAGTGTGACCAGCCATCTATACATGGATTTATGAGTTGTGTACTTGTGCTCTGCATATGTTCCTACTGGGAATACATGCTCAGCTACACTACTGGCTGGACTTGGGGGCATGCCTCATCTCTTTTGGGCTATTGGATTTGGCAGCCCCTAAAAAGTACTTAGGGGGCCTCCCAGATTTCTTTCTAAAAGATTACATAGTCCATACTAGTGATCTGTCTCAATTTATTCAGTGCATTTTGCCTGTCATATCGTCAGTCTATTACAACCTTAAAAGAGAAAGCCGAAACTGACCGAGTATTTAAGATGTTTTAACATTGCTCAACAAACCAAGAAGTCATTCTTTTGCAAGTTCTGTTTTTTCACGTGTACCAGTAAAATGCTTGTCATTTTTTGTCAGAGCATGAAATTTTTGACTTATGTTTGGCCTCAGATCTACTATAATCCCCAGATCCTTTGCAGAAAAACTTCTGCTTTGCCAAGCATTCTCCAGCTTGCATTTTAGCAATTAGTTATATCAAAATTGAGGATATGTTCTGATCTAGAATAATATGTAGCCACATTTTTTCAGACCATTTCTCACATTTGTCAAGTCTTACCATGATGTCCCACAACATATTGATAGTTCTTCTCACACTTGTAATTAATAATCCTACTCTTAGTTCCACCACCCAGCATATTAACGGCAGCACTGAGCTCTACCCAGCACAGACTTCTCAAGAACCCTTCTTGATACAACCATCCACTTGTCAGTACAACTCTGTGATGCACTCTGGAAAGAAATTTTAGTCAGGTTTGCCTTCCCTTAGAGTAATTTTGTTTAGTTCACATTTCTCTATCTTACTGATGTGATTGTCATGTCATACAGTTACAAAGCTCCACCAAAGACAGTTATTGAAGGCTTCTCCCCCCTTCACAATGCTCCACAATGTTTCTTATCTTGCCATACAAGGAAACTACATTGGTTTGCTCTTGATAAATCCATCTCCTTGTCACCCTGTGTACTTAGACATTGTCTGCTCAATGTCTTGGATTTTGCTAAGGACAGAATCTTTTTTTCTTTCTTTTTTTTTTTTTCTCCTTTATAAAGATAGGCTTTGTGCTTTTTTCTTTTCCATTCTCCTTTTCTTCCACAAGGTCTTGAAGGTCTGAGATATCATCAGCCAATGAAATAAATTACCTAGGATGAAGTTTAACACATCCAGTTGATTTGAAAAGAGTTTAACTTATTTTACTAGTCCTTACTCTTCTTTTCCTGTTATAATGTGCGAGTTTGTTTTATCATATTGGTATTTATTGGACTAGTGACTTCTCACAGTTGATTTTTTTTGTGAAGACTGATAACACATAAGAAAGCAACATTCTAACTTTTCTGAGATTGTCTGCTGACAATTTTTCCATGCCACAGAGTGATTTGAGCCCACTGAGCACTTCCTTTATTCTTGTTCTTACTAACGGTGCACTCACAGAAGGTTTCCTTTTTCCCCATGATGTCTTTTGGTAAACAAGCTCATTTTATCTCTGGGCCTTTCACATTTTACTCACTCTATACTCCAGTTACAAGGAGTCAGATGGTCATATTGGTCTTATGATACCTTTTCTCTAATAGTTGTGTTTCATGAATCTTCTGACATAGCTAGATCATGTCTTTGCTGTTCTTTCTGCTGTGCCTAGTAATGTAGCCACAAGCTTACAGTGCCTCCCTTAATGACATCATATTACTTATAATTATTAGGTTGTTCATCCACGAATGGAACGATAGAATTCATCATGGAAATCTTTTACTAGCACTTTCTATTCTTATACTAGAGAATTAATATCAAGATACAGAGAGTGATAAAATGTTTCTGGTTAGGATACTTTGGCTGAAAAATGGTTAGTGCTCCTTGCAGAGTGACACATTTCAAGACTATTAAGTTTGCTCAGTGATGCTATCGTCCTCGTGGACCACATAAGAGGTATGAGACAGGCAGGAACATGCAAATATCTCTTTTGCCTGTGTTTGCACAGGAATTAATTAAATTCGTGGAGTGTCTTGATGGAAGGGAAAGTCTCTTCAGGGCTGAGCTAATAGGAAGATGGGATGTGATTTGTCTAATCACCTCCCTGAAGAATGAATTTCACTGAGGAGTGAATTTATTATCAAGGATCAGCAGCAGAATATAGATGCTTTTATTATCTGAGAGACTTGATGCTCAAAACTCCAGCCTTGAATCATAATATGACCCTCCAAGTACTACCTGTCTCTATCTTTGCCTTCAGTTACAAGGAAGGAAAAATGGTATCTGAGGGCTTATGTTTTGGAAAGATCTTTCCAGGATAGTACAATCCTTGGGATGCTGTTCCTTTTGGTATTCCTAATTTGTATAGCAAATAAAACCGTAAAATCCTAGGCTATGACCAGAGCTTTGAGGTGTTATAATGCTAAAATAAAAACAGTGAAGCCAGCTGTCAGACAATCTGTAAGCTAGCCTTGATAAGATGCAACTAGCAATGAGATTTAAAAGTGTACAGAACACAAAAACAGCCAAATCAGGTGAGATCAAATAATCGTCTAATGTGGATGCTTAGAGGATGGCAAGTATGCAATGATATTTCCTCAAAAACCCCTCTCAAACTCCAGCAATTTGCCATTCATGGACTCCCTGAGCCGGAGCTCATATCTTTGTGTTTATTAGTCCTTGGTGAATTATGCTTATTACAGTAACTTGAGATATTATTATTTTTTCTACATTATTGTACTATTTTTAATGATAAATGTTCATGCTTTCTGACCCAGCAAAAGATGTTCTGTAAAACTATACAAATGACTATGTATCATGAAAAATAATGTCCATATAATAACTTCTGTCTTATTTCCTTTCTTAGCAGGACTTGGAGTAAGTCCATCATTCTATACGGAATGGTGTTCAGAAAGAGAGAGTGGTATGCTTCCAACTGATCTTTTTAGCATTTTCCTGTGGCACTCAGCACAGTAACACCCAATTCAGATTTTGTGATACTATTGTGCTAATAAATCATGACACACATCCCTTTCACTCCATCAGGGACTCTTGCAAAAACCAATCACAAAAGTAGATCAGAAAGCCATCTTTATTTTTTTCCCCCTGTAATCATTTGACAAAAGAGAACATTTCGGAATGATTCAAAATTGTTCTTAGAAACCTTATTTTGTCTGAGGAGAACCTGATGCATTTTCACATAAAATTGATTCTATTCCTAAGAAAAATGAAAAGTCAGTCTTTGTTCATGCAAAAAGTGTTGTCTATTTTCTGCTCTGCCACAAATGCCTCAGCTTATACAGGAAGGGAAAGCGTTTTTACTTTCTCTCCTGTGGTTGCACAGGGCCTGGAGTACTCAGAATTCCACGTCCTTTCCCAGAACACACTGCAAGATTGGAAAGGATAAAATACCCCCGAACACACAATGACACAGGTACATGCAATGAGCACAGCAAAATAGTTCGTTTTTATCTGAACTGCTCCCTATCAAACAGGTTTAAGAGCCCAAGTAAAGCTCTCCTGAACCCCACTAGCAATTGTGAATGAATAAAATCCAATAGCTGATTTAACTCCAATACTGTCACACAATTCGAGTTCATCCTGTTATAATTACCTTCCTGTCTTTGGGTTTTTTCAGTTCATATTCATTAGTTTATAGGAAAGAAGGACTGGTTTTTAGTATGATGTTTTGCACCAGTTCTGATCTCTGGATGTTTTTTGTTTTTAAAATGTTTTGGAGACGCTGTGCTCCAGTAGCTGTTCCCAAAGGACTGTATTCCTGATGCAGTTTTGAACAGCTATCACACTTCACAGCAAGTCAGGCTGAGAGGGTAGCATTCATGCCTTACTCTCTTGTGCAATTTTGTTTCTTTTGTTGAATTCTTCCCCTTTCCCTCAGCTCATTGCAAAATGGTTTGTTGTCACTTAAAGCAGTGAGCAGACAAACAAGAGTAAAAGAGGAGTGGATGAAGAAAACTGAAGAAAAGCAGAAAGGGAAGGAATTAAGAAGGACTTCGTGACAAGCAGTAAGTATCAGTCACCCTCCCTGGAGGTGTTCAAAAAATGTGTAGATACTGCACTTTGGGACATGGATTAGCAGGCATGGTGGTGTTGGGCTGACAGTTGGACTTGGTGATCTCAGAGGTCCTTCTGACCTTAATGATTCTATGATTCTGTGATTCTATGATTCTGAGACTGCATCTTGCCTCCTTAGACAAGGAGATGTCTTTCACAGAATCACAGAAATTTAGGGGTTGGAAGGGACCTCTGTGGGTCATCTAGTCCAACCCTCCTGACAAAGCAGGGTCACCTGGAGCAGGCTGCACAGGACCGTGTCCAGGCAGGTCTTGAATATCTCCAGAGAAGGAGACTCCACAGCCTCCTTGGGCAACCTGTTCCAGTGCTCCTTCACCCTCAAAGTGAAGAAGTTCTTCCTCATGTTCAGCTGGAGCTTCCTCTGCTTCAGTTTGTGCCCATTGCCCCTTGTTCTGTTGCTAGGCACCACTGAAAAGAGTCTGGCCCCATCTTCCTGACACCCAGGAGATCTTTCTTCATTCATAGAAAGGGTTGAAGATACCCACCACACAACATGCTCTTGAGTCTTAAAATGTGGATGACAAGGAACTAGATGATGGAAGGAGTGTACATTTACTTTCACCTTCTCACCAGCTTAGCACCATTCATTTTCTTGGGAATGTCCTCTTTCCCATACAGTGCTGCTTCTTCACTTTGGCATCGTTAGGCTGGGGAGGGAAGAGATTCTGTCGATCTAGACAGAGGTGCCTAATTTAGGGCTTGGATTAGGTGCTTCTGTGAGAGGCATTGCTCATCCTTTGCCCAGCTCACTGGTCAGAGCACTCTGACAAGAGCTGCTTAGCCAGAGGATGCTGAAGGCACTGCTCATCCTCCTACAGTCATCAGCTTATGTGGCCTGGGAGAAAGCTCACTGCCAAAGTGAAGTTGTGTGGTGGGTGGCTAAGAGCCTGTGTGGGGTGTCCAAGTCCCCTCTGTGGCAAGAAGCCAGGGCCTGCCTTGTGCTGGACACAGCTGGTCCCAGCTGGCTCCAATAGCCCCACCACAAGACATGTCTGAGCCCCTCAGCCAAGCTGGCAGTACTTCTGGGAAAACATATTCTAAAAAAGGGCAAAAACTCTGCATTGAACTATCAGAAGTCAGGAAAAAAAGTGTGAGGAAGAACCCTGCAAACAGCAAGGTCAGAGGAGGAGGAGGAGAAGCTGCTGGGGTGGAGGGACAGGTTTCATCCACCTTAGCCATGGCCAGCTGCCAGCCGCCCACGCAGCTGCTCACTCACTCTCTGTCCTCAGCAGGTCAGGGAGGAAAATCAGATGATAAAGCTCTTGGTGAGAGATAAAGGCAGGGAGATCGCTTACTAATCATGATCACAGGCCAAACAGACCAGACTTGAGGAAAATTAATTTGTTCCCAGTTTGAACAGATTTGGATAGTGAGAAACAAAGATAAAAACACCCTCCTTTTACCACCCTCTTCCCACTCCCGCCTTCCCCCCCCCCCC
>Ga0065711_1044018_pt1 | contig 14378 bp, 7 predicted proteins | sample Hoacrofraction12_FD_59098 | JGI IMG/M metagenome (GOLD analysis project Ga0065711, IMG submission 59098) | Hoatzin crop microbial communities from Cojedes, Venezuela - Epithelial fraction 12 v2 (version 2) | ecosystem: Host-associated > Birds > Digestive system > Esophagus > Crop | place...
CCCCCCGGCAGTGTATGTCAGAGCATGCAACCCAAGCCGAGCACAGAAACATCTGCCTCGGTTCCTTGCACCACAGCCAGCTTCAAGGGCAAGGTGCTGCTTTCTTTTGGCTTCAGCTGCCCATTGGTGGAGGAGTATAGTAACTCACTGTCACAGGTGTTTCTGAGGACAAATACATGAAAGATTGGGAATATAAAGGTGAGAGCTATGACAGTGATGAGGCACAGGGATTGTGTATGGACCACAAAAAGGGCATGATTCCCCTTGAGTCACCAAGAGCCAAAAAAACCCCAAAAAAAACATTATGTAGCAGCACAAGGGAGAAACTTGTATTGCTGGGTTTTGGGGGTTTGTTCCTTGCAAATGAGAGTTGATTCACCGAAAGAAACTAACTATGAAACCCGAGTTTTTTGCTGTGCCTGGAAACCAAGCCCTTTTCAGGGGTCCAAAATGGATTATCTGAAGTCAGCAATCACTCTGGAAAAGCTTGGCTACCGGATGCTCAGTGTCTCTGCAAATTAAGCACCTCCCAACAAGCATGAAAGCATTATAAGGTATTTGCCCAAGGACACAAAGAGAGTCTCTTGCAGTACTGGCTTTAGATCTTGGTAATTTGGATTTGCCATCAGACCATAAATAACACAAAAATGTACTCTTATTTGGCAATTAGATACTGTTCCAGGCGTCTAGCTCAACTTTCAACCTACTAAATGTTATTTCAATTTTGCTGCAGCATATCCCCAAGTCTTACAGGACCTTTGATGTGACTTCCATTTCAGTAATAGACATGAAATTTTGTGGTTTCTTAGGTTGGGTGTAAGTAATGGTATCCTTTTTCCATGCTGCCTTATCTTTCCGTTACTTGCAACACATTAGTTCTGAGTGTCAGGAACATGCAGTCAGCTCATTTGCGGAGTATCTTTCTAATCACAAAGGTATTTGAAGCAGTTGAACAATTTAGATGAGATTATGCAAAACAGGATTGAATGTTTTGACTAGATAATTGTCCCTTTGCTTCAAGGTATGCGTCAAAGCAGAGACAACTTTTCGGTTGGAATGAAAATTCCTGAAAACTATGGCTTTTTTGTTATTGTTATCGGTAGTCAGTGCAAAAACAATTGGCGAATCCTAAAAGCATCCCGTCTACACCCTGCAAGGTCTGGACAGAGTTGTTTCCACTGCTGAAGAGTAGCTTAAGGTACGCCTAGTGTACAAACATCCCTGCGGCTTTCAAGGTTTCAGGCAAAGTCAGGCTTTGCAGCAGCACGCTAGGCAGCGGGAATGTCATCCTTTGATCAGCGCACTCCGAGGAACCGCAGGTTTCCACAGCCTCCCCCACCGGGCCCCATGTTCAAGGGGAAAACTGGGATGAATTTAGGTACCAGTCTGGGAAAGGATTCAAACGTGTTGCTCAAGTTCAAACACGTGAATAGTTCCGTTGGTGCTAACTGAGATTACTCAGGGGCATAAATTCACGGCTAGCTTGTGGACTTTGAATCAATTTTGTTTTTAAATACAGTGGCGCAGGGTAGAGTTTTGCTGATAGTCCTTTGCTGCTGTTGTTACCATTAGCTAACTGCCATCCCACATTAGAACTGCTCAATTTGGTTATCTGGATTGGTGTCTCTAATTTCATTTCCTCTTGGGTGTTATTCAAGAAGGTTTTTTCTCTTGTGTGTATATGTGCATCCTGTTTGTTCTGAAATGTGCAGTTCCATTATTTGGCTCTAATGATTGCTGTACCTGCTGCCCCTGCTGTTGCCCATGTCCCTGATCTGCTACTTGTAAAGGAAGAGGGTTTCAAGTACAGACATTGCCCTGTAACAACAGGGAATGTTCTGCCACCCACTGCAGTGCAAGGAAGGCAGAGAAATTTCCGGCAGCTAGCTTTGCCATCAGCAGGGTGGTAAGTGTTATCACCATCCCCATTTCACAGACATGGAAACTGCAAGTACAGAAGGATTAAGCTTCTGTTTTCAAAACTGACTTTCAGTTTTTCAGTTTTAAACATGTAAAAACAGCCATTTGTGAGTGCTCACACATCCAATCCCAGATGCATCATGCTCACCATCCTTGAAAATCCTTGCACAATTAAAATGGAAGCATTCAAAATCAGCACCTACCTTTGACAAACTGAGTCTACATAATCTGTCCAAAGCCAAACTACCAGTCCAATTTGCATATACAACCTGGTATGACATGTCTAACATAATCTATGAATTCAACAGCTATTTTCAAAGGTGACTGGGGGCTAGATTTTCAAAAGCATTTAGGCATCTAGACATGCAACAATTCCATCTTGTTTCCAACTACCTTATTTAAAAGAACCCGCCCTGCCCTGGTCCCCATGTGAAACCCAGGACCAACCCAGGCTGGATTCAGCCATCACCTCCTGTTCATTCTCAGCAATTCTCTCTGCACCATCTTAGCTGGCACCACGTACCATTCTGCGCTTTCCTGCCTGCCGGATTTTGCTGTACATCTGAAATAGCTTCACTCATACCTGTGGTGTTACATTGCATTAATGCAGCATATAAATCAGAAGAAAAAGAGGCTTATATTCCACCTTATTCAGGTTAACCTTTCTTTTTCAATACTAGTTCTTAAGATCTCCTAACCACACGGAGGAGGCAAGGGGATCTAACATCTTACAGAAGAGCTTTCTTTGAAGATGTAGATTGCATTATAGGAAATGAGAAGCAATAATGAAAGGAAGTTCTTCATTCTCATTATCAGTTCTCACCGTCTCATTTCTCACAATAGAGCACTTCTGTATATCCAGCACAGCCCCTCTCAATTCTCTTCATTAGAGACTGGAGTCTGCCTGCCTCTCATCATCACAACCTCTACACAGCCACAGTCACCTTCCTCAAGCCAGCATGGATTTTGCCTTTACTTTTAAACAACTCATTTTCAAACCGAGCAAAAGACGCAGATCCTTTCCCTCAAAAATCAATCGCTATCACGGTTTTCTTTTGTCTACCCTCATTCAGAGCATGCTGACTTGAAGAGGAATCATTCTCTTGGATTCAGCAGCCTTTGAATCGGGTTGTAAGCATTGATTTTCCTCCCTCACTCATGTGCTAGTGATACTCAAGTCATCTATAAACTAGCTTCAGCCAGGAAATGCGATTAGCCTGGCCAGTGAGACTGGCATAGCTTCAGCTGGTCAGAAGACCATGCTGAGAAGAGAACATGTAAATGTTTGCAATAATTGGTGACAATGAATCTTCTGTGCTGATGGCTGAATGGGATCTATTAAGACATGCAGGGAAGGACATTTGGGTTGCCATTCAAGAGGGCCCTGAACACATGTTTACATCCCATTGATTTCAGTGGACCGATCTAGAGAAATATTTTGCTGTCTCCCTCCCTGCGCAAGCGAAGCACAGCGGGCAGCCTGTCAGAACAGGAGTCGTTTGCCCCCTTTGCATGTGTTCAAAATGGCCGCATAAAGCAAATGGCAGCAGGAAACCCAGCCCTCCGGGTTTCAGAGAGCAGTGTGCTTCACCGGTACTGGTTAAAGTTTTCAGAAAGCACTGCAGTAACTAGAGGGTCTGACTCTGTGGAGGTTTCTGAGTCACTGTGAGCATCCAGCTCTGTGCCATTTTCACCCCACTGGGCTTTCCGTGCCAGCTGATATGGCTGCAGAGGTTCATCTCTGCGGGTGGCGTTTGGGGAAACAAGAAGAGCAGATGTGGAGAGGGCCGTAGCCATCGTAACCTCCCGTCCAGCTGCAGAGCGTATCCCTCACCACCCTCCCTCCCCGCAGAGGTTGTCCAGCATTAGTGGAAACACGTGGCAAACCTTTCCTCACTGTCCTGCTAACGCTTTCCAGGCATGCTCCACCGGCAGCTTTTGCCTGGGCTGTTGTGTGTATTTTTTCCCTTCTCAGGGTATCCGCTTTTGTGGAATCTTGTATTCCCATGATGTGATAGCTCACGGCAAAGCAGCACTGAACGCATCCCAGAAACAGTCCCTGGCTTCCTTTCTATCCCTTCCCTCTCCCAGGAGCGCGTCGGACAGAGCACAGCACGCAACTGTCCTTGCTCTGGGCAGGAAACAGAGGTCAGAAATCTGGAGCTGTAAATCTGCCACCAGCGGCCATTTCTGGTTTTAGCCCTGCTTACAGAAATGTACTCTGGTGAAAGGTGATTTTGCTGCTCCACCTTAGGTGAAATGTTGAAATACAGGATTTTTGTGTCTTCCTCTCCCCTCCTCTTTATGATGCATTCAAAGGAGAGAAACAATAATTCTCCCCTCTGAACTCTGCAAGTTTTAAAACTGCTATGACTTTTTGTAAGTAATATTCTGCTGGTTTCTTGCCAAGGCCAGTGCAGCCCCTGGAGCACTTCTGACTTTTACCCATTTACATAATCTTTACAAGCCATAACAGAGGCATAGAGTATCTAGAAGATAGTGGAGGCCTCTTCCTCCACCCAAACACTGGTACTTGCGTTTTGCTCCCTGCTCTGCCTCCCCTACCATCGTGAGGAACTTATCGTGACACAACACAGGGGCAGTTTATCTCCTGTGTATTTCTGAATCCAGGAAGGAAAGGGTTTCTTCCATCTCTGCAACCCTTCTGCAGCTCTCTACTTCACCCAAAACATCTCAAGGCAATTGCATATCTATTCAAATACAACATATCTATAATGCTCAAAATCCCTGAGATTACTTGGGGCTAGTAGGTGTAAAAATACACAGCAATATACCTACTTACTATACATACACAGGCATCTGCACACATTTATATATGCACACATAAGTATATGTTCCTACAGTATATACAATGAAGTATGCAGGGTATGTACAGTTGAAGTTAGGCAGCAGTTTGTGGCCAATGTGAGGTTTTCTTTCTTTTTTTTATTTTTCTCATTTCTCTACAATACAAACCAAACCATCAGATTTAGCAGTAGAAGCCAAGAAAGCTTGGTGAAAAGAATCTGGAGACTGACGACAAACACCACTTAGAAAAGCTGAACAACTCATCCCAACCAGCCAGTGAACTACTGCGGAGCATCTGCAGTGTTAAGGGATTCAGACCACTAGCAAAGTATGCGCAAGGGCTGGCACTAGAAACACAAACCTGTCCTACAGCGTATCTGTTCTAATGAGGTATGTCTTCCTGACCACACTCGTAGGAACTTGATGCCCAATTAATAAAATCTTACATTTGCACAACATATTACATTACTATTTCACCCATGCTTTGCAAGTTGTGGCTTGCATTAACAGCAGGCTGTTGTCAAACAATACGTAGGACAGGGCTGAAAAGGAACAGGACACTCAGCAGATCACGCTCAGACCCTTACTGAGATGAACAGTGCTTTGGAGAAAGTCGTGTGTATGTGTTGTCCTGCAAGGCCTCATCTTCTGTGGTTTCATCTGAGATGCACACCATTGCATGGCTGAACATATACAGGACGTGAGCCAGCGGTTTCAGGAAATGAATGGGCTTAATTCCGATCACGTTTGCACAGTGATAAATGAGCAGTGCAAATCCCCTGCTGCCAGTGGGGCTCTACCACAGTTATCACACTGAACTCAGCGATCAGTCCTGGCCTGCTACGATATGAGAGATGTCAGAAATCATTCGTCCAGGCTATACAGAATAATGGCTTGCCCTTCCTCTAATGTGAATGTATAAAAATATAAGACTTGCACAGCCTGTTAGATGAAAGGTTCATTTAGCTTAATACGCCACTAAGCACTACTTCTGTTCTTAGCCTGTGCCAATCAGCAACTTGGAAATTTCCTGAGCCAAACTTCATTTGGCCCAAAATGCTTGAAAGCCACCACTAAGACAATCCTAGTTTATATTTCCTTTTCCTAATGCATTTATACTTTAACCTCCACAACATTACGTGCCAGTAATTTCCACCACTCAGTAATGCATTATCTTAAAAGTACTTGAGTTTGTTTGCTTATGTTTTTAAGCATGAAAGACCTTGACTCTTTTAAGTTCTGATGTCGGGTTGCCTGAATAACCATCTAATCAACTCCACAGGGTGCCCAAGGCTCCTAAGCTTTTATTTCAGGGGGCTCAGTTAAAAACACCTAGTTATGTGAGCAGCATCCAAACCTGAGTTTAGCAAACAAGATTCAGCAGAGAGGATTGAATTTTACTGATAAAAAAAAGGCAAACATCTGCCTTACCACTCTCCACAAAGATACCTAAGCCCTTTATTCCTCAGCCAGTGATGTGGGTGCTGCTTGTGTATTTTTAAAATTGGTAGACCTGGGAAAAAGCCTGGACATGGCGTGCCCTTAGTTCTTTTAAATGCATTTGACAAAACTTCGTTATTAATCTTAGCATATGTTTTGACAGCACAGAAAGTATTAGATCAGATACATTTTAATCCTGGCCTTCAATGGATATTAACAAATCCATAGTTCATCTGGGCCGGAGATGTGCTTGCTGTAACCCCATCAAGTACTACACCGAGGCCACGAGCATATTACGGAGAGGTTTCAAAGACGATACTGCAACGCCCCATGAAAATCAATTGGAGCACAGTTCTCACTTGCAATCAAGTCATAGCAAATACCGTTTAGAAGTCCAATCTTCCTGAGTTTTGAAGGAAATGGAGAGAACCTGAGGATGGAAGTTACTGCAAGAGTCCTGAACAGAGATCAGTGGCTATTACTTAGCTGTATTCTTTTTTAATGGGAAGCAAAAAGGCATCCAGTAGCAGCGGGAAATCCCCCTTCTCCCTTTTTGATAAAAAAGTGAGCTTAAAGTTTCAGCATGAGAATCTTGTCTCCCGCCTGCTGCTCGGGGTTCCCCTATTCTCCAGTCTGCAACGAGGGCTGTGTAGTACTTCAGTATTAAAGTATTCTGAACTCCGCCTAGGTTGAACACCCCAGAAATTAGTCAACAAGAACACGAACGAGCCATTATCAGGCAAAGCAGTCATGTGTTTCTTCTCTGATCCAGCTCTGGGATGAACAGAATTATAAAGCAAAGTTTACAGAATGATGTAAAAGTGTGATATAAGTAAATCCCAGCGCCTAATTCCTTTGATTCTTAGCTGAGCTTATTATTGGATGGATGATAACAGCTAATTGAACATGGGGGGGGAATGACCCAGGAAGAGCTGGAAACAAGGTCTGCCCTGTTGGTCTGTGCAGTTTATCCAGCAGAAAGTACCCCCACGTGAGCTTACATCTGCACAACCAAGAAACTGGAAGGACCTCAGAATACGTCCTGCAGTTAATATAGTCTACAGTCTGAACAAGAGCCAAGTTGTAAAATCACTGGGATCCCTGCCATTCGATTTCCTTTGACCTGAATGGAAGGGTCACAGCCTTTACATTTTAAAAGTGACTAAGACTAATAAACAGCTGGGCTATTTTCTGGTAGCAGGAGAAGGTGTCATTGTATCTACTGTGTGGGTGGGAAAACTCCTTACTTCTATTTGGTGCCTCTTTTGTCTATTCATTTGCCTCAGACACTTGGTAACAGAGCTTGCTCTAAAAGCTGTGGCTTGTCCCCCGAGCAGCAGGCAGCGTGTGGACCCTCAGCTGGGTGTGCAGGTGAGCGCAACAAGGGCCATGAAATCCTGCTATGAGCACCAGTGACTTCATGCTAGCTGTGCTTTTACCCTTCTTCCTTCAGAACAGGTCACTTCAACTGCAAGAGGCCTTTCCCTGAGTATAGTCTGCAAGAAAAAGATGATCCTTGGCAAACAGGAGAGGCCAAAAGGTGGAGGGACACTTGCAGGGCTACCGGGATAAGGACGCTACTCAGAAGAGTTTGGGCGGAAGCACTTTAAGTGAAGACTGAAATCTGCATGTGTAGTATGAATGAACCTTTATTCTGTAACCAAATGCACACCAGATGCTGGGACTAAAACTAAAACTGTTCCCTATGGTCCTAGGAAGCCAGAATAAAATCTAAACATGGGCCACTTCAAAGCTCAGCCGTGTTTGAGAGCTGCTTTGCTGTGATCTCTGGTGGTTCTGCTCTTAGCAGGTGCAGCAGTTGTAGTTGACTGGAGATTCAGCTGCTGACGGTACGGAAAAAGCTTCACACAAACAGGTCACTTTTCAGTTTGGGAGCGAAGCTGAAAGTCATGTGAATGACCAAGTATTGGGCAGTTTTATAACCACTGCCTCCCCCCCCGCCACAATCACACATCCTGCACACATCTTAGACTCAGGGGGGTTGCCAAACTCTACACAATTACAATTTGGGGAAATACTGAAGGGAGAGAATTAGCCCATTGGCTTCTGTTACAGCCTGCAGCTAAAGCTATAGATTGCACCATCCCATAGTCCATTTTCTTGGATGTCTGTGCTGAGAGATGACAATTCTCAGTATTTGCCACATGAAGCCCCTCTACCTTTTGCTAAGAGTGACTCCACTGACACAATAGTCTTTTATGCAAGAGCCTCAGAGCGTTTTACAGTGCTGCGTGACAGGGGTGTCGGGGGGCCACCCTGTCATGCAGAGTGGGATGTCCTGCGTGGAAGCTGCTTTCCAGGCCCAGGAGGTGCCTGCCCAAGACCCCAGCTGCTGCCTGTCCGTAAGAGAGCTGCAAGCTCTCTGTTCAAGCTTTGCTTTCAATTCCTTGCCGCAACTTGCGCCATTACAGATTTACCTACTTGGTGGCTTGCTGGGCAGCTGAACGCTCCAAGATAGAGCCAAGGGCTGCACTAGTTTATGTGGAAGGGGAATAACTGACATTACAGTGCTACTGCAGAAATGATGCTGCTTTGTCAAAGAAAAGCTTAGTAAAACAAGGGCTGAGACCTATGCGACACATCTGACCTGCTCCCTCTCTAATGCTAGGAAGTCCCAAGGATGATATACTGTTTACTCCATTCTCTGTCTTCTCTGTTTAAACTGCAAGTACTTCAGGGCAGGGACTGTGCTTTATCCTTTGAACAAACAGCAGCTCCAGGCCTGAAGGAAATTAAAGCGTCTCTCTCAGCTTGCATATTTTAGCATGCCTGAGGAGCCTGGCTGTGAAAGCTCTCAGTAACCGCACACCAGGTTCAGCTCTTAAACTAACAAAATACACAAGAAGGGAGAAAGTATAGTAAACAACTCTGGGTTATTACTGCTTATTTGATAGGGGTTTTGGGGATGTAGGTGGTGTGATATTTTTTTCCCCCAGTGAAATCATAGTTTCTTGACTATTGGGTTGTGCCATGTTATAGTGAGAACTGATGGTTTGTTCCTGTGGAAATAGATGGAGCATTCGAAGAAACAACACCCTATTAGTTATGAGCAGATTTAACACCCCTGCAAAGCTACCATCTGCCACCAAGAAAGGGAAATTAAAGCAAGATGCCTGAGATTCAGACGGCTGCCAGAGCTTGACTGCCTCCTTGCTTTCTGCTTTCCCTCTAAGCAGTGATTAATTCTAGGTAAGCATCAGCAGAAAAGAATGGTGACACATAGTTCAGGTGTTGTGCCATTAAAAGAGCGTTTCTATAACGTCTTGAAAATGAGAAACTGTTGGGTTTGTTTGGGGTTTTGTGTTTGTCATTGATAATTGTCAGCCTTGTGGCTATAATTAGCTTTTCTGTACCATGTATTTATACAGGGGAAAACGGTGCTTTAAAGATCATGATTTTTCCCTCTGTTAGCAAAATGGTTGTGCCACATGCTGTTAGCTCTTTGCTGAGCCTTTCAGGGCTCAGATGAATGCAAAACTAGCAGTGCCGTTCATCTTGCCCCATCGATAGCACAAGAAGTGGTTCTCTGAGTATTTCCTAGACACCTACAGGAAGGAAGCACTCCCCAAGGCAAGAATCCCCAAATGTCACATTCCGGGTCCAGACCAAAAGGCCGAGGGGAATTATATTTATATAGGGACACCCACAATACATCCCAGCCTACAGACAGGGGCAGCGCCTATTCTGTAATGGTCTTAATAGAAGCATGGAGGTAGAAGAAGGGAGCAAGAACCAGGTGGTATTGTACAAGTCAGGTGGATTCACTGCTGGCAGAAAGAAGAGATACTTTGGTCTCTACAGGCATGCAAAAGCGACTGGTGTGAGCAGGGGCAGTGTTGGGATAGAGGAGAGAGGAATTTCTAGGACTTGAGGAACTTTCCATGAATTTATAAAGGGCTGTACCTTTAGACTGTGATTGTTTTCAGTATTTCCAGAGAGCGCTGCCAAACTCCAGCCACTGCTGGAGATAGAAGGACACATCTGAGGCACTGCACTGGGACATTATCTGTGCTGTGATACCTCTGCGGTGCCTCACTGCGCTGGAATGCAACATCCTACCATGAGGGCACTGAGCTCTATCGGGGGGGTGGGGAAAATGATGCCAGAAGTGTAAGTTTAAGTCTTCTCCCTTTTCTGGGGGTGTACTGTCCCTAGCAAGCTGTAAGCACAGAAATGACCCATCAAGCTTGTTGGATTTTTTGCTTCTTTTTCTCTCTTCCAAATCAGTCAACATGATGTAGTAAAAAAGCAAACATGCCAGAACTTGGTTTTGTCAGCTCTCCTGCCCATTTGCAACATCAAAATGACTGGGAGCCCATAAAAAAAACCAAACACATTCAGGATTATTCCTATGCTGATAAAACCCAAATTAATTTCTACAAATGTACTGATATGCTCAACACATGAAAATCAGAATTTCCCAGAAGTAGCGACCAAACCGTGACCATTATCAAGGCAATGGTCTTTACAGAAAAGGATGGACAATTCCAGAGACATGAACTATTCACCATTATTAATAAAATTGGTAACATGACCCAGTCAGATGTTTTCATCGCTAATGAGCTAATTCCAACATGAAATTTTACTGTATGTGCTTCCTTTTTTTCTTCCTTTATAAATTCTGTCCCCATCATTCTGCTGCTAACATTCCTGCTTAACCTTTTGCCCTCAAGTCCCTGAATATATTATTAGCTATGAAAAGACAATTCTTGAGGCAACCAACAATAGGAGCAGAACAAAGATGAGAGATTTTTTTTTTCTTCTAACGTTCAGCAAGCAGGACAGGGGAATTAGCTTGTTCCTTGTTCTGTCACTGAATTACCGTGTTCTAAGTTTAGCTACTAAACCCATTCGTGCCATGGTTTTCTCTCTGTTAATAAGGGTAATGACTACCTGAGATGGCAGCGTAGAGTTTAACGCACTGAGTGCTCCAACGCATTCTGAAATTCTCAGAAAACAGGGTGCAGGAGTAATGCTTACTTTCAAATCATGGAAAATTCAAATTTATTCCTAAGTGAAACACTGTCCCTTTAAGTCATTAAATATGTAACTGCAATACAGACACACTTAAATAAATTATTTAAAGTTATTTCTAGCTGTGTGTGGGAAGTGGGTGGGCAATGAAGTTGATACTTAGTGGTTAGAGCAGCCTTTAGCCTTTACATTTCTCCTTGCTTTTGCACAAGCTTTTTTTTTTTTTTTGTCTTTTTAGTTCCTCTGTCTGATATAGACAATTGAGATGGCTTTGACCACACTGTTTGGGGGGTTGCGAGAGTTTATTCTAATTCTGCAGTTCTCTCAGGACTATTTATGCACCTTGAAAATGTCGGTTTGCAACAATACAAAAGCAGCTTCGCACTGTCCTGTCGGTGGCATGATGAGAGGCCAGGAAGGACTCCTCACTCTTCAGAAGGCTTGTCAGACTCTTGGCTTCTATACTTTTTATTTAAGGATTAAAACATATCATTTCCATGGGATCCTAATAGCTTTTTTCATGAAACTTCATCTGTCTACAACCAAAACTCAAAAACTGTGCCTAAGCCTGAATGACAGCCCTGTGAATGTTCCTTAATGAACCCAAATTTCAATGCCAGTTTCTCTCCCCATCTATCACACATCAAATCACTGCGGTACCCAGGTACAAACGTTCCTGCTGCAGGACATGGAGTAAATTACGTAAGCCTCAATACTCACTTCTCCATTTTGCCACACTTCATTACCCTCTATTTCCTCTTATAAAAATTATTGGGAATTTAAATTGTTAGGAAAATTTCTTAGCAGGAAATTTAGCCTTTTTCTTTTACAAAAACAAACAAAAAGATTTGAGTTTTGCCACTGAATTTAGTACAAATAGGATTTAGTTTCAGAGAGAATCAGGCAAATTAGCAATGCTAGAAGATGAAAAGCAATGATTCTCTGAAAAAAACCGATCACAAAGGTTCCTACAGGATTGAGAAATACAGCTGCAGTTGACTGAATCCTCACTGAGACTGAACTAGCCAGACTCATGCACCGAGAACAGACTCACCACCGACATACACTCGAAAGCTCAATATATCATTCCTGTAAATGGCTCTTCATGTGTATTTGTTTATAAATTGCCTCCCTTAAACCTAAAGCAAGCTTAGCACATGTTTTCTGTCTTTCTCCACAATCTGCTAGTCGACATGTAGCATGACCACAATCAGACTTTGCTGCCTAGATATAAAAAATGCTCACCATTTAAAAAACCATTTCTCGAGTTTATAAGAAAATCTATTAAAGTTTTGAAAATGCCAGTGTTTTTAAGAAGCTCGAGCTTAGACACATCAAATACAAAGGAAGCTGCTTGATCTATGCTCACAGACCTTTATATGCCAGAGTACAAGGGAAGAAAATGCTGGTTCCTCACTAGTTGTTATGATATTTGCGTTAATAATGCATATGCAGGTAGAACCAAAAAGCCTCCTTGAGACATCAAAGTCACAAGCTAGAAAGCATTGTTCATATTGATGCCCTTTACTAAAAAAAGCTTCACTTAAGTAAGGGAGAGGTAACACTATGTGAATACAGACCGGGAAAATCCAAGGAAAGATGGAGGCTGTAGCACAGGAGGAACTGCCCACTTCATCCTCCTATACAGAGACGGGTTTTGCATGGTCAATGGGGGTGCAGGACTGCAAATTGTCTTTCCACAGAGCTTCCTAGGACAGAAACATTAGCCCTTGTAATGTACCATGTATGTATAATGCTATTCATTCATCCCTTTGCAAGTTACTGACCCCACAGTGAGCTACATTTCAGCATGCACAGCATGGACATTGTAGATGGGCTCTGACTTATGAAGTCTTTCAGGGGCGGGGTTTTCAGAGGAGGCTAAAGAAGTTAAGCAATTTAGATCTTCGCAAAACAAGGTGATTTTTAAAACCAAAGTTGTTTTGGGAAGCTCACACTTCAGTGTGCCTGAAAAAATCCCAGCTCAGGTGCTCCAGAATGCACAGGAAGAAAAAAAATCATCAAAGGCTTTGTTCTGCTTAAGTACCTACAGCAAAGCTATCGACAAAGCAAGGAAATTCAGAGAAAAGCTGCAAAGAATGAATGGAAGGAATAAAACGTACATTGGCTGAGTGACAGGGATATGAATCTCATACCCTTGCTGGAGCATCATGCGCTGGGGAAGTGGTTGGTACGTAGGACTAACAGCCCAGTGCTGTTACCAGTTAGTGGACACGCTCCCTTGATGGGACTGCCAAAGCTCTGTGCTCTGGCTCCAAGGATCCTGGCTTCAAACGCTGCTTTCAATCCATGCAAAAAAAGTCCTTCCTTAAGCAGCCAGAAGGGAATACAATTAAGGTTACCTCGTGAAGTTCATAAAGGCTAATGCATGAAAATGAACAAGGACAAATTACAGCAGAATATTAGGAAGAACATTTCTACTTGTAAGGTCAGCTGGCCTCATTCCTCGAGCCTCTGAATCCTGAGCTGAAGAAAGCAAATGAGATGGTAACTACCGGGAACAATTCTGTGCTGTCTGGGAGATGGGCAGGATGAGTAATATGGAAACTCCTTCTCTACAATATAATGCACTTTTTCAACCTTTGTTTAGAAATCCAGCCACAGTTCCTGGCACTTATTTATGAACCTATGTCCTTCAGAAATGAAAACCTTTTTCTCTGTTGTTTTTGCCAGGATGTTTTCTCTCTCCTCACTGGCATGTTTCCTTAGCATAGTTTAGGATGTGAGCATGGGCTTTACTGATTTAGGAGAAAGGAACATCTCCTATCCTTAAACTCTCAGTCACTGCCGGAATCGGTCTCCAACTCATGTTAACATATTTGGCCCTTCTTTTTGGTTTGTTTTCAGAGTTTGGCTGTGTCTTGAACTTGAATTACAAAAATACCACATGCATGCACTAGAAAAAAAAATGCTGTTTTCAGTGCTTCCTGCCATGAAGAGCTGGATATTCTGGCTATTCTAGCCTTCTTTCCAAGCCGCTCTTATAGGCTTGTGTGGTTCTTGTAGTTTAGTTCAAGGAGGGAGGCCTGGGAAACCATTACAGAATCACAGAATCACAGAATAGTAGGGGTTGGAAGGGACCTCTGTGGGTCATCTAGTCCAACCCCCCCGCCGAAGCAGGGTCACCTACACCAGGCTGCACAGGACCTTGTCCAGGCGGGGCTTGAATATCTCCAGAGAAGGAGACTCCACAA
>Ga0065711_1044019_pt1 | contig 14377 bp, 20 predicted proteins | sample Hoacrofraction12_FD_59098 | JGI IMG/M metagenome (GOLD analysis project Ga0065711, IMG submission 59098) | Hoatzin crop microbial communities from Cojedes, Venezuela - Epithelial fraction 12 v2 (version 2) | ecosystem: Host-associated > Birds > Digestive system > Esophagus > Crop | place...
CCGGTCCCGCCCCCCCGGGGCCACCGCCTCCGCCCCCGGGAGGTGCCGCTCTGCCCTGGCCCCGCATCCACCCTCCCGGGGCGCGGTGCCGGGTGCGGGGCCGCCGCCAGCCCCTCTTGGCCAAGGTCCCTGTCGCTGCCTGCAGCGTCCCTGTCGCATCCCTGCGGGCAGAGAGGGGGTCCCTGCGGGGTCAGGGCACCGGGCTACGCCTCCAGCACGGACAGGGGAAAGAGGGGAGCGGGCATCCTGCTGTGGGGAGAGCCGGCTCCTGGCTCGCTGGGGACACATTCCTGTCCCAGGCAGCGGGCGGGGAGGCTCCTGGCACCCGCTGGGGAGGATGACAGGTTTCCACGCTCAGGAGCAGCGTCATCCCAGCCAGCAGCGGCATCCTGGCAGCACGAGCTAGGCCGCGGCACCCGACAGCACCCAGCCACCCCAGAACGCTGGCAGCGTTGCTCCCCGCTCCACCCCATGCCACCTGAAGCTCTCCAGGCTGGGCACAAATTGCTGCGTTTCGGGATCAGGACAACAACGAGGCTGAAGAACTCAAAGGTCCCCGCACCCCTCCGGCGCCCGCCTGCTCTGCTGGCAGGGCAGAGTCCAGCTCCATCCCTGCCTGCGAAGGCACCGTGCAGAGAGGTCCGACAGCTGTCACCCCGCAGCGTTATCTATCGAACAGGCGTGACCGTGCCTCACCGCAGCGACGGGCACCGGCCTCGCCGGGAGCAAAGTGCCCTGAACCACAGGGCGAGAGAAATGCAAGCTTCTGCCTTGCCTAGGAAGCCCCTCCCTGCGCAGCCACGTCACCCTGTAAAACGGGTTGCAGGGCTGCCGCAAAGGGTTGAGCTCCGAGCCACCTCCGTGACACCGCTTTGTGTGCAAAGGGTGTCACAGGGCTGATTTCTGCTTCGCCTCCAGTCGCCGCTCGTGACACCACCCTGCATCGCTATTTGAACCCAACAGAAGGACGCAGGAGCCCCAGCCAGACCAGACAAATCATCAGGAAGGCCAGGAGTAGTTGGTTTGTTGACTTTATTTTACGTCCTACGTGAGGTAGGGACAGACAGATCCCGTCAGACTGTTCATAGCTTGCCGTACTCCAGGGTATTCGTGGAATAAGAAGAACAGCGAGACTACCCGTGCGTTATGAATCACCTCAAGCTGTTCGATGACAATTCAGCAAGCTGAAGTCAGGAGAGAGTGAATGGTTACAGGGAGCCGTCACAGCATCAGTCCCTCCCCCAGCTCATCACTACCCACTCGGTAAAGCTGCAGCTCTGACACACACGGATGGCTCCTCTTCTCAGCAGCACAGGGCCACCAGCACCTTCCTCACGGTGGCACCAGCTTGAAAATGGATCTCGACCAACCTGAGACTGGGTGACAGGGTGGGGACGCGCAGCCTCTGGTTCCTGGTGCCCAGGAGGGCTCCCTTGCCTGGGGCCATGCATTGCCCTGGGCAGGGGCACTGGGCTTGTGTCTCGTCCAACGCAGCAGGAGACAGCTCCTACTCACAGCTTTAGAGATCAGAGGAGGAGGAGGAACGTGACCCAGCACTGAAGTAACACCTAATTTGGGCCCCTGAGATGGGCCAGAGCTGAGCCAGGCTGACCTTTTCCAAAATTCATTGGGCTTCACAGCAGAAATTCAGTTTATGATTGGCTTTAAACCACCACAGATGAAACAGAGGACTGCACAGAGGAGATTCAGGCGAGTTACCCACTCCCCTTTCACAGCTCACTGTTGCACAGCAAACTCAACAGCATGATCTGTGGGTTATCTTGGCATCGCAGCCACTTTTGTCCAGACCCTCTGACCATGCACTAAATGATCTCCGCTGAGACCTCGTTGCACCAATGGGCTCCTCCTGCAGCTGGAAGGACTTTCACAGGTCTCTACACTCCGGTAGAACACTACAGCAGTGACTGCTGCCATTCTCCAACATGTATATGGCCATAACACAAAATGGACAGTAAAACAATATATATGGTAAAACAATGTTTTTCTCAATATGCTTGTAGGGGTTAAACCCAGACCATCCTGGATGAGCTCCCAGCTGCAGCCTTCCTGCTAGAGCCAGGGTCCTGTTACTACAAGCATTTTTTAAATAGAAATCGCCATCGCCAGCTAGATCCTTTCCCCAGAGCTCCAGCAAGCCCTTGGGCAGCACTCTTTTCTGAGTGGCAGGAAACAAACCCTAGGGTGTGAGACAACAGGGGCTAAGACCTTGCTGGGAAGAAGAGTAGAGAATTGTGGGAAAAGTTAGTCAATAACTCCACAATTATCAAGTGTCTTCAGGTTAGGGAGGACCTAGACCTGAAGCCAGCAGAGTGAGACTGGAAGTCAGATTAGATTGCCCAGGGCTGTTAAGACAAGTCTTGAGCATCTCCAAGGATGGAGATGCCACGATGCTTCTAGGGAAGGATCCCACCACTTCAGCCAGGCTCTGCTCTCAGCATCGCCCTGCACAGCAGCTACTCCCCTCATCATAGAGGGCTGGGACTGTGTACATTGATGACGAGAGGGAAGAGAGCTGTCCAAGCATCCCATCCATCAGTGAGAGACCTGAGCTGCTCTGGGTACTTCCATAATTATCTCAGTTACCGTCCGTCAGCCGCAGTTGCTTCCACCAAGCCCAGCAGAGCCCGCAGCCACCCGCTGGAGATGTCACATCCAGAGGTGCCCATTCCCCACAGCTGGTCACTCCGAGCAGCCCCAGCTGGCTCTTAGCTGCCCATTCCCACAGGTGACACCAGCTCACCCTCCACCAACGACCAGGGCCATTTTATCCATCCTGCTCTGAGCCACTCATCAGCCAACCATCCCCTGCCCAGCAAGAAAGCACCAGAGAGGAGTCAATTTTTCTTGCTAGTTCTAGTTCTTCTCAGTAAATAACAGGACCTCTTTGCTGATCTCCAAGAGACAAGTGGGCAAGGTTGGAAAAAGCAGGATCGATTCCACCCACATGTCAGTGGCCACGAAGGACCTAGGATGGCTCATTTCAAATCCCAGCTTGATGCTGGACTCTTTCACCAACACGCCCAATGGAGGCCAGGCCAGCAGATCAAAGTCCTTTCACCAGCTCGCTCACGCCCATTTAAAACAGACACCCTAGGAAGCACCTCAGCCACCAGCACGGAAAGGTATCGCACTGGCTCTGCTCCTGCCCACGTTGGTCACTGAAATCAGCCACAAAGCCACAGGGCTCAATACTGAGATGACTCCAGGATTTACAAAAAAACCTCCTCCAGCAGATGGGACTTCGCACCCACCCAGCTGAGCGTGGAAGGCTCTGCTGTAGGCAAGGGCTTCCAGAAACAGCTTCCCCGCTCACCCTATACGCCTTCCACTCTCCGCAACGCGGAAGATGGCAGGACATGCTCTCTCCTGGCCCTACAGCCCTTTTAGTACAAACCACCTCAGCAGGTCTGGGAATACAGCAGTTTCAAAGGGAACTGGTGAAGGGAAGGACTTCATTCACCACTGGAAATGATTTCTGGATGACAGACTCCTGCACAGGAGAAATAGGCATGAAGCATCAAAACAGAATAAATTTTAACTCACAGCATTAGCCCCACTCTGGTGAAGCCCCAGTGACTCGGTGGCTCTTGGTAGTGGTGGTCCAACAGACCACACGGGCTTAAGACGGAGCTGGGGGTATAAAAGTGGACCACCATCTGGTAGCTCACAGTGCCAGGCAATGACTAGCCCTGCCCAGGGCTAGGAAAATCAAGGAACATTTCCAACGGTCTTGAAGTTGTAAAGCTTTCGTTGCCCACTCCTCACTCACACACTGCATGTCCACCTGCTCAGGGAGCTCCAATCCTTGGTCCACAGTCTCGCCACTCCCCAAGGGCAAAGCCTTTCCCTGCCCTCCTGAAACCTCCGCCTACCTCCCCAGAGCAGAGCCCGGCTCTGCTGTGCCTGCTACTGCTCTAACCCTGCTCTGTGGGAGAAGAGCTTGGCCCTGCCTGCACATCTCCACGAGAACTAGAACAGATTAGTTTTAATACTGGCTTTTAGGGGAAAACCAAGGCTTGAAGAGCCTGGGAGAACAGCTGCTAAGCCACCAGCACGCTGGATGCAGAACTGGAGGTTACAGAGCAGGAGGGAAGCAGACAGTTCCCACCTCCCAGTTCCCTCAGTAGGGGAGCAGCTCCCCCAGCAGTCGCTGCTGTGCAGGGGGTGCAAGGAACCAGACATGGTCACAGGAACTGGGATTTTGTGCAATGCAAAAGCAAGGGAGCCCCTTCCTGACAGCACCGGCACTCCTGCTGTGCGGTTCTGTCGTGACACCTGGTGGCCAGAGGCACCCTGCAGCACCTGCCACCAGCCTGCCCCATCTCTTCTTAAACCTAGATGAATGATCTCATTTCCCTTGACCTTGGGTGACAGCAGGAACAAGGCAAGGGAATGTGGTAATGTGGTCAGCACACTCAGTCTAGGAGACACTGAACATCTCTGAGGTCTCAGCAGCAGGTCACAGCTCTCTGTCTCATGCTGTAACCTGCCATGCAGCTTTGTGGCCCTGCCCCACTTCTGTTTGGAGCAGAACACAGCCTGGGAGGAGCAAGAGTTGTGGAGCTGCAACAGCGACATGTGGAGAAGAAACTCATGACAAAAGCCTACCAGATCTTTCTTATGTATGAGGGCTGGACCAGGGTTTCATTACTGCAATCACATTCACACTCCAAGCTAGCTCCCATAAGATCCAAACCTCCATGTCCAAAGAGGTCCTGGTTACCACTGCTGGGAGCCAGGCTTTGGTAAACACCTATATGTTTATTATATATACACATCCTGGGGGGACAAGGAAGCTCTTCCCACTGCATGGTTTTGTCGAATGATTGTCCATGCTGCTTGGTCAGGCTGCAACATCACTCTTCCCACGGACTCATATCTGTGTCAATGGCCACACAGTTGTAGGCGGCATAGCGCAACTTCTCTTCACACACCTTGGCTCTAGGGACAGCAGGAGGAGGGGGGAAGACAAGGAGGAGTTGTCATTGCTGCATTTGCCAGCCGAGAGGACAAGATGCTTTCCGAGATGGAGGCTACGCTTCACCAGCCGCTCACAGAGACAATCACAGAGCCACACGGTACAGGCAAGGGCACACAAGTGTGGCAAAGCGATGGGGCCCTGTGGGTCAGCACCAAGGTTGGGAGTCCAGACATACAGTCCACCAGACGCAGGGAAGCACCAAAACTTACGTGGCATAGTTGGGCAAGAAGAGGGTGCTGGAGCAGGTGGACGACTCCGGCAAAGCATCTGTCGTCTCAGAGCTTGGAGAGAAGGTGACAAACAGGTCAGGACCAGGAGGCCAACAAGGCAGGTGAGACCAGACCACACATCCCTTTGGTGTGGGGTCTGTCAGCCTTGCAGCCTACAGAAGAATGGACTCACCCCATCTTGTCTGGATAGATGTAGATCCGTGCTGGAAGGCGGCTTCTGCCAGTGACAAATCTGAGGAAGCGGCTGCGATCCTCTGTGAAGCAAAAGCAAAGACATAAGCAGACCCTAGAGCGATGTCAGATGGAGCACAGCCACTTCCAGGTATCCCCAGCGCTAGCAAGCAGTTCCTTCAGCCCAGCTCCTTGCTCTCCTCAGCTCCTATCTGTTCCCCAGGCAGCAACAAGGGTGCCTTCACCCTCCCAGTCCCCAGCCAGCATGCAGGGGCTGTCATGGCACAAGATACACAGGGACAGATCAAAGCACCCACCATTGGTGAAGTTGTTGAGTGCTTCCCAGAAGTACTGAACACGGGTGTCCAGTGGCTCAAAGTCCTCAAATCGGGCTGGCAGAAAGGATACAGAATAAGAGTTTATTAAAGATCCAGGCTCCTCCTGGACTAATTAGAAGAGGGCCCCTCCCGATCACCCAGGGGTCCTCTGGCAGCGCAGGAAGAAACCTCCAGGTGCCTTCAGGGTGTGAGCATGTAGACCTGAGGTGCGAGGGACACACACTGTCAGGCCCCTCCCAGAAAGCACATCCAGATCCACATCTCAGCTCCACAGACGCTCAGACACTGCCAGCCTAAGGGATGCCCCAGCCACTACTCTTGAGGCCCAGCATGGAGACAAAGGCCGACACCCCTGCTCCCATCACACCCAGCTAAGGGCAAGAAGCACACAGGCCCACATCCTCACTGCAATAAAGGCTAATATTGGCCTCCCACAACTCTCCTTGTCCTAGCACAGAGAGAAGAGAGTCTTGTTTTCAGGGAGTTTTCAGCAGAGCCCTTCACTTACTGAGCTTCTTCAGGGCATCAACTGTGACTTCAGGGTCTCCACAGACTTTTTTTTCCAGCTCCTGCCAGGTGAGGAGGTCAAGAACAGCTTGGGGCACCACCTTCAGCAGCCCAGCCTGCATGGCCATGATCTGAAAAGGAGACAGGGCAGGTAGACAGCATGTCTTGCCCTTATCCCTGGCTCGTGGATGAGCCTAGGGACTTGACTGGACACAGCCATGTGACTGCTCAGCAAACGCTCCAAGGAACCTGAAGAAGGGAACAGGATCCCTCAGAGATGCACCCCAGCTCATTCTGGAAGCCCGTGTCAGAGCAAGGAATAAAACCCAGTGTCTCCTACCAGAAACAGACTGGGGGGGGGGTACGCCTCTGGGAACTCAATGACCACTGATGCTACGGGACAGCGTTACCTGCTCCTTGCTCTCCTCCAGTCGAGCCTTCTGCACCAGGCGGATGAACTCCCTGCGGTCCTCATAGCGCACCACGGTATTGCTGCCATTTGGGATCAGCTCCACCATGCGCTGGTCGCTCAGCACTGTCGTGTAGGTCAGCTCATTCCCAAATTTGAACTCAAAGGTGTCTTTGTCCATGACTTCCATCACCTCCAGGAGCTTCACCTGCCCAGGCCCCAGATGAGCGCTCGTTAGAGATGTGCTCAATGGGCAGTGGTGTGCCCGAGCCCCCATCTCTTCCTTCCCAGATAAGGGCTGGAGTGACTTCGACAGCAGCACAGCAGGGGATATGCTGCCCTAGACCTGTTTAGCAGACCGTGGCTACAGCATGCTTGAAGCAGTAGTCAGCATGGCTACACCCCTATATTAGCTATAGGATGCATCAAATGCCAAAAGCGCCCTTTTTGTGTGTTTCATTGACATATCACAGAAGGAAGCAAGCACAACATGAGGACAGGGACACAAATCACCACCTTGCTGACTGCCGCAAGGAATGGGGTAGGCACAGCCTCCCAGTCCCTCTCACCAGCACAGAGTCCACAGCAGGGAAGTCTTTGCTCCAGCTGACCTCCTCCCCTGTTAATTGTTTCCATACGAAGCCAGGAAGAGCCAGGACCTACAGGGGAACAAGGATTTTGCTGAGTCTGTGTGAAAGGAGACATCCCCAAAGGTGGAGACAGAGCTCAACAGTGCAGACACAAAGGAGATCCCCTGCTCCCCCCGTCCACGTGAGAGCTCATCATAGCTGAGCAGAGACCAGACACCCAAGCTCCCAGCAGCATCTCCCAAAACTCAGGCTGTGAGCTCTCCTAACCCCTCGGCCCTAAATCCTGTCAAACACCTTTCGTCCCAGTGTGTGATCACAGAGCCCTCCCATGCTCCTGTCAGACAGGCTGCAGAAGGGAGCTAACAACTCCCTCTGTTGCAAACCTCCATGCAGGGACAGGGTGAATGCTTACCAGAAACTCCTTGCCCCTCAGAGCTGCTCCCATGATCTGCCCGATCCACTCGTACTTTGGGAAGTCTTTACAGGAGGGGTTGGGGACATACATGTCCCTTGCTTCTCCAGTGCCATTACCCTACAGGAGTGAGAGGCAAAACTCCAAGTCACGATCTCAGTGCAGCGTGAAGCACCACAAGCTCAGTTCCTGCGGTACCTCTGGGCACTTCTCACAACAGAAGTGGGCTAAACTCCCCACCCTCCTTAGCAATATTCCTAGTGAGAGACAGCTATCCAGGCACTTGTCAGCATATCCTAAAATGAGATGCCACAAAGCAGTCTCCCCAGCCCTTCAGGAGGAAAAGCTTCAGACCAGCAAAAGTAGGTACTTTTCTGGCATGCAGGGGGACAGGGACAGCACTGCATTGCCAGGCACAGAAAGATCTGCCTCCAACACCCCAACCCACAGCACCTGGTTGGATGTGCGCACAAAGAAGGGCAGAGGCACGGGGGTGTCTGCCGAGCTGGGACACAGCTCCTCCGACATGTCTGCCAGGCTGTCCCGAAAACCGCCACCTGCAACCGCAAAATAAGGACATCTTGTAGTGATGTCAGCTCCCCACGTGCTGACCCTCAAGAGTTATGGAGCAAAGAGGAGGAATTCTGGTCCAACCTGGTCCAGGGTTGAGCCAAACGCTCCTGTCAGAGCCTTACGGCACCAGAGGAAGTAAGACAGGAGAAACAGCATCCCTGCCTGGCCTGTGGAGGACAGCCAGAGGGAGCATTGGCACTGTCCAAGCTGCTGTTAGCAAACTAATGGAGTTCTGGTCCCCATCCCTCCAAGCAGCACTCTTTTATCTGGGACAAGGCTGGGGGTGGCAGGACAAGGCAACCTGCCTTCCCTCTCTCCTCCATGGGCAGTAACACCAGGAGCAAATGAGAGCCCCTACAGCAACAGGTCACCCCAGCAATCCCAGACTCTACTCCAGAGGAGACTGTCTCTCACAGCCCCTACCTTGGTCGATAATGCCCTCTGCGATGAATTTGCACTCCCACCACTGGTCATAACGCAACGGCCACCTGCGGAGAACCAGGCATTGCCTGAGGTGCTGCTCAAGGCCAAGGAGATGCTGGGGAGGCAGCAGGCACAGCAGGGACACCAGGGGACCAGGGCGGACCAGCCTGGGCTTAGTAAAGGACAAGATCTCAATCTCCAGAGACAGCTGCATCCTCAGCAGCGAGGTGACGCCTTGGGGAACAGGCCCTGATCCCATGGGTGAGCTGGCTCCTGCCCTAGCAAACCCCCTCCAGAGCACAGGACACACACAGGCTTCCCAAACACCCTGCTGTGATGGAGGACAAAGCTCCCAGAACTGCATGATCCCCCCGCCCTCCCCCAGACACCACTTACCGATAATCTAGAGGCTTTTCAAACTTGTCCGAGGGTTTCAGGCCTTCATACACCTGCAACAAGCAGAGAAGATCAAGGCTGGTATCCCCTCTCCAGGGGAACCAGTGCCAGGTGAAGGCAGGAAACTGGAAGAAATCTGGTTTGCCCCAAACCTTTAAATACTGACCAAATCTGATCTCTGAACGGTGTAGGAGCCCTTCATTTTTTGGAAGGGAACACAAATTACAGCGCTAACCACTGTATGGAGCTTTCTGGCCTCGGAGGTACGTGGAACACATATTGAACCTCGCAGCAGACAGGGTTGTTTGTGCACACACAAAGCAACAGATCTTTTGGTGGCAGAGGGACAATGACAATAGGATGATCAGCATTGCTGTAAAACCACAATACAGGACAGTATGCAGCTGCATTACTGCTGTCACAGAAGAATTGTTTCCTGCCCTTTTAATGTAATGAGATTGCTATGCTCTGCATTAGCAACATGCCACAGAGAGCATCCAGGATAGAGACTTCAACTCAGATATCCTAAATCCCTTCTAGATGTTATTCCTGGATATGGGATCATCAGCACGTGTAATTGTAGAGTCTATGAGTCATGTGAAGAGGCCCTGAGGACTCCAGGTATCTCCAGCTCCAAGCTGTCCCTTCCACCCACCTCTATGTGGTTCATTTTGGTTTTGGGGTGCCCCACTTTTCCTAGAGCAGTGGGGACCCGTCCAGGAGGGACAGTACCTGGGTGAAGACAGCGTTCTTGCAGCTGGGGTCCAGGGCAGGGTTGTCTCTGTGTTCCATAGCCAAGCGTCGGTTAATATAGAGTCGTGGCATGAAATTGGGCTTGCTGGTCTCCGAGTCCTTCAGACACTGGGTAATGAGAGCTGTGCGCCTCTTGGACAGCAGCAAGAACTGCTTGATATGCTGCCAACGGGTATGTCCAAAACATCAGAAGTGCTCAGTGATCAAAACATGTCACCTACTTCCTACTGAAGCCACAGCACTGCCAGGTCTCTCCCCTTCCCAGGGCCACCACCTTCCACACACACATTTTGGCAGGCACGGTGGTGCTGGGTTGACGGTTGGACTTGATAATCTTGGAGATCTTTTCCAATCTTAATGATTCTATGACTCTCCTTAACGCTATTTGCTCCACCTCTGTCTCTGAAAGGTTTTGTTTTCTGGCTTAAGGGAGACACCAAGCCCAGTCCTCTCTCCATCAGTCGTCAGATATCTGACGCTCATGCTCCAGCGTTGCTTGGACTCTCCTTCACCCTCACTCTCACCAGAACATCGGCCTTACTATCCCTCCTATTTGTAATCAAAGCAAGCTGCTCTAAACAAACAAGAATCCTCAAATGCTTTGGGTCCTCTGTCGAGCCAGCACAGGAATTACAGTGCTTTCTGATACCAGGCCTGGAAACGCACAGAATGGGGCTACCCCAGCAACGTCTGGCATGTATTCTGGGAGCGGATGTAAGGAAAACAGACAACTGGAGGGACAAATTCAATTTTATAAGAAAGATGGAAATCACAAGCTTATTAAAGCCAGAAAGAGGTTACTGGTAAAAGCCTCACTGTTTGGACACAGCCAGATCAAAGGGGCTGGCAGCAAGTGCAGGAACAGAGTGTCCTGGGCTGACAACTCGGAAGGGATGTGTGTCCAGCTCACATGCCTGCTGGTGCTATGGTCCAAGTCCTTTTGAGGGTGAAGTGCTCTTGTTTTATTCTACTTCCTACCCCGTAGCGACATGTTTCCACATCAGCATTTTAGCAGGAAACTAGTCTCTAAACAGTATCACCTTTTGCAGCTTTAATGAACTGAGCTCAGCCAGTTATTTCCCCCGAGCTGCTTTAAAGGCAACAAGCACTGCCTGCCTCCCCTGCCAGAGCCCAAGCGCAATCACCCTGCCAGACTGAGGCCCCACAAGATGCAGAAGGAATTCCTCACCTTGAGTTTGCTGAACGTGCCCACAGTGTGGTCCCAGGCTGGCACCAAGTGATGCAGGACACTGTCCAGGAGCTTGATGAACCTAAATCCCAAAGCAGGAGGTACTGTGACACAGAAGGAACAGGGACCTGCACAAGCCTATTCCAGACCAGACACACGCAGAAAAGTAACAACTGATCCAAACCCAACTCAGCGTGGTCTTTCATATCACAGAGTCTCTGGCACTAAATTCCCACTCCCTAGGCACCACAGGAACTTACAGCTTCCAGCCACACCTGCGCTGGAGATGGCACCAATCCCTGCAGGCAACACCACCCCACTTGTCTGTCCCCCTCCATACAGCACCTTTGAATGAGCACAGCCCGTCGGTACAGCAGGTCAGGGTCTGTTCCTTCTAGGCGAGGGTAGCGCACCAAATTGGGCAGCTGGAACATGTCAGCACTGAGCCCCAAGTCCCTCTGTCGGGAGGATTTGATTTTGATGCCTCGGAGGCGAACATCAATCCCATCATCTGCCAAGGAAGACCATGGATGATACGCTAGGACAAGAAAGCAAGCCTTCCACCGTGGGAGGTCTACAAGTAAAAGCACTAGGAACATGACTAGCTCTGGGGTTGGGCACTGAGAGTCTGAAATACCTCTGTGAAGAAGCAGGGGGGCATTAACAGAAGAAAAAAAAAAACAAACAACAAACGGAAGACAGAGAAAGACAGGATGAAAGCTGAGCGCCTGAAAATCTCCAGGTCCCCCCTGGGGTCTCCCATGGTCCTTCTGCATCTCGTCTGAAACAGCCCGCAGGGCCAAGAAGTACAGACCACAGGAACAAACTCTTCATGTACAGTAACTTACAGGTGCACTGGGGATGGGGCCATAACACCCAGCCCTACCTCTGCACTCCACAATCCGGATCTCAATGACAGGCAGGTGTGTTGTCATGTCCTCAAGGACGCACACATCCCCAATGTAGCTCCTGTAAACACATGACAAACGAGGGCTGCAGAGCTGTTTCCTCGCCTATCCTCCCAAAATCCACTCGGCCGCTTGCAAGGGAAGAGGGCTTACATCTTCTGAAACGGGAGCCTGTGGCAGGAACCCAGACCCAGTTGCCTACATGCCTAGACCCCACGGCCCACACTGAATGCCTGAACCTGCTGGTGCTGCAGGTCCAGGCGAAATGATCCCGATGGGTCCCACAAGCGGACCAGGAGAGCCCTGACCGTTGTGCCATCTGTTATTGCAGGCAGAGTGAACCGACAGCTCAGATATGGAAAACGCCTGTTGCAAGGCCCTGGGCCTCTTAAGCCAGGCTGGTGCTGGCAGGACTGCTTAGGGTTGGGGTGTCCAGCACCTCAGGCCCCTGCAAGGGCCACGCTTCTCTCTCCACCTCCATCCACTCACTCATCAATGCCGACATCGTTCAGTTTCTTCAGATTGTCCCCCTCGCCCCCGTACACAGCGACCCGCTTGGGCATGAAGTTCTCATCGGTGGTATCCACTGTCAGCAGGAGCTTCCTGCAAAGAGAAGCACGAAATGAGGTGAAGGTAACTGCATCTGAACACCCACTGCTGCTCCCCCTCATTGCCTGGTCACACTTGTTACCAAGCACACACATCTGGTGCTGGGATCACCGGGTACTTGTGACAACACTAAGACTCCTTCAAGCCCAGAGCCAGAGCAAGGGCTGAGGGGTAGGGAGCACAGGGCGCATTTGGGACACGACAGACTCATGCAGAGAGTGGGGGCTGCAGGGCTCGCCCCAGCCACGAGCCAGCGTGTGGGGGAGAGGTGCCTCACTTGACAATGGTGCCTTTCTTCATGTTGAGCCGCACCCAGTGCTGGCCCTGGGACCCGTCACTTTCCCAGTACGTGTCGGCGTGGCTGTCGGTCAAGCATGACACATTGAAGTCCTCCTGGAAGAGAGCAGTGAATGAAAGGAAGATCAGATGGGGGCAGGATTAACTTCCCCTTAGTGGCTACTCTCGTCAGGAATCTTAGAGCCAAAGGACATCAAATTGGCCCGTTCCCTTTGCTGGGCTGTGGGTAGACATAGAGAGTACAGAGCACTGAGGACACCCTGGCTGACCCTCCAAGGTGCTCTGGGGTCACACACACAGCACAGAATATCAAACCCTCCCTAAAAATCAGCTTAGTAGCTAATACTGGCATTTGCTTCTCAAACCACAGCCCCTGCAGGGGCCACATTACACAACACGCTGCTTGATGCTCCCCAGGCTTCTCTCTCACATCCTCAAACACAGCCCCAGCCCACCAAGCACCATCCATGCCCCACGACACAGAGAGGCTGATCCCTTTAACCCACCGTGTAGGACGAGACATCAATGCTGTCCACGTACTGCTTGACGCTGCCCAAGTTCTCATCCTCCTTCCCAATATGATCGTATAGGAAATGCACCAGGTCTTCGTCACATTCGTAAGTCCACGTTGGAGGAACAAACCTACCAGGCAAGATAGATTAATGGGTCTGGAAAGCCAGGGGCAGTCATGCTCGTGGGTCAGTGAAGGCAGGTCCATGTCCTGCTTGCCTTGGTCTTGCCCTGTCTTCTGCTTTGTGCAGGCTTATCTAGGACAAAACTGCGCCAAGCAAAGCTGTTCCCCGCCGCCCGTCTTCCCCCCTCTCCCCCTGGGCTGCAGGAGACAGCTGTCTGAGCAGCCAGGGAGAGACAGCAGCTTGCAGCCAACCACGGCAGAAGCTGGCAAACAGCTCATACCGAAGCTTCTCCACTGCGGCCTCATCCTGCTCCATGGGCTTGGGCTTCGCTCCGAGGCGCAGGGAGTACGTCAGATCCACCACCTGCTCCCATCTGAAACAGCCCAGAGAAAGGGGAGTGAGAAAATCCCAGCAGAAAGGAGGAGCTGGTGGTCGAGGAGCAGCTGGAAGGAGAAGACCCGGGTTTAAAGCCCCACCGCACCCCATCCTCCATCAGCCTCCAGCCTCACCACCGCCCTTTCCTCTCCAAGGTCTCTGCTGCTCCCCGCCGCGCAGTGACCGAGCCAAACCCGGAGATCTCCGCGTCTGGCACCCCTGTCGGGCGCTGCCATGGCGGCGGAGCCCAAAGCGGGCCGGGGCTCCTCGGACCGGGGCAGAGACGGCCGAGGGGCTGCGCACCGAGACCCCCGGCAGCTGGGCGAGAACCGCCCCGCTCCCCGCCGTGCCCGGGGAGGGGAACCGGGGATCGACCCGGAGGGTCGCACCTGATGACGGGTTTGTAGTCCACCCCGAAGAGCTGCTGCTGCCGCTGGATCCGCTCCGTGGAGTCCACCGGCACCAGCCGGTCCCCGCCGTCGGCGTGCTTGCACACCAGCACCCAGCCCTCCTCCAGCTCGCCGCCGCTCCGCTGCTCCTCCAGCTGCTCCTGCGGGCCC
>Ga0065711_1044020_pt1 | contig 14377 bp, 8 predicted proteins | sample Hoacrofraction12_FD_59098 | JGI IMG/M metagenome (GOLD analysis project Ga0065711, IMG submission 59098) | Hoatzin crop microbial communities from Cojedes, Venezuela - Epithelial fraction 12 v2 (version 2) | ecosystem: Host-associated > Birds > Digestive system > Esophagus > Crop | place...
AAAAAAAAAAAAAAAAAAAAAAGAGAAAAAAGAGATGTGGCAGAGGGTGACAACCTGCCAGCTTATCAGTATTGAAGCCTGGACCTCATAAAAGTTTTTTAATATTTATTGGTGTACAGTACTCTGTGAGGAAAGACACCACTTCCCTGTTTCCATGGAAGTGACTATTTTGGTCCCCCTCTCAGCAATTCTGTCTTCAGAATAACAAGTAAAACCCAACCATGTAGCCAAGCTAATGATGGCAAGGATTTGTCCATCAACCTCTAGAAATAGATGTTAGGGTGAAAGCATAAAACCATTTTTGTTTTTCACACAGAAATGGCATGTAATCTTTAAAAACAATCTATATGTCACAGTTGGCTGGAGTCAACATGAGACCTCCATCACAGGCACTTTGCTTGAAGTTAGTGAGACAACGTATGTGCTGAAAGACCAACCAAGTTTTTTAAAAAAAGTAAGATAAACTGACTATAAAAAAGAGGGAACAATTGTTTTTTCACAATACCAAACATTAAAATAGAATTATTTGGCTTTTAACAGCATAAATATCAATAATCAGAATATCCTCTCTGAAGCAGGGGCGGGGCAAGAGGGAAAAACATGTTACAAAAGTAGCAGGACTATTTGCATTGTTTCCTGCAAAACTTGTAATGCAGTCTGGCACAGAATTCCACAAGCAAAGTTCTACATTCTTCGGTCATACCAGAGGTGGTCTGAATTGTGTAACACAAGCATGCACACACTAATCTGAAAAGACTCTGCACAATTAGGAATAACTGTTCAATAAAAGTCAATCTGGAAATCAACGATAGCTAAAACAATATATACTGCAGGAAAAATGACAACACTTTACCTGGTAATAATTGTACCTGGATTAAAACCCTAGAAACAGGAGTTCCTTAACCCATAATTCCACAAAAATAAACTTGTTAGAATACAGTTTTCCTTACCATATGTTACATGCTATAATGAAAAAACCCAAACCCAACTCCAAATAACCAAGACAAGACGGAAGAAGTCCTCTGTAGTTTGAAATTCATTATTGATTAAACAGACGTGTTGGAGGTTCACTGTACTCGTAATTACAGTTGAGGTTGGTAGTCTCAGCTGAGGATGTGTAGAAACATCTGTGAAATTAAATGTACTGTTATGATTCCAAGAGCTTCATTTTTAGGTTTCAAAGATATGAAATTAAGTCATACTGTCTGGAAAAATAAAATAAATAAATTAGCAAAAAAAAAGTCCCAAAACCGAACACAAAACCCCAACCAAACAAACAAAAAAAACCACCAGAAATACAAAAAATACCCATACTTACACTGAAAGCTTATTTTTTGTTATTGCATAAGTTGGGTAAGAATTATATCACAGTTATATTCATTTTTTCCGCTTAAAAATAATGTTGTGCTACCTACATGAGATTTTATACAACAGAATGAAGAAATGAGGGGAAAAAAACAGCAACAGGGTTATGAGTGTCTATTTATCAGCCTGACCTGTGATATTACTTTCATTTTCTCTCTTTTCTTTGTTGAGAGTTGTTGGGAACAGCCCTAGTTTGTGCCCGAATGCCAATGACCCCTAACAGATGTTTTAGTAATGGAGAACAGCAAGAGCACATTAACAAAGCAACCCAGTCATCTTCCCTGCTGGGGATGCTGATGAATGCTGATATAAAACTACTTTAGTCCCACTTCACCTGAGCAGCACAGAACATACTCTATGGACTGATCTCACTGTTTTACTTCCTGAGCTCCTAAAGTCACTGCTACACATTTCTCTGTTTTTGAAAGTGCAGAGATCTAACACCAGCCAAAAAAAAAAAGGAAAACAAATGAGGTAGGGGAGAGGTGCATCAGGAACAGTGGGGAAGGAAAATAATTAAAATATTACTTATTCAGACCCATGAAGGTCAAGAGGAGACTCGAGGAGAAAAATCTTGCTGAAGGTGGGGTTTCATTGATGAGGCTTTTAATGTTGTGTGTGTTTCATACAAGGCACAAAAAGTTCCCTGCCTAATCAATGAAATAGACACAAGTAATGTGACAGAATTTCTTTGCTCAAATATTACCAGTCTTTGAACATTTTTTGCCGGAAAGGATCTCCATAGGCTTGCTTTCAGAGTCAGTTTGGAAGTAGCCTTCTGCCACCCTCAGATCTTTGCTGACTTCTTGACAATATTTAGGCTGCTGCACTGACTTCTCCACTGCACCCAAGGGCTGGCTCTGCTGCTGGTATCTGGGACAGGATTTGGCCTTCTGTGACTACAGGAACCTCTCTGAAGAGTGAGGAACTTCTGGGAACTGGCAGGATGCCCCTGCCACAGTGGGGCAGGCACACCGTGGCTGAACTGGGAAATCCTGAGGGAGTCCAGAGGTGAAAGGCAGCACAGGGAAGGTCAAGACCAGGTTGGACAGGACTCTGAGTAACCTGATCTAGTTAGCGGTGTCCCTGCTCGCTGCGGGGGGATTGGACTAGATGAACTCTCGGGGTCCCTTCCGACCCAAAACTTTCTATGATTCTATGATTTTAAGGTGGAAGCAGGGAGAGGCTACATAAGAGAGATCCCCCATGTGCAAGGTTGGATTCAGGATGGGCAAAACTTGACTGGAGCTGAAATAGCTGAGAGCTGAGCAGGGCAACAAGGAGGGAGCCTAAACGTACGTCAGTAGCAAAATCAAGATGTAGGAAAATGTGAGCTTGCTGCTGAATGGGGAGCTGGCCTAGACAAGAAAAACATGGAAAAGGCCAGGGTACTTAATGCCCTCTTGGCATCAGTCTTTACTGCAGAGGTCTGCTCTCAGTTGGCGTCAGTTGATGTAAGCGGCAACTACCAGACAGAGGAATATCAGATTATGGGATGTTTGAGCAAACCAAATGTATACTCGTCCATGGAACAGGACAAAGCATACCAAAGCATGCTCGCCAGTATCATTATAAGGACACTCTTGATCATCTTCAAAAGGCTGTGCTGACTTCATGGTCCCCAATGACTAGAAAAAGGCAGATGTTACTGCCATCTTAAAAGGCTGGGGCGGGGGGAGGGGAGGAGGATCACAACAGCAGGACTAGGATCCAGGGAACTACAAGCCACTGAGGCACCCTTAAGCCCCTGGGAAAACTATTTATTTGGCAAGTCCTCACGAAAGACACTTCTATGCATGTGAAGGACAGGAAGGTGATTGTGAACAGTCAGCACGGAATTACAAAATTGCACTTCAGCAGTGTGATTACCTACTATGATGAAACAGCTGGCTCTGTGAATTGGGGAACAGCAAAGAATGTCATTTACTTCCCGTTTCTAAAGACTTTCACAAGTATTACCTGGCAGATAAGTTGCAATAGATGGTCTGTGAGGTGGCTAGACTGGCTGGACTTTTAGAGTCAACAGTTTGAAGCCTGATTGCCAGCCATAACTTTTATTTTTAATGACTACCATATCTTAGGGTTTGCTAGCGGAGCTGATAGTGTTAAATGTCATCACCTGTGAGCTGGATGACAGGGGGGACTGACCCTTCAAGCAGTTTGTGGATGACATCAGGTGGCTGCAGGAGAGGCCAGCGCACCAAAGGGCAGGACTACCACCATGACAGAACGGGAGAAAGGGGCAACAGGAAAACTCAGGAGGTTCAAAAAGGCCAAAAGGAAACTTCTGCACCTGGGACAGAATCACCCTAGGCAACAGTACAGGCTGGGGACTGACAGGTTAGAAAGTGGCTTTGTAGTGGAGACAACTTGCATTATTTACAGCATAGCAAATGCATCTCCCATTTACTATCAATAAAGCAGGCCTACTTCACACACCAGCTTCAACGTTTCACTCAATTTCCCAGCCTAAAAATAAGTTGCAGTAATCTGATAAGGCATCAGAAGGAAAATGAATATCAGAAAGAAAATCTGTCATAATACAGAATAGAAGCAAGTAGAGCAATATATTCCCTAGGTTTTCTTGCTCTCAAATTCTGAGACTGCTCTCAAATTCTGAGACTGCTCATTTGAACTAGTTAGAAAGGGGGACAAAAAAACAAATCCAAACAACAACAAAACCAAAATCTGATGACCCATGACAACCAGAAAGATCATGAAAAAGACGTGAAGGTAACATTTATCAGGTGCCAAAATGGTAGACATGCCAGATACTTATTTGAAAATAGTATCTTATCTTACTTTATTCTGTTGACACAATCACTTTTATAACTTATCATTTCTATGAGACAGTGTATACCTGTCTTTTACTTTTCATCTGAGAAAGGTTGATCAACTTTAATATTTAGCAAAAAGAGACTGGGGTGACCAGTTTGCAGTTCATAAGCTCTACTAGATCTCAGTAGAATGTTTATATAAATTATACCTGCATTGCACTGAATTTTGTATGCTAGACAGATTGAGTTCACGTTCTGTAAGTTTTCCAAACAGCAGAACTAGCACCAAAGTAAAAAGTGCCCAGCTTCCTGTTCACTTTGTATTAGGTTTGTATTTTCAAACACAGTGTGTAATCACTAGTGAACAAATGGAAGGAGTCATCCAGAATTGTTTTTGTAAAGCAGTAAATTATACATAGAATTTCCACTACAAGGGGGGCGAAAAAATGAAGGAAAAATAAGAAAAAAAATTACAGGCTCTCCTTATTTTGGAAAAAAAGTACAGTATAAGACTTCTTACACTTCAGTTCTATGAGATTTTACGATATCTTTGCTTGTCTTTATGAAATGCATCTCAACAGCAAAAGATAAAGAGACTTGACATGGAAGTGCTGGGAAACCACGAACAAAATAAATGGCCAAAACGCAAAGCATAGGTTGTCAGTTCTTACAATTAAAAATAATTTTTAAGTATTCCCCCCACTATAAGCACCTGTGTTTTCCAATGGTTTACAAGCCTAGTGATTTGAATTTTGGACACTAGGTAGATTTGAGTGAGTTCATCTGATCAGATAAACCGGTACAGCTCCAATAAAGCAATAGAGCTAAATGAGTTTAGAGCCACTCGTGACCTTGTCTTATGCTGTAACAATCAGAAGAAGATGGGCTTTTCTTAATTATCTTTAGAGGCTTGACCATGTCACCCTTATGAATACTTTTTCAAAATTGTTTGGTAGTGTCATTTGCTCAAGCAGAGACTGCACCGTATTGCAATCTGCTGATGCCCCCGTCCACGCAAGGGCTTTGGACAGTGGGGATGGCAGCAGAGATCTCTCCTTCCCTCTCAGACAGCAGCTGGCTGGGAACATGCGAGGTTTGCCCACGGGCTTTGGAGGTGCTGGCGGAGGACAGCAGAGAGGCAAGGGCTGTCCACTTCTGCCAGGCCTGATGGGCCACCCCCTTCCCTCCGTCCTGCTCGCCTCTGTGGGCAGTGACTGTGTGGCATTTCATGCCCCGCATGGCACGTCAGGGCACGTTGTGGCACAGAGGTGCAGCTACAAGAGGCAGAGGTGAGAGAAGAGGGGACGAGCAACCTGCTTTTACCCAGCACGGCATTTCTAGTCACATCAGCCTGAAGCAATGCCCTGAGACCCTGGCATTCCCATTTCCAGCTCCCCTCCCACACAAGGAGACTGCTTTCTCCTCACCAACACCCAGGCACTGCCAAACGACACGCAGAGGCCCTCTGCTCTGAGGCCTGAGCCTCGGCATGCCAACTGCCCAGCCGGGCTCGGCGAGGGCAGCGGTCAGTCGGGAGCAACCAGCCCAGGCACTGCCGCCTGCAGCTTCAGCTCCTGGGGCTAGAGAGGCAGCCATCTGACCACAAGCCGATTTTTTCTGGAGCATCAGTCACGGAATTTGGATGTTTCCCCTGAGTAAACCCAGCAGGTTTTTTCCCCTTATCATGGGGGCTCTGTAGCTTCTCAGTGACGTGTTCATATTTAACTTACCTAGAGGAAAATCCTGTTTTTTTCCTTTTAGAAACAATATATATCATCCAAAACTTTTAAATGCAAATGCACACCTACACATTAATCACTCTAAAGCAGATGCAGTTCTTAGAAAACTTCTGCACGACTCCTAAAGTCAGAAGTTACATGCAGGTGAAGACAGGCTTTTCTAGCACAAAGCCATCCATCTAGTTGATAGGCAGCACTACCGGGTCTCCTCAGAAGTCCCATTCCTTTCAGTGTACTTATATTTCATTTCATATGTATTGGGCCAAGTCACATTATTTTAAGCTTCAATTACTCACGTCAATTCTTATTCACATAGTCGAACAGTCCTTTTAAGACAAAGGAGGTTTGCAGTCCAGGACACATACTGAATATTTAATAATCACAGTCAACCTGAGCAAAAGCATGAAAATAGTTGAGGAAGCAGTGCAATCTCCTCACCTTTTGTTCAGAGCAGGAGTCAATAGAAAAGCAGCTAGAAATGCTCCCTGGGCATCACAGTTGTGAGCAAGCGCATAAGGCAGCAGAATGCCAACGCCACTGGGCGGCTGCTGCTGCGGAAGCTCCACCTGTGAAACATGCTGCTCAGATCACAGGAGGTCAAGCTTTCACTAGGTGACCACGTCTTTGGTCGATGTACCTCCTAGTCCTCAGAGGAGCAACTTCTAAGACCCAGGTCTACACAGCCCAAGCCATGTTTACTGTATGACATCTTGGCCACTCTTGCCTCAGGCCTGTTTATCTCTGTTTTCCTTTCTTGCCTAAGGAATCAGACTGAATGCTTTCTCGGTAATGGGACTTTTGAGAGCTTGCTTTCAAGCAACTAATAAAATTCGAAACAAGTCTTCCTGATTTGTTTCTTTGGTACAGTATTCCCACTTCAACTCCTGCCAAAGCTCACCTCCCAAGACAGGCAAAAGTTTCTTCCAAACTGTCTTCCTCCCATATATTAATAAAGCATTGCTCCCAGGTCTGCGCTTGCAGCAGGATTTCTTTTCACTGACCGTAAGGTAATTGTATACAGATTTCCAGCCAAGCACTGTTTTTAGCTTAATCTTTGTGTTCTCCACTTAGGGAGTTCCAATTCACAGAGGTTATACCAAGCCTACCACATTATAATACATGCAGTACACTACAATTATTCTGCTAAAAGTTAAGCAATATTAGCATATATAATGAGCAATCCCTTATATTACCACATTGTAGAATTAGCAAACAATGTGTAATCTGAGAATTATTTTTTGTCTGGATATTCTCACCCCCTAGGTGTTACAATTAATTACACCAGTGTTTTTTGTTTTGCAAGTATTATTATAGTTAATCATGATTAGTGTCGATAATTTTGTTAGGTTCCCATTTTCTAGCTCAGGGGTATTACTTTCATTCTAAAGTGGTGATTGTTTCTTATCTAACTTTCAAAATGAGATTAGATACTTTTAAAATGATGTTTCTTATATTGTCTAAATATGTATATTTATATGGTAATTTAAAATCTGATAAGCTATGAGTGGCATAAGACTGTATAATAAAGCAATCACCGCAGTTGACACTTCGGAGAGAATTAAATTGAGTCTTGCTTCAAAAGAGAGAGACAAAAAATATGTACCACTACATGCTGGGGACCAAAGTGCTGGGGGAAACATTTACGGCTAGAGAGCCATTACTTAACTTACATGCAGTGCCCTCATTTTCTCTGCATGACTGGACAGGTGCATCCATTATGTGTTATTTCAGGAGGAAGAATGAAGGAAATAAATGGTCAAATACCAGGAGCTGCCTAGAATGAGATTGACTTGCTGAGGATTTCTGTGATGGGACTTGGATTACAGGCTTCTCCTAATGCAGTTCTCTTCACATACTTTTGCACAGGCATGGATGGGAGAATAATAAGATAGGAGTGACCCCAATCCAGTTGATGCAGTTTCTTCTAGAAATTCAAATTATCCTCACAAGTGGGGCAAAGCAAAATGAACTCTTTTGCCTTCAGACTTTAAGGCAGCTTCTAAACCAAAACTGCAAGTTTAATTATGTATAGGAACTCTGCACAGAAATGCCCTTTTCAGCATATATGAAAGGGAACCAAGAAGTGAAATGGGTGCTTTTAGGGAAGGATGATGCCCCTGGGGGCTATTGGGTGGCACATGATTTTGCAGGATGGGAAGCTGCATGCTGAATTTCTTAAAAGAAGTCACCCTAGTATACATTCTTAGATGTTAACCGAGGGCTGTTGTGCTGCAGCAGGAAGGTGGTAGGACAGAAGAGGCTAAAAGTACAGTCCAGAGCACACTAGGAGAAATGTCTGTTTGAACTGCAGCTCTTGCATACTGGAAACACAAACTTGGAGCCGCCAAAGGCTATAGCAGGGGCTGTTCTGGAAAAGTCTGGGCAGTGCAGTGGCACCAGAGCATCACTACCTTCAGACACTCCACCCAGGCACCTTCCTCTCCCAGAAAAGGACACAGATCCCTCTCCTCCCTAACTCAGGGCTTCAGAGAAAGCTGCCTCTGATTACAAGCCCTCTTCATGAATTAGCCTATGGCCTAGCCAAAGCATGTGATTAGGAGGGCAGACTGGTGACTGGAGAAGACTACAGTGACAATAAACAAGCATTCTGGAATACAAATCAGGGGGACTTTGAAAATCTGCATTATGATGGCAGAGGGAGGGATAGGCTGTGCCATGCCTTATATAAATGATCTAGTTTTTAGCAACACAAAAAAGAAACACAGATACATACATCAAGCCAATGCACATTTAAGAGCAGCTGAGTCTCAGTCTGAAAAGCAGAGCTGTGATCTGCTTGTTTTAGTTATACAGTTCATATTTTACGACTAAATTGTGATGAAACACTATTATAAACATTGTTCTAGCAGATTTTACATCTGAATGGTAGACACTGCTGTATCATCAGACAGCTGAGCCCCAACACAAGACACATCCCTTTCCTGGCTGCACAGCATGGTTAGCTATCTGAAATAAAGATGATAAAAGCCCTGGGTGAAAGTAGGTGGTGGAGATCCTTTGCTCTGGAACAGGACTATTTGGAGTCAGCAAACAGAGCTGCCTTGTGAACCAGGAGATGAGATTCACCTTTGCTTTTAGAAGATAATTTTATGGCATTACACTCTCTCCTTTTCTCTCCTGAAGTCCGGTGCATGGCTGAAATAATTTGGAAAAGGGCTTGGGAAAAAAAAAAAGGGACCTGGAAGGTGTTGATGAACTATGAAGGAATCCACACGCTCTTCATTTGCTTTAATTGAAATAAAAATTATTCAAGTATCACAAGTGCATTAAGAGATAAATTTTAAAAAATAATTTTAAAAAATCAAGAAAAAAAGTCTCATTATATGTCTGAAAGAGTTTAAATGTTTCTGTGCTGCTATCCTTAGCTAACCAGAGTTCTGAGGTATGAATGCCTCGTTTCTTAAAAGCAAGCGCTAACACAGTATTCTATCAGCTCAAAACTAATTCTAACAGCTCAGATCTGCCAGTAAGAGACTGGTTAGCAAATAATTTTATTCTTGAATTCTCCTGTGCACTGCACCCTCTTAGGCTGGGCTGGGCTACTGCTCCCCTAAGCAATCTCTTTGCCTTATTCTGTTTTCTTCCTCTGGCCATCTCTTGCCCTGTCCTGGACATGGTCTATCTCCCTCCAGGCAGCCCTGCAGCTCTTTGGGGTGAAACAGCTACCCACCCTCCCTCCAAAAAACATCCTGGTGACACAAGGCACTGCAACCAGGCCAGAGCTAGCACCAGGCTCCTGCCTCCCACCCTAGCCTCTTCCCAAAATGAAAAGTGAAGAGCGAGCAAATAAAAACAATATCCTCCCTTATTGTCCCAAATAGGTTGTGAGCAACCAAAAGATAAAAGACTTCTAGCAGAAAACCCAGAATTAAGAAGTAAATGTTACCCAGAAAAGGATAAGCCTCAACTCTTAAATCACTTAATGCTTCTCCTGAAGTCACACATCTACCATGAACCAAGGAAGTCAGATTTAGTCTGCTCCAAGGGATGAAGGCAAGGAGGGGTACTGCAGGCAGGACTCAACTTCCTATTGTGCCCTTTCATCTTTAGCAATTCTTGTTTCTCACCTGACACATCTGTTCTATAGACTGCAGTGCTTTTAATACCAGAGATTCATGGAGGATTTTTCAGTGTCAAACCCACAGTGACAAAGAGTTCTAACCACCTCTGGGAAATCTTGTTCTATCCCACTCCCCCCAACAAACCCTCTCAACAGTATCAGTTAAAGCTGCATAAATCCGCTATAAATCAACTGTTTTGCTGTAATTCACCCTGGAACTCTAACACTATTGTACTTTCATACTGCTCTAACTCAGCCAAGCAGCAAGTAGTTCCTGCTAACAAAACGGTTTTTTTGTGAGGTGTTCATAGAATATCTCTGCATAACCAAGAGAAAAAACTGTTGCATCCCTTCTTTTGGCAAACTATCAGCCAGGCAAGATGCTTAGACTAACTAAGAAATGTATACTAACACCACATGTTCAACAGTATTCATAATCATGCAAATGTCTTTGGCCCATTGACTGAGCTTCTGCAAGTGAACAATTAGTTTCTCCTCTATAAATTTTAATAAGCATAGGACAAACCATCTACGCTGTAGCTGTTAGCTTTCTCCTCAACTCCTTATTACAGAAAAATCCATTTGGCATTTGTCAGCTTTCTCTGTATATCTTCAGAATAAAGTTGTTCTTGGTATTCAGCAGTTTCCTTTTTTAATACATTGCCATAAACAAAAATGTATATTCATTTCTCCTCAGATTTCTCCATAGGACTTGAGAAGAGAAAGTTTTGCTTGGCAGTTGTCACACTTCAGGATATTTTTCATAAGAAAATCACTCACCATTCATCAGCTTTATGTGGATCTACTAAAAAAAGGAAATGCTTTCTCCACTTTTCATCGACACACAGATGCAACCTCATTATAGTCCAAGGATGAGTGACTCTAGATGCATAAACTCATAACCAATTAGCATTATGGGTAGATCTTCTGTACTTTGGAAATACAATTTGTGCAACTAGCTAGGGAAAACTTCCCCATGGTTATTAATTAGAGTGGGTAATTAAGACTATTTATCTTACCGACTTTTTTCTACCAATTCACAGCAATTTACTTGGGAATGAGTAACTATGATCTTTTGGATAATTCCTCTTCCAGCCTTGAACAAGAAATTCCATTTCAGAAGAACAGTTAAGCATGGAAAGTGCATTCTCTATAGCCAGCACAAACCACAAGTATCAGAGGGAAACAAAGCCCAATTCAAGCATCTGAATCAAAGACAACTGAAGTAATCAGCTGACCTGCTGCAGATGCAATTTAAATTACTTCAGCCATCCCAGGACAGACAAAAATGACAGGTAACAAGGCAGAAAGAAGAATTCCCAACTTTTGTTGGAGTGGGGAGGAATCTAATGCATAAATATACTATACTATGCCTTTAGGTCAGCTTACTGCTGCACTGGCACAAGGTGACTGGCATTACAGCAATGATTGCCACAGAATCCTGCTGGCCAGCTTTCCAAGAGGCCCACCACTGGCTTGTTTTCTACATCTAAAGGACTATTATAACACTCAAAAGCAAAATTCTTTTCGCCATTTGCATTTAGTGAAAAATTTGCATCTGATTTATAATTTTTTTCATACAAGCCTTGTACCTCTCTAGTGCTTAGTGTCTTTCAGAAGCACACAAAGCACTATGTCACAGCCAGCTGTTTGCTTCCTACACCTTCCCAAGAGAGCCCTGAATGGGGATTTTATTAGCTGGCTCAAAATGCAATAGGCCAGGTGTGGAGAGAATATGACAGCAGACACTCACTAATTTAGAGAAACAAGCAAACCAGAAAAAAAAAAAATTAATGACAATCCAGACTTGTGAAGAGAAGTTTAATGCTGCTACTGTACAGGCAGGAGGGATGGCAGAGAGACACATGTAGCTGTGGCTCCATCATTCACTAAAAAAGGACCAGGAAACAAGTTTAGGCACTGGACCCTGATCATCCAGACTGGTTGTTTCCTAGGTATTTTGACTCTTTCAACTCTACGTTTCCATCACAGTGGCGAAGTACATCTAGAGAGATAGCTCGCTACAGAGGTGATATAGATGAGACTTCACAGGATCTGGATTCTTTTCTCTACACAGTGACTTGTTACTAACCCAGAAGATTCATGGAAAAGGAAAACCACTCTTCTAGGCTGCTACAGAATGTTTGAAGTGATATGAGGTGTTTCAAACTGAGAAAACCATACAAACCATTTCACAATAAAGCAGTCTTGGAGACCCAGGGGAATCCCAGGTTCAAGGACCACTTCAGTGCATATTTGGCCAGTCTGCTCATGCAGTCTGGACGTGAACTACCTTATGGCCTTAGGATGAGGGACTAGTCCCTCTTATTCAGAGTTGTAGATGTAGCATGTACTCTCACATGCCATCAGGGTGGATGATGATTGCTATCCTGTAGATATGCTCGGTGCTTTACAGACACATATTAAGCCTGAGCTCCATCTCTAAGGGTTTACATTCTGAAAAGCACTTGAAGTTTTGAAATAGAATCCAAATAGACCAGAGGCTATTTAATTTTCCTTTCAAGGTGTTGTGAATTTATACTTTTTTCTTAAAAGACCACTTTTGACCCAATGGCTCATGATGACTTCTTCAAAGCAAGCTACAGTCTCTCAGTCAACTTCTGTTTAGTTCACAGATCACTGATACAATGGAATTTAACAGCTGCTCTGGAGCTATTATAGTCTTTCATGTCAATCTGCTTGTCAAGGGTGTACAACAAATGTCAAAAATCTTCAAGAATAATTTTAATTGATATTTACTGACCATACACAAGAAGTAAGCCTTTATGCCCTAGCTTTTCCTCCAAATGGTAAAGCCAGAATACCTTACAACCTGGGAATTAGAGCTGCCAGAACCAATTGGTCAACACAGTAAACATCAGATATATTCCTAAAATGTAGGAGCTTAACAGCACGTTTACTCAATAAATTCCCACTCTTCGTTTCAGTCCTATAAAATAAAACTAGCTAAACTTCAGAAAGAAGTTAAAAAGGGAGTACTTTTTATTAAGACTTCACATCTGTTTTACTATAAGTCTGTTTTTTTACAATTGGCAGTTAAAATGTTATCCTCCAAATGTCATGAAAGTATGCAGTCTCAAGAACTAAAAAAGGTTGGGTTATGCAGAGAAACAGTCTTTATAGGCAGAAAAATATAGTTTATGAGGTCAGATATATCAAAGTGTGAAATATAAATACATACATAAAGTAATTACTAGGAGAGAGAAAAGCCTTATAAGTCAAATGAAGATAAAAAGTCATCCTAGAAGATCTCAAACTGCAGCCCTGAAATTCAGCTCTGAGAAATCACCTAAACTTGCAGCCTCTATATTACATAAAGATCATATTTTTAAACTGCCCAAGCTCTAATTTTTCACATGAATTAAAATATGGACACAGCAACAACTTCTTTGGAGGATGCCCCTTGCCAAGCAGTAGAGTAAGCTCCTCTGCTCCGAAGCAGTAAGCAGCCGCAGTCCGTTATGCCCAGACTGTCTCTACCCCTTATCCCTCTGCAGATAGAAAACTTTCCCTCAATTTTCTGCCATTGTTTTGCAGGTCTGTCTTGCCACCACCTGGGGCAAAGGTGGATCACCAGGGCTCCACCTGTTACTGATGCATACAAAATAAGCACTGCAGCTGCCGGGCAGACTGGAGAGAACCATGAGAATGGGCCAATGTGAAAAAGGTGAGGGAGTGACGCAGTCCCAAGAAAGTGTCCTAACTAATTGGCAGACTCCAGCCTGGACTGAAGACACTTCACGCAAGGACACACATGTGATGGGTAAAACAAAGTCTGCAAGTTCCTGCTCAATGCCAGGAGGTCAGTGGTGGTTGAGAGGGACAAAGAGAAGGGCTGGAACACGAAAACATGAGACAACAGCCATATTCCTCTTTTGTAATGGGCAATATTCAATTTTGTCTGTATTGGGAAGAAGCCTTAAGGAAAAAAAAGTAGTCTCCATTTTTTTTGCTACAAAAAAAGGAGAGTTGCACTAGACTAGTGGCTAAAACACTCAAAAAAGAAATGTTTCAACACCTTCCTTTCAAAAAAAACAAAACAAAAGATCCTGCTGTTTCCCTAATAAGCTGAACCTGAGACATCAGCTGGAACACAATACTTGGAGTAAAGCGGGAAAAAAATTACAAATAAATAGTACTCTGTCCTGTAATGCTTTTAAGGGATGAGCTTACATGCATGTGGATGTGTGGGTAAGCCCATTTGTACTATGCAGTGGAGGGAGAGGAAGACAACAAGTAATTTGAGTGTTTCAATATTTTCTCAAAAGAATTTTTTATGTCATATAATACACATCAAATGGCAAACAGCCACTGACCAGGAAGCTAGGTCTTTCCACTTCCAGGAAACATTTTCCCACAGAGTGACAGGCTTTTTTTTTTTTTTTTTTTTTTTT
>Ga0065711_1007679_pt1 | contig 14376 bp, 12 predicted proteins | sample Hoacrofraction12_FD_59098 | JGI IMG/M metagenome (GOLD analysis project Ga0065711, IMG submission 59098) | Hoatzin crop microbial communities from Cojedes, Venezuela - Epithelial fraction 12 v2 (version 2) | ecosystem: Host-associated > Birds > Digestive system > Esophagus > Crop | place...
CCCCCCCCCCCCGCCCCGACTGCAGAAGAGAGCCGAGGGAATTAGCTGAGAGGTCTGCAGATGGGTCCCAGGCCAGGCTGCTAACGGAGGTGGCTGCCTTAGGGCTGAGAATACAGCCCGGCTCCCAAAGCCCCACTCTCCGGCTGAGACAAGGCGGCCCTTGGGAATTTCTCAAGCTCTTTCAATTTTGCAGAGTTTGCATCTTATAAAAAAAAAAAACCATGGACAAAAAGCCAGAGCATCTGGCCAAAAGCGCTTTCTCAGGGAGGGGTTCCTCAGCACTGGCGGTCCCAGCCCCAGGTCCTGGGATGCTGCGAGGGGGACGTGGTCACATCAGGCTCCCGCTCCACCTATCTTGTCCTGCATCAGGCCCTTGTTCCTGGTCCCGCTGCTCATCTACACATGGGTTTAATTGTGGCCGTGGACAGACAGGATACTAAAAACCAGTGTAAGGCGCTTAGGACTGAACAAAAGCGTGTGGTACAAAGCCTTGTGTTGGTACAGATTGCCTTGGCTGAGCCGAATTTGTGCAGAAATAATCCCGAGGTGAAGTGTGGGCTGAAATCCATTTGGTGGCTCAGGGGATTGTCTCTCCCGTCTGGTGTCCCCGTCCCCATCTCCTCTCGGTTGCGCTCCCGTCGTGCAGCACTTGGTGCCTCCTTGCAAGAGGAGCCCCGACCCGCTCTGACTGGGGGAGACGCATCAGAAAAGGCAGCAGGTTTGGGGAAAAAACACCCAAAGCTGCTGCCTTCTGCACATCCCCCACTGGCTCTGCATGGAAAAGAGCTGGGGTGGGACAGCACCGTGTCCTGAGGGACCGGGGACACCCCAAAGCGGCAGGTCCAGGAGAAGGAGCCTTCAGTGCTGGCTTGCGTTTCAGTGAGGGTTTGCCGGTGGCTTTGTTTTTTTTCCTAAACAATCTATCTGTATCCAGATTGGCAGTTGCTCTAGCACATTCATTTTGTCGAAAGGCATCCCTAAATGGGAAGAGAATAATTTATACTGACATAAAGCACCTTTATTTGGATATAACTATCTACATTAAGGAGGTTGGATTGCTCTCACCGTATCAGTATGGTGTAGTTGAAGCTCTATTACTCGTATATAAGCTATTCCTGGCTCTGCTCCTGATTTATTTGACTAGCAGAGCTAGGCTGGGTGTGTCTAGATTCATGTTGTGTTGATATCAGAAAATCAACGTTTCTTTTCGTAATCCAAGGTATGTGATGTAAATCAAAAGGACTCCAGGGAAGGCAGGGGCATTTTATCAGTGTAAAACGAGAGGAGAAGTGAGCCCAAGGGGAGGATTTACCAAAGAACGTGCTTTTATCATTTTACGACCTGTTGATTTTACTTTCCTAACAATTACTCAGAAGTAGGAAGCAAGGGAAAAATAGACCTGAGCCTAGATGAAAGGGAAGTGGGAGAACCAGGCTGCTCGCTAGAAATGTAAGAGTTGAATAAATACGGGAAGGGCGGCTTCCTCCCCCTCGCTGCCTCGAGCCTTGGCAAGGACCTTCCCGGTCGTTGCAGGAGTCGCACAGATGAGATAGCAATTTCCAGCCCCAAACCTGGCCCTACAAACCACGCCGGGGAGCTGGGGGATTTGGTTTGCCACAGTCCCAGCCCACAGCCCTCGCACCCATGGGCAAGTGCTCTTTGCAGGATGGGGGTCTGCGCCCACTGGGCCACCGCGGTGTTTCCCGTCGCCGAGGGACGTCACTGGCGCAGTCTGTCAGCGTGGCGTGGAGGTGCTGGGGAGCTTTTGCCGAGGAACCGACCACCAAGGTGCCTCCGCCGGCTTTTGAGATGAGACAAACCAGCAGCTAAATTGCAAATAGCAGTTAGGACTAATTACCTGCAAAATTTGTTTTTAAAGAGCGACGCTGGGTTCGAATGATGGAATAATGATCCCACTTAGCGCTTCGGTGGGGTTTTAGGCTTGGGAAGCCTGCGCAAGTAGCAGCTAATGATGCTCTCAGCATCAGCGGCCAGGTGAAGGTGGGCTGCCTGCTTTCTAGAGAAATGCCGCAAAAAGCTTGGCTAAATATGCCTGAAATAAGCTGATCTGATTCCCCAGAACCTCTTGTTAGCTTCTTAGCTTGCTGTGGACATGAAAGGCAGACTGAAACCAGCCAACATGGCTCAGCGCCCCAAGGTACCCCCAGTCGGCGCAGCCGGTGGCCCCCGGCCCGCCGCAGCTGGGCAGGATCGGGCAGGAGCGCCTGTCGCAGGCAAGCTGGGGGGAGGGAGGGGGGGGTTAGCTGTTCTGCTGCCCGGTCTGGGTGTGCAGACCCCAACCTGTGACTCAGGACTTGGTTGCCATCAGTCATCTGCCGGTCCCCGCCGGCTGCCTGCTGCTGCCTCCACAGCCCATTGCCTGCCCCGCTCTTACCCTGGGTCTCTCTTATAATCTCTCTCTGCCGTGTCCAGTGCTTGGGATTGAGTATTTGGCTGGGGAAGGGGCTTCTGACAGGGATGGTACCAGACTGGCTAGGGAGAAATAAATCCATTTGTAATCAGGGAACGACTCCCACCGGTTTCCTTGGGATGACCACACTGGGCACCGGATGCTCTGAAGTCGGGAGGAGGCAGCAGAATGGCTCTGCCTGACCTGGTGTTCGGTGGCTGGGGAGAGCGCGGCAGCACGTCAGTGTCAGGGTTAGAGAAACAGAAAAACACCCGTCCGGGGCGAAGCAGCTTGCTCGAGCCCTCCCCGTGCCGCGCGTCGGCTGTGCTCCGCTGCGGGCTGCCAGTGTGGCCCCAGCACACGGGGCGGCTGCAGCTTCCAGGACCCTCCGTGAGGTCTGCGATCCTTCTTCATCCAGCGAGCTGGGCGTCTTCCCCAGCTGATAACAGGCCGAGGGACGCTGAGAACCCTTGGCTGGTGTCGTTCTTTCTCAGGGATTTGCTCACTCGCGTTGTCCCAGCGACAGGATGGCTCCCGTCTGTCCTAGCCCCTACGTGAGCAGCCTCGCTGAGCACCGCTGCGTATCTCCTTACTGGACTTGCACCAGTTCTGGTTTGCCTGGGGCCGGGCAGGACCAGCACAGCAAGTCTGGGCTGCGGATTTCATCCTGCCCCTCCTGCTCCCGTCCCAGGTGGATGATGGCTGCCAGCATCCCTCTTCGCCCCCTCATCCCATGCATTTTATACACAAATTGAGGTCTCAAGGGAAAGTTGTTCTTCATGTGAAACACAACTCTACAGTTACAGGAGAGAAACCAAGTAACAATGAAAACCCTCAGGGAAATCATTTAATATTTCCAGCCTTCTCACATGGGTTCTTGACACTCGGGTCTGCGGAGGGGAAAAACTGATTTATGCCGTCAGTCGTTAGACAATGTGGAGGTGAGGTCAGGCGCGGGCATTCCTCATCTCTTCCCCGGCGCTCAGAGATCCCTTGGGCAAGGTGGAATCAAAGCTTTTCAAATGGTAGAGGTCATGAGAGTGACACTGTAAGAGGTAAAAGAGCACAGCCTCCTGCCTCCTACAGAATGGCTGACACCTATATATCTTCATATTGCCATTGTTTCCGCTTGAAAAATTGCATGTCGTTTGTTTTACTTTTTCCTAACCCTCCTCTCTCCTTAAATCCTCTCGATTTTCCGCGGTGATCTATAGGAATCGTTTGTGTCAAGGCTGACGACGACGCGGTACAGAATTTTTATAGGAATAAAAGGCCTAAGCCGTAAGACGGGCTTTAGCCAACAGGTGTCTGGGCTTTGCTGAGACCCTGTAAATTAAAGTCACGTCTGCCCTTTGGGAATTTTCCTGCGCTGATTTGTGGCTTCGGTAAAGGGCTCGGGTCAAGCGGCTCTCGGGCACAGTGTCACGATGCTGGATGGGAGAACACGGCGGGGAGGTACAGCAGGACACCAAAACGTGATGCGGTTCAGCCCCTCAAAGCCAGTGTCCCCCTCAGATCAGACGTCCCAGAGGCCTGAGATGCTGCTGTGGGCACCGACAGTTTGCATTTGCTGCTTGGGTCCCTGATTCCTGGCATTCCCATCTCTGGCTATTGCCCTCATTCTCTTCATCCTCATCATTTGCTCCTGGCAGGAAAGTTCGTGGACGAAAGATGCAGAGCGACCCTGGTCTTGGAGGACATGGGAGGCCCAGGCGTGCTGTACTTGGTGTCTTCTGGGGGTGCCACAGCTTTGAGCCACCTCTGCAGAGCATCTGAGCCCTTCCAGGTGCCTGTTTGGGGAGAAAAGCCAAGAGGGATTGGTGGGGTTGGACCCAATCCACCGTGCTCGCATCTGGACTGACGTCCTCCCACAGTACAGGGTGGACCTGCCCATGGTCTGGAACTCCAGGGAAAATTCAAGATGGTGAAATATTTCCAGTGGGAAACTCCTTGGCAGGGAGTTTGTTTCTGTTGGGAATTAGGAGAAACGGATGTTGCAAATCCCTTGGATCTCTGCATTCGGTCTTGTTAGCTCCACAAGTGGGTGTTTAATGAAGCTGGGGAACGGCTGAGTGACCTTCCCTCTAGCAGAAGGAGAAAACATTGCTTGGCTGCACCCTGCATCGATAACCACTGGTGCCTGTACTCAGCGAGCGGTGGAGAGGAGAAGGGTTCCAGCCTGAGCACGCAGCGGCAGGGCTGTGACTCCTACTCTGAGGTCCCCCTGACGCCACGTCCCATCCCCACTCTTCCACTGCTTTGCTTTTAGCTTACTCTGGAGGAGAGGAGAAACATCTCCAAACCCCCCCCCGAAGGCACAGCAAGGGGACACGTGCGGCACCGGTCATCGTAGGGACCATCTCTTTGCTTGTAGAGCTGCGGAGGGGTCCTGACTCCAGGGACACAGAAGAGTGGGTCTCGTTTGTGCACTGTGGGATAATCGTGTTCTCGTTAAAGTTCTTGTTAAAGTCCTTGTTAAAGTCCTTGTTGGCAGCGCCATTCATGGGTCAGATCTGCAGGTCCTGCTGAAGCCAGGGGTACTTTTATACAAAGATCTCAGGACTGAGGCAGTAGTTAATAGCTGGATGGTGGTGCCTGTTATTGCATCCCCACGGCTCCGATGCCAGAAACCCCCTCGAGACCCCTCCTAAAACCCTCCACAGCGGAAGGGGGACGGGGAGAGACAGTCCCATGCCGGGCCCAGCCAGCCCCGCCGTCCTCCCCTGCGCCAGGGGGATGTCGATAAAGGCTTTGGATGTCAGGCTTGGGTTTCCAAGGTGGTGGTGTCACATCAGTGAGAAGCAAATATTTGGCCAAGTGCACCCTGAGGTAAGCTGGTGTCCGGTGTAGCTGCCCAGCATGCCCATATGTTATTACTTATCCATCAGCCTCTTTGAGTAACGACGTACAGGGCCAGGGCGAGGGTTGGCTTTTGTCAAAGCATATATTTCAGCGGCGTTTAAATAAACTCATCGAGCTGCACGTCTCGTGAACTTTCCTATTCCATCTGTCTGCGCCGAGCCACCCGTGGAAGGAAATGGATGAGGCCTTCAAACCTTCGCCAGTCCCCGGAAAATGAGCCAGTCCAGTTAACAATAAATGGTGGCCGGTTGGAGCACACATGAGCGGTCTAGTGAAGAAGAAAAGAAAGTTGAGCTTAATGAAGTCCCCGCGCCTCTGTCCCTGCGCGTGGACAGGAAAGGACGGGTGGTTTATAACTGTTTATTGGAGTTAATGGTAATAAATTCCTCACTTGTGATGCATTAACTTTAATGTTTTCATTACGTGATGATTTAGGTTTTCCCTTTTCACGTTGTAAATCATGTTGTCCCGGTAGCACAGCAGGTCGAATGTCTGACATAATGTTATGTTTGAGGGAGAGAAATAACAGGGGAATGAGTTACACAGATTATATATTTATATGTTTCATCCATTACGTCTCCTTTTTTTTGGAGGGCTTTAAAAAATTGCGTCGGCGGGAAGCCGGTGGACGGGCAGACGGGTGGACAGACAAACCCATCTGAGCAGGGATTTGCGAGATGCGGCGCGAAGGGCCGGTTTCCATAGCAACTCCCCAAATCCACTCGGTGCTGAAGGGGAGGGGGTTTCCCTCCCTCTTTGCTGAGTGCGAGCCCTTGGCTAATGAGCTGTGCAAATAGATATTGAGATTTAGTGGGTTTTATTTCGCAATTACGGACTTGGTGATTTGGAAGGAAACTTTTGGGCCAAAGGCTCTGCCTTCTCTTTGAATTTTCTTTTCTTTTCTTTTCTTTTTTTCCCCTTTGCCAAAGTTGGTTTAATTTCAAACTTGCTGTTACATTTTCCAGACAGAATAAGAAAACAGTTAAAGTTTTGGAGGCTTTTTTCCACCCTCTCGGGCTAAACCCCAGCCCAATCTACAGCCAACGGCTTGCTGTTGACTGTCCCTGCTCTTGTTTGCTTATCAATCATAAAAACCACAGCCATGGGCTCCTCTGCATAAACAACAATGAATCCAACACTAACTCAGCATTTAACAAAGGTCCATCTGTACATCCCCTATTTATTTGTGTGCGGTCATTAATCGCGGTCCAACGAGGACATTAGGGGCAACGCAGTTAATTAGGCACCGTTCAACCCCAGGTGAGAATTGCGGTTTTGTTGAGCGCCTTCCATGGATTTTGTGTTCGCTCCTGGCTGTCAGCACTTGTCAAATGCCTCCGCCGTTGCCTGGGACCAGTTAATCTTGATTCCTGCCTTCAATACTGGTCTGTACTGGCTGCTACAAGAGAGCATTTAGCAATTCCCCGCCTGCCCCCGAGGAAGCTCTGGGTTTAGCTGCAGTTTTTGCATGGCTCTTTGGGCTGGGATGCCTTGTAGCAGCCGCGGGCTCCTGAGCCTGAGGACAGCTGATCCTGAAGCTGAACACAGGGATATTTCAGTTGATAATTTCCCCTCAATGATTTGTTGGCATTGATTTTTAACTGCCTCCTGCTTGCTGACCAGCTTTCAATCTAGGTAGTTATCCTGGGGTGGGTGCCTACACTCTGAATTTTGCTTACTAGCCTCTTCTGAAAAGTCAAGCCGAAGCCCGAATAAATCTTCTCTGCCGTGCCTTGCCTTTTCCTCATCTACTTTCTTATTTTCCTGCTCAAAAAAATGCAATAAAATTAGTCTGGCACAAGATCTATTTCATGTGATCCATGTTGACAATTGTTTAGTTCCCCATTCTCTTTGAAATAGTTGCTCATTTTGTTCCCGTCGTTATAAATGATCCCCAGCCATTTCCAAGGCGCTGAAAGCTTCGGCGACGTTCCCGAGGCGCGGAGGGAAGCGTGTCCGAGGGACACCGAGGGCCTGGGAGCCACCGAGGAGGTGGGCTGGGACCTGGAGCAGGGGCACGAGGAGGCAGGGACCGGGCGGACTACGCTGATGGATGTCACATCCCACCATGGCCTTTCTCCTCCTGCTCCGTTTTGTCGGGGCATCACTCCGTGCCTGTTGCCGGCTGCTTTGCCGGGCTGCAGCCTCTGCACAGCACTGGAAAGGTCCTGCCCAGCTGTGCCAGATACATCCAGTGTCCATCAGCAGGAGCCTGGAGCCAAGGGGCTGAGCTCACTCCCGTCCTCCCTCGGGTGACTAGACCCTGGGGTAGATCTGGCTTTGATTAAGGGTACCCGGGAGGAGGAGTTTTGGGGGGGGAGTCTGTGCCCACGTGGATCACGATGTGAGAAAGCTTTCAGGATCCTCTTGAGCTTGGAAAAAGGTAACGGTTTAAATACAGGCAGCATTATTCTCCCGTCAGAGACCGAAAGGAGCATGGCTCACAGCCAGCTTGTTGGTTTTGCCTGTACAAAGCTTGTGTTTGAACAGACCCGCAAAAGCTGCTCGGCAGTGGCCGGTGGTGCCGGCAGCCCCGGCAGCCATGTCCTGGACCTGTTTGCCGTGGCAGACCTTGGTGGCGGGTGGGATTTCCAAAGGCTTTCAGCATTTCCCCGGTCCGTCTCGCTTTGCAGGCGGCGGGAGGGGTTGTTTGTCTCTCTCGGATTGTTTTCTTCCTCATTAGCTTCAATGGAAAAAGAGAGCGCAGCCGCCGCAGAGGGCTTTGGGACATCGCAGCCGGTTGTGCTCTGGTTTGAAATGTATCTGGGTGTTCCCTGCGACGTCCCCGGGAGCAGAATCTGCTCTTGGCACATCTGAGCCTGGTGAATAAGCTGGAGGACGGGGAATTAGCTGTTACCGTCGTGCCTCCGTGCTTCATCCCTTTGAACAGTCGGTTGATGTGACAGCGTGGGCACCGACACGGCCCCCGGGCGTGTTTGGCTGCAGCTACTGTGACATTTTGTGCAGCTGGTGTGCATGACTCAGAGACCGAAGCGGCGAGAGCTGAAATCCAGAGGTCCTTGAGGACATGGCGAGGACAGGGTAGAATGGTCATGGCGTTCGGCAGCCAAACTCCTCGAATCTCTGCCCAAAAGGTGCCGTTTGGTCAGCAAAGGTGGAGGCTTGGGTGACCTGGGTTCAGCCTAACGCAGGAGTGAAGCCGTTGAGGCTGAGAGCATCCTTCGGCAGCTCCTGGGGGATGCGCACCACAGTAAAGGTTGATGTACAATAAAGAAGGAAAGGGAATTAGCTGGTGTCTGCTCCTGTGCCCGTGAGTGTGGGTCTCTGGCCCCAGTTTTCTCTCGCTCCTGAAATTCTGCAGTTTTGTATCCTCTGCAGAAGAGCGGTCTCCAGGATTACAGCACAGAGCTATTCCCAGTGCCACCGATGTGCACCCCTTCTGCTGGAGGCTCCAGATGGAGCGATGCGTCCCGCGGATCGGGAAATTCATCTTCAGGAAAACCCTTGGGGCTGAGCAGCTCCGTCGGAAGCCAGGCTTGAGAGGTTGCAGAGGGTTACATGGGATTTGAGATGCTGGTGGCACTGGGCAGGGCTCCTGGTACCAGTCGTCTGCTGGGCAAAGGCTGGGCTGGGGGAGATGGCAGGGTGGAAGTGACCACCGAGACCATCCAGACAGAGCCTCAGCCCTGCTGCGCCGTGCCGGGAGCGACCGGAGAGGAGCCGTGTGTCTGGGAGAGCACAGATGTGTCTCTCAGATGAATTTAAGGCCTTTTCTTTCTGTTTGTATAAATGGTGAATGGCCATTAGCGGTTGGAACAAATGACCAGGCGACGGGCTGGCTTTTCCATCACTTGGAGTCCTAGAAGATGTGGTGAGCTGTGGTTTACCTGCCAGCTGTGTGGCCCTGGGGCAGAGCTGTCTGGGCTCTGACGGGACCATCGAAGCCAATAAACCCTCTGCCCTCAGAGACCAGCGAGCTTCCTGGGGCTGGCTCCCACCGAGCCCATCTGGATCTTCTGGGGGTCCATTAGGACGCTTTAAAGAATTAAAAAAACCCAGGGACTGTCTTTTCAGGTTAATTTAGCCATTCGTTGCTAGCAAAAAGCCATCTGGCTTGTTGTTAGGGGCAGGCTGGGGATGCAGGGAGGGACGGGGACACCCCACGTAACCCCAGCCCTGTCCACAGCCAGGCAGAGCCCCGAGCACCGCATCCCCCCACTCACCCACCTTGCACAGATTTAATCTTCCCAGCTCTGCGTTCGCAGGGCTGCATTAGAGAGGCTGCGTGCAACACACAGGTTACAGCTGCCATCTTCATGTCATGTTCTGTAAAACTTCAAATTTCCAGAGCCCCATGCAATCAAATCAGCCCTCGCAACCCCTCCTTAATAGTATTAGTTTATCTGAGCAGCCACCGAGTATTTAAGAAGAACGAAGTCTCCTTTCACCCTGGTTTTCCTGCTGGGAAACTGAGGCACAGTGTCCCTTGCAGAGCGGGAGAGATTTGGGCTCCTGATGGTGTTTTGGAGGCGATGGGGAGCTGCCAGCCTGTCAGATCCTGGGACCCAGGGCCACAAATAACCTGAAACATGGGATCTGCTTACATGGAAAATTGAGCTCAAACAGGGCAAAGCACAACTGAGAAGGCAGCAGCTGTCCCAGGGGTCCTGCCTGCTTAGAAGCAAGCGCCGAGAAATGATGGGCAACGAGAGAAGACGCTGGGCTGGAGGAGGTTGTTGCTGGCTCCCATCATGTCCGTGCTGCTTCCCCGCTTCGGTTCCTCTTGGTGGTGTTTGAAAGGTCCTTGCATTCCCCCGGATCTCTCCGGAGGAAAGAGCAGAAAGTGCATCCCCAGGAGGACCGCGATGGCTGGACACATCCCTGCCTTGGCGAAAGCGACAGCAGCATCCTGCACGCCGGCAATTTCTGCAGCTGGTTTTCTTGGGGGAACGGGGGCAGAGGGAAGCCCCATGCTGATAATGTACTGAAAGTAAATGAAATTAAATAAGCGAAGCAGCACTCGCAGCTCCTGCCTTCCCCCCTGGGTAATTCAATTCGAGCGCTCGTGCTGATGGGATCTCGCCGGGGCTGCCTCCGTCACCCCGCTGGGGCCTGGATTCTTAACGTCTAAATAAAAGTTTCACTCAAGCATTTTTTATGCTCCTGCCAGCGGGATCGGCGAGCTGGCGTTGGGCACATTAATGTAATATTCATACTCGCAGGGTCCCCCTGCGCATCCGGCAGCACCGTCCCATTTTCATAATCATAAATGTCCCATAAAATGACATTTAGATTTGCATTAGCAAAAAGGGTCGGGGCTTGGATTTGAGAAGGCAATGTGCCCTTTTGGAAGTCGGATGCTCGGCGTTGCTAGAGAAAAGCCCAAGCACCTTTGTGCCGGGCAGGTGCTGGAGAGAAATGAGATTTCTTGGTGCGGGAAGGGGCTGTCCATGTCCTCCAGGCACTGCAGAGGGCAATCCCACAGCATCCCAGGCTTCCCGTCTTGGGCAGCTTTGCACAAGCCAAGGATTTTGTCTTTGAAGGATCCGGTTTCCAGCCAACCGAGGAGACAGACGCAGGGGAGCCCTTCCACCAACCCAAAGCTTGCGTGTCTTTGTGTCTGCCGCTCACCCCGAGACCCATTTGCAGAGGATTTATAGCGAGCCCAGAGTTTGCAAACTATAAAACACAAAAATGAAAATAGCCCATGAACGAGTCAGAGGGGGGATATGTATTGGGCCAAGAGCTGGGTGTTAGCAAGAAACGTTAAGAAAAGAAGAGAAGCTCTTGTGATCTGGGATTCTGGGAAGTTATTCAGACTGAAAAGGCTGCCAAGGCTGGGCACTGGGGAGGTGATTAGTGGCATTTAGTTAGTCATTTTTTATTGTGCTTATTACAAGTTCCGATGGCAGGAGAGGAAGGGGAGACCTTCTCAGCAGCAAGCCATGGCTTGGGGACGTCCTGGCCCTGATGGTTTTGGGGATGAGATGTGGCCGTCACCTCCTCAGTGAGTGCCAGAGCCCCTCCGTGGCCACAGGGTCCAGCCACCAGCCCAGGCAAGGTGCCATGGTCAGATTTAGACCAGACATCGGATAACGGAATCATGTTTTCTAAGTCCGTAAACCTGACCAGCTCCTGCCTGCTGCCAAAGGCTCCCAGGGACCTGGAGAGCCTTGGCTGGGGGGTAAAGGGCTGAGCATCAGCCCCCGGAGCAGCACCAGCCTCAGCCCACTGAGGACGGATCTGCGTAGCCATGTGAATCATGGTCCTGGTTTCCTTGAGGACCTCTGGGAGCCTGCAGCCAGGACTGGGAATAGCCAGTGAGATCATGGTAGACTGTGATTTTCACCTCCAGCTGCTGATCTGCCTGCCCAAGCCTCTTCTGCAGAGAAAGGGGCTGAAAACATTGTGCTGAGGCGTTGTGTGAAGGTGAAATCCCAAAGCTTTGCTTTGCTCTCCGTAGGACTGGAGGAAATCGCACTGAAGCCTGTTCAAGACACGGGGAACATTTTGAAGCAAGGATATCTGGAGAAGAGGTCCCGAGGTAAGACCTGACCAGTACATCATGAGATAAGGTTTGGGGATGTCACCTCAGAATTACCAAGAATGCAAGTTTTCAGACAAAGAATGAGCAGGATAATACATCTTTTCCGCAGATCTGTCTGTAGGCGCATGCAGAATCTTTCAGGCCTGTCTTAGGCATCATACACCCAGGGAGGGCACAGCCTTTATTTATTTTTTTTTGCCCATGATCAAACTGCACAAAGATTAAAACCCAGAAATCGAATTAAGCAGCAGTCCAGTCCTCTAAGGCAACATGTGCCCTTCTAACGAGCAATACCTAATGAGGATAAAATCCTGGTGAAGACAAGGTATTTCGTATCATCACACACATTAGCAAGTTGAGATAAGGACTGTGAGTCAGCCTCAGGTTTATCTTGATTTTACTGACTCTTGTGAAAGCTACAAATTATTTCCTCATCACTCAGATTTTATCTTGATTTATTTACTGTATGACAGGTGGTATGAGGCAAGAACAGCCCTTTCTTCCTCACGGCCATTAACTGAGCTGTGGAACTGGCCCTGTGCATGTTTCAGCTTGCTCCAATTACAGAGTAAAAGACATTTGCTTAAACCTCAATTAGGGGAGGTTTAACCCAAAGCTGTGTTCCCTCCCGGTTAACAGGACTATGGGTCACAGCAGCTCAGCTCAGCTTTCCCTGGAGAGCTGGGGAAGGCCTGTGGGGGCTCCAGCCTGGTAGGATGGGCTGCTTCTCCCTTACTTCACGGAGGTTTTTTATCTAAATTTTCTTGCCTGAATTTTGTGCTAGAAATCTTAAGGATTTTGTTGGGGGAAAAAATTCTTCTGTCCCCTAAATGTTGATCTGAAGCATACAATGAAAGAACAGAAATTAATTATTTTTTAATATTTTGTTGTCCTTTTCTTTCTAGAGCACAGCTTTTTTGGGTCAGAGTGGCAGAAGCGCTGGTGTGTCCTCAACAGAAGGACCTTTTACTACTACGCCAATGAGAAAAGTAAGTCGTGAGATACCTGCCTCCAGTCCCCAGACTGTGGGTGGTGGCTGAGGGCACGGATAGGACTGGAAAAGAGAAGGGGAGAGCCCTTGCCGAAGGCCAGGAGGAAAGCGTACACCATGGGAAGGCTGTAATTCCCTATCAAGGCACAACATGCAGGTTCTAGAAGGGTAGATCTCAGCTTGCTTTTTTCCTTTTCCTCTCTCCCAAATGCCTTTGTAGGTACGAAACAAGAGAAGAGAGACACAGGAACAGAGCTGTGCGTAAATAAAATGATGTACCAAGTTTTCCATTAGCCATCAGCTGGGCTTCAACCCCCTAAGTGACTGTACATAATCCATGTGTAGCATACATAAATATTTTGCAGTCATGCTCCATCAGGTACATATAAACAGACAGCTAATATCTCCAACAGAGTTTGGCATGATTAGATATACGGCCTTCCTCTGTTCCACCCATCCAGAAACACGGCGTGCTAACAGCTTACAAAATACACCAGTACGTCCTCGGTTTACAACTACCAGGTCTGCAGCTAGGACAGGATTAAGCCCCGGTGGGTCGTGGGGATGAAGCTAGATCATGGTCCTTCTTCCACATCCTTTGTCTGAGGATCTGGAGCGCTTTTGGGAAGCTTCCCAGTTCCTCTCACCTTAGCAGGGTAGCTGCGGGGGTATGAGCTGTGAGCAGAGGCAGGTGTTGAAGCCAAGGGTTGATATTTGGTTGTTTCTGTGGGGGATGAGCAGTTGTCATCTTCCAAATGGTCCCCAGCAGACAGCAGAGTAAAGCAAACCTGTTATCGACTGGCTGAAATCCTCATACAGGGTTTGACCTCACGCCTGGAAGTTTCCTGAGGATCTGCAAATCAAAAAAAGGTTCAGAGCAACTGCCTGAATCGTACTCCCATGCTTCTGCAAGAAGATTCATAAGGAAATAATGAGCTGGGGTAAATAAAGACGCCTCAGATGACTGCAGTGAAGTTCCCTCTCTCCACCCCGGCTGACACCAGCCGCGTGTGTGCATCGGCAAGATCCGTAGGCCAATTCTCAAAGGCCCCACTAAGTATTTCTTCCTGTACGCCAGCCCGTTAATGCCTTACCAGCAGAATAATCATTGGTATCATATTTCCCCAAGTACGCAGTGGTCTCTGCTTCATTACAGCCAGCTCATCTCATGCAACCTTCTGACCCCGGCAACCTTGCCCTGGCTGCTTGCAGTCTCTGGAGGCTTAAAAGGGCATCCTCTTTACTGCGTCTTTATGAAGATGTTGTAATGATCCCTTTGGATTTCCTGGGGGTGGGCATGCTTAGACTGAAGAGGATTTTCTGGCCATTTCCCATTGACACGTGGTGTACCTCGGTTTCCCTACGTGGGCCACAGACATCTGCACCACCCAGCAGGATGGCGAGCTTGATAAAAAGATCCAAACTCCAGCTTGAGCATGTTTTTTCTTCTTCCAGGCAAGCAACCCAAAGGCACCCTCTCCATCGAGCACTATAGTGCCCGGCTGGCTTTCCACCTCCGCAAAGACTCTCGAAAAAGATGCTGTTTCGAGCTAATCTGCCCTGGCAAACGCACCTACGAGGTAGGAACTCGGGGGGGGGGGGGAA
>Ga0065711_1009287_pt1 | contig 14376 bp, 22 predicted proteins | sample Hoacrofraction12_FD_59098 | JGI IMG/M metagenome (GOLD analysis project Ga0065711, IMG submission 59098) | Hoatzin crop microbial communities from Cojedes, Venezuela - Epithelial fraction 12 v2 (version 2) | ecosystem: Host-associated > Birds > Digestive system > Esophagus > Crop | place...
GGCAGCCAGGGCACACTGCTGGCTCATGGTTAACCTGTCGTCCACCAGGACACCCAGGTCCCTCTCCGCAGAGCTGCTCTCCAGCAGGTCAACCCCAAGCCTGTACTGGTGTACTGTGACCAGCGCGGCACGGATGGGCTGAGGATGGTCTGGCATGGAGACCATGGCTGCGGGTCCCGGGGGGGCTGCTGAGGGCCTGTGAGGCCCAGGGGTGCCCTCAGGACCCCGTCCCCTTGCCTGCTCCTTGAAATTCAGGGCTAAACAGGTTGAACATTGCCAGTCCTATGAGAAACTCGGCTGCGTGCAGTGGGCTGCGTGTCCCCTCCCCACCTCCGGTTAACTCCTGTCACTTGTGAAATTCTCTCTCGCAGCCAGTTAGAAGATCGAGGGTGACTGCCCAGTGAGAGAACTGGAGGGGGAACTTCAGGAACCTCTGTCTTCTCCGGGGCAGCATTTGCCAACCCTCATTCGCAGCCTGCGTCAGAGCAGTGTAGGCCCCAGTGGGAGCCAGGAGCAGCCATAGCTTGTGGTGGACCTGCTGTGCTCATACCGGCTTATGGTGGTGCCAGGTAAGAGAAAGCCCTCAGTGTCCGCAGGCTCTGAGCTGGGGTCTCACAACAGGAGCTTTACTAGATCGTGTTGGTACCAGCTGTGACCTTCGTGCTGTTCTCCCTTGGGTTCAGTGGGCCTTCAGTGAGCCTTAAAGAGGTTTCTGCTGGGAGATGGTAGAAAGGGAGGGACCGTCCTCCACAGTCTCTTGCTTACTCGTTTGCCATGTTTGTACTTGTACCCAACTCGATTACTTCCTTGCTGTCTTCCAGTGTCTCGCTCTGTGCCCGAGCAAGGTGATGGACAGCAGAGCAGAGATGGAGGTTGTGAGAAGCGCGAAGGCGAATGCCACTGGGGAGGTCGGCGTCCACGTGGTCACCACCGAGAGCACTGTGCAGAGCACCCACCTGCCAACGACTGCCTTCATCATACCAGGTATGCGGGACTGTCCTCTCTAACTGGTACCTCTGCAGCCTTCTCCCCCCGCGTTGATACCTCATACTCCTTGTCTATCTGTGCTCCTCCCAAACCCTGGGAGGCAAAGCCGTGCTGCAGTTGCTGTCTTAGAGGTTCTCTGTGGCTATCCCACATCACTTGGATGATTTGTGGCTCATCATTTTTTCTTAAAAAAAAGCCCTGATGTCTGGGGCCCTGTGCCAGCGCAGGACAGTGTGCTGGGTGCTGGCTCTGCAGGGCGTGTGGGCTCCTGGGTTGCCGTGTTGTCGTAGAATCACAGAGTATCTCGGGTTGGAAGGGACCCACAAGGACCACCGAGTCAAAATCCCTGCTCCTCGCAGGACTGCCTGAAACTAAACCCTATCACTGAGAACGTCGTCCAGATGCTCCTTCAGCTCTGACCGGCTGGGTGCCGTCACCGCTTCCCTGGGGAGCCTGTTCCAGGGACCGGCCACCCTCTCCGTGAAGAACCTTTTCCTCCTGTCCAATCTGAACTGCCCCTGACACAGCTTCGTTCCCTCTCCTCGTGTCCTGTCACTGGTCACCAGAGAGCGGAGATCAGCACCTCCCCCCAGTGCCCCCCTTGAGGAAGGTGCAGACGGCGATGGGGTCCCTTGAGGGAGTCCACAGCTCCTCCTAATTTAGTATCGTCGGCAAACTCACTTAGTATGCATTCGACTCCTGCATCCAGATCATTTATAAAAACATTACAGAGCACTGGCCCTAAAATTGAGCCCTGGGGAACCCCACTGGTGACTGGCTGCCAGCCCGATGTGACAGTTTACTGTGAGTCTTTGAGCCTGACCCATCACCCAGTTGTTCACCCATCGTACTGTGGACTTGGCTAACTGTGCGCTGGGCGTTTTGTCCGGAAGGATATTGTGAGAGACAGGATGAAAAGCTTGCTAAAATCCAAGAAACCCACGTCTACTGGCTTCCCTTGGTCAACTCCATGGGTGACCTTTTCGTAAAAGGAAATGAAGTTAGTTAAGCAGGGCTTTCCCCTCGTGAACCTATGTTGGCTGTGGCCAATGACCGCCTTGTCTCTTAAGTGTTTGTCAGTAACTCCCAGAATAACCTGCTCCGTAACCTTACCAGGCACTGAGGTGGGACCGCAGGCCTCTAATTGCCAGGCTCATCCTTCTCATCCTGCTTGAAAACTGGGACAACAACTTTCAGCCCAGCTGACCAGTGTCTTTCAGGAGGTGTGTGAGCAAAGCATGGATGTGTGTTAGGTGAGATCAGGCTTGTCCTTTAGAAGCAAATCTCCCAATTTTTCCTGCTCCTGGTGCTTCAGTTCCCACTGCAGAAAGGCCCTGGGCTGCACAGTGTGTTCCTCTGAAATGAAGCTAAACTGAAAGATGGAGTCCAGGAGCTCGCCAGCACATTGTGTCGCATCCGGGAGTCCTGGTCATGGGAGCAGTCTGAGGGGAGGCTGAAGTAGGAGCCATTGGATGTGGAAAGCGTTGGTGCCACCCCGCAGCACGAGCCACTGCTGGCTGTAGATCTTGTTGGGCCACGCTGCCTGCTTGTAGGTGCTTTAGCCCACAGCACCAAGCCCTCGGCTGGGAGACTGCGTCCTCTCTGTCATTTTCTGCTGCCTTGGAGCTTTGTTTACAAAAGTTAAGTGTTCTGTGTATGCCTCTTGTTGTTTGTTTCCTTTCTTCCCTTCTCAAGCAAATGCCACTACCATCAACCTTCCCACGAGCACCTTAGAAATTCAGCGATTCCCCCGGGAACCACAGAGAAGCACAGGGGCTGAGAGGCCAGAGAGGGGAGCGGGGAGCGAGCCCATCACAGCTACTGTCATTCCCCAGATCAGCGGGGTGCAGACCTGCAGCACAGTCCGTGTGCTGGAGTGGAAAGATGGGGTGGCTACCTTGCCTGGGAGTAACCTGCGGGTAAGTGTAGCCCTGGGCCACCGTCTTTGCCCCTCCGCCCCTTCCCACAGCTGCTTGCCCTTGTAGGTGGCCGTGCCCTAGCCTGTGCCAGGCAGGGACCACCACGATGTGATGTGGCCCCTGGCAGCACCCACAGCCCAGCTGGAGGACCCCTCAGCTGTTCCAGCTCTGCGAGGCTCCTCTCGTGCCCCATCCCTGTGCCCCTGACAGCTTGTGAGCTTGGCAGAGAGAGCACACGCGTGGAGCTTGGGGGGCTGCAGCAGGTCTGCCCTGCGCCGGCGGGCAGAGGGATGCTACCTGCTGCACGGGGCACCTTTCCAAGCTGTGTCGTGGAGCTGGCTCTCACCAAACCCCTGCACTCACCCTGGGAACAGTGGCCTTGCGCTCATCAGACAGCGGGTGCCTTTAGGAGTACCCCTCGGTACACGAAGTAGCTTGGACAAAATGCATGAATTTCTCGGCTGCTACTCAGCCTCAGGGCACCGCGTCCTGCAGCCGTCACCCGGCCCCTCGTGCTGCCGGCTGGTGCCGGTCTCACCCGAGCGCAGGTTGGATGCACTCTTGTTGGATGCACTCATGACCAAACCACGACCCTCTCATTCTCAGAGCTCATGCACACCCACTAGCTGTCAGGTTTAAATTTCTGTCCTCTTTGTTAACTGTTTTTCGTTGGTTTTTGGTTTGATGGTGCAGTTTCGAATAAACGAGTACGGGACGCTGAAGGTGGTGAGTGCTGATAAGATGCCTCCGGTGGAAGCTGTAAAGGAGGGTCACACAGAGAAAGATGGGGACTCGGAGGTGGCACCCACCAGCAGGGACAATCCTACCGTGGCTCAGGGTAAGGGCACCATGGTGGCACTTCTGGGGTGGGTACCATCGTCCAGCGTAGGCCTTGAGTGAGGCAAACGTCTCCTGCTTCGTGCTCTCCTTCCTTGGCTGCACCTGGTGCCTCACTGCTCTGCTTTTCTCTGACTCAGATGTGCCGGAGCAGACCAAGCTGCCAACAGCAGAAAGCATGTGCCACTGTGACACCTGTGGCCGGAGACACGTGTCAGACGGAGCCCGGGAAGGCAGGGGCTTCTGCAGCGAGCACTGTCACCAGCAGTTCAAAGAAAGGTGAAGGCAGGGGAATGTGCTCCATGCAGAGCCATACCTGTCCGTCTGTCTGCTGTCCCTCCCCTGGTCCACATGCTCCAGCAAGGGATGCCAGCGCGTCTGTCTCCGGCAGGTGCTGGGGACCCCGCTTGTTTTGCTCTTCCCTGCACGCAGAGTGCCCTGGCTGCAGTGGGGGGGATGACTTGTCCCAGCCGACAGCAGGAAGCACAGGAGCTGGATTTTCTCCTGCCCGCTTTGTGGCCTGATGAACGCGTATCTGCTGGAGCAGGGCTGCAGCAGGAGCCTGCTGCAGTGGGTGCTCCCAGGCGGAGCAGCAGTGGGAGGCGTGGGTCACAAGGGCATTTCCAGCTCCTCTGCTTACTAATGTGTGACTCCTAGAACTCCTTTTCCAGCATCTCTGTGTGACTCTGGTGCAGCTTAGAGCCCTGCTACGAAACTAGATCGCTTTCGATCCATCCCTGGGTTCAGGTTTCTGACACCTAAGCGTGCGAGGCTGATTCTGGTCTGTACCCTGGTTCTAACCTCTTGCCAACTTGTGCGCTAAGAGGAGCGCATGCATTAGTCAGGAGGCATGGGAGCGTGTGTGAGTAAGACATGGGGTGACAGTGAGTCTCCAGCAGCCGCTCCCTGACCGCCACCCCAGCCATTGCCACGTGCCGCAGTGCTTTACTCTCCCTTCCTCCCTGCAGGTCCGTCATTGTGGAAAACTCTGCCAGCAGCACCAATGCCACTGAAATCCTCAAGCCGGTGAAGAAACGAAAGAGGAAGGACTACCAGAGCCCGTCGGAGGAAGACTATGAATCTGAGCAGATGGTAGGAGGAGGGCAAGGAGGGCATGTGTGCGCTCAGGCATGCTTTTCAGTGCTGTGTCAGCTCTGTGTCAAAGGGGTAACCTCTTGGCTGTTAATGCCAAAAAGACTCGAACGTGTGGAGCATCAGGGCTCCCCGGCACTTGGCTGGCTATTTCGCATGCCGAACGCCTCGAGTCGGGCAGTGCTGGCCACGTGCTGGTGGGGCTGTAGGTACGGAGCGCTCTCCGCTGCTCTCTTGAGTCTGGGCCACCAAAGTAAGTGTTGAAGTAAGAGAGCGTGTGTCTGCAGGATGTGTATCCTGCGGAAGGGAGAGTGGCTGTGACAGGCGAGGAAGCCCTGCTTGCCAGCCCTGACTGTAGCAGATCCACTCCAGGTGCGATTGCTACCACTCAGCACCAAAATCCCCCTTGGGCTCCCATCAGCAGGTCCTCTTGGCCACCCATTTCTGGGCCAAGCATCAGCTAAATCACGGACGTTGCGGAGGCACGGTATGGCCCTTGGCACCGGTGTGAGAGTACAACACCGCGTAAACCTCCGTGCAGACCTCCAGCGTGGCGGGTTTCTGTTTTGTCTGCTCTCGTGTCTAGGAGGAAAAGCAGGAAGAAAGAAAAGCAGAAGACTCCGTCCTCAGCAATCCGGAGGCTGACGCGTGGAACGGGAGCCAGCACGGTATGGAGGGGCCGGGCGGGCGGTGGGGTGAGCGCTCCCACCGTGGCTGTGGGGTTCCGCTGCGGTAGCGTTTTGGTGCTCCAGCAGAGTCAAACACCCAGTGCAACGCGCTGGTGCGTGTTCCTGAAGGCTTGTAAGCTCCTCTGCTTGCTTCATCCTGCTCTCTCTGTCTCTTTCCATTTCTCTCCTTTCCTCTCTTTCTCTCCATGGGATGGGTGCACCCTTACAGATACGGCCGTGTCTTCTTCTGGCGTTGGGCCGTACTGTACAGTGCTTTCTGGGCCCTCCCCTTGGGAGCTGAATTTATTACTTGCTCGTGGATACCGTGTTTGCTCCCAGAGGCACTGTCCTGAGCAACAGCGTGACTCTGCAGCACGCCTGGCTCTGCCCCTCCTTTGGATGGTCTTACAGGAAACTTCCCTCGTGTGATCAGGAGCTCACAAGTTTGGGAGCTCTCCTGTAGGTCTGGTGCCGCTGAAGCCGGGTGATGTGGGGTTGTCTCATCTCGTGAGGGTCTATTCCTGGACCGTATCAGAGGAGATCTCAAACACAGAGCTGTCGACACAGAGGGGCAGGAGACAAGCTGAGGGATGCAGTGTTTGCTTGTTTCGTTTTCTCCCTGCAGTGTAATGGGGGTGAGGGGGAAGGAAAACTTGGGAAAATACTGAAAATAAATGTTTATGGGAAGCCTTTTGTCTTTGAATAGTGAAAGGTTACGCTCAAAGTAATTTTAAAATGAAACCCTTCCAGCTTCATACTCCTCTCCATAGCCAAATGTAGGGACAGTAGCAGGGGCCAGATGTCGTTAACCCCTGATGTTACCCTGAGTTAACCACTATCAAAAAGGGATCTCGTACTCGCTTGCCAGGTCCTTTTCTCTGCAGTCTGGGCCCTGAGCATGCAACCTTCCCTGCTGCATACAAGTAAGCAGTGCTGAGCCTTGTTATTTCAGCATTTTGTTTCCTCTTATTTTAGAAGTACATTGGCAAACAAAATGTGCACCGGGATGCTTCAGTGCAGCGGAGTCAGTGTGTGCTCTGGCTCCAGGTGTATTTATCATTCTCCAGAAGTGCAGAGCTTGTACTTAGGGATTCCCCAGACATGCCTGCTGCTTATTTCTATGTCCTAGAGAATAGTAAAGGTGTTTGTCACTCTGAAGTACTAGTGAAGCATCTAGGTTAGTAACCTGGGTCACCGAAGCTCAGCTTTCCTTTCTTCCATAAGTTCTGGTTTTTCCATCTCCGCTTCCCCTGAGCCCCAAGGAGGAAGGAGTTGGTGTGTTTCTCCCCTGCATTTCTGGCCTGCCCTACCCGAGGCTGTCTGCCATGGCTGACCTGAGGCTGAGTTACTCAGTGCTGGGGTAGTCGCAGCTTCTGGGCGCTACGAAGAGGGAGAGAAAGTGACTGGAGAGCAAGAGACTCGCGTTGTGTCTCCTGTGCCTCGGGCACAGCCTTTGTGGCCTTCCCAAAGGGGCCGAAGGCATGAAGGATCACCTCCCTGCCTAGGAAGAGACGATGCTGTCTTCTTTTCATGAATTACCCCGTGAGGGTAAATGCATCGTGAGGGCAGCAGGGTGGCCCTGGTGTGCCGAGGGGGCTCGGGTGGCGGCGGGCAGCAAGCCCGCTGCTGGTTTGACTGGCCGAGAGCCCCTTGCAGCTGGGAGTGATTCCCAGACCTCTGGATGGGTCCTGCTGGCCGTCCCAAATCCGTCAGTGCCGTGGCCGTGTTGGATGTACTGGCTGGAGGAGGACTGGTTGCAGAGGTGTCCTGACGCGTTGCGCAGGATGGCTTGTCCCTCGGGCTCCTTAGGTGCCTTAGGAGAGCATCATACAGCGACCGAGGACATCTGGGTCGTGGGGAGCTGTGTGAGAGGGGGCCTCGTGGCTCTGTCCCTCCTCGGACAGCCAGCCGGGATTGCTGGAGCCGGGGCTCTGGTAGGACGGTGCTGAGCTTTGCAGGGACACAGGGCTGTGGGCGAGAGCAGAATGCGGCCCCGGCCGGAGCCACGCGCTCGCCTGCCCTCCGTGCTGCCCCGAGGCAGGCAGGGCCGGAGGCCGGAGCGGACCCTCAGCAGCGGCTCTTGTGTGTGCGTTTGTGCTGCGCTCAGGTGCCAGTGAGGAGAAGAAAGAAGGCTGGTCTTGGGCGTCCTACTTGGAGGAGCAGAAAGCTGTCGCTGCCCCTTTAGATCTCTTCCAGGATGTGAGTTGGGATTTTCCTGTCTTTTTCCCCCCTCTTTCTTCTTCTCTTTTCTTTCCCTTTTTTTTCCCACCCCTCCTCCTTCTCCTCTCTCCCTCGCTTCCCTGTTTTGTGGGGCTCTGAGCGATGCGCAAGCTGCCATCTTCACCTGGAGGCGAACAGTCAGCCTCCAGTTTTGATTTGCCCCGAGTCCCACTCCCCAGCAGGGTGCTGCCCCCCATCCCAAGCACCCCGCATTTGCCTGGGACACCCCTGTGGCTCTGGCAGGGTGGTGGAGCCTTTCCAGCCCTTCCTCGAAGCCTCTGCTGAGGCCACGTTGCTGCGCTGCACCCCTGCTCCCAGGCGCCTGATTGCCAGGGTGCAAGAGGAGCCAGGCCCGTGCCCTGCTCTCCCCGTCTGCGGCCGTTAGCCCAGGGACACCCTGTCCTGCCAGTAGCAAGAGACGCAAACCCACCAGGAGGTGGAAGAATGTGTTTTTCTACGGGAAAAGAATTAAAATTTGGGTGATAACATAACCTGTGGCCCACAATCTCCTGGTCCCGGCAGCTCCCGTTGCCTGATGGTTGCTCCTTGGGATGGTTCTAGACCCAACTACCTGTATCATTTTTTATATTGTAGTTTAATTTTTGTTTCCAGTACCAAGTAGCTTCCCAGCACAAGAATGGCTTTAAAGTGGGGATGAAGCTGGAGGGGATCGATCCACAGCACCCATCTATGTACTTTATCCTGACCGTGGCTGAGGTAGGCACCTCCGGTTCCTGGGTTATAGCATAGAATCATAGAATGGTTTGGGTTGGAAGGGACCTTAAAGATCATCTGGTTCCAACCCCCTGCCATGAGCAGGGACATCTTCCACCAGCCCAGGTTGCTCAGAGCTCCATCCAGCCTGGCCTTGAACCCTGCTGGGGAGGGGGCAGCCACAGCTTCTCTGGGCTTCTCTGGGTTCCTCCGCACACGTATGCGGTGGGAGGGGACGGGAGTGCTGCCGGCCGGCCCGTGGAGGAGACGAGCCTTGGGCCCTCGCCTGCATGCTGCTGCATGGGGCAAGCTGGTGCTCCAGCACATCGGCCGAGCAATCGGGGAGTTTCCTCCCAGTTCACGGGGCAGGAGGCAGCGCCGCGGAGCAGCTGCCGTGCCCCAGCCTAGCTGGTCTCTCCATCACCCTGACACAGCCGGGCCGTGGCGGGGAAGAGACTGTGGTGATGGCAACAGCTTCCTATCTTCGAGCTGATGCCCCTCAGACAGGTCTGAGCCCTTGGGGTTGTGGGGGCATCCCATTGCTCTCTCTTGTGTCCGCGGAGGTCTGTGGGGCTCTCCACCTCGGGCACGTGGCCACCGAACCAGCCTTGCCTCGCAGTGCTCCCCAGGCAGCCAGGGAGATCAGCCACGTAACAGTGGCTGCAGTTCTCACCGCTGGAGAGGTTTCACCAAGGCAGCATGGCATTCAGCCACAGTCCCCGTGCCAGCATCCCCCCCGGGGCAGAAAAGGGCATCCTGCCACTTGCTGGGTGCAGCAAGGTGCCCCTCCGTGGCAGCTCACGGACCGGCCTGAACCTCCCTTCTCAGGGCTGGCTTGCGGTGGCCTTGCACTTAGCTTGCTCCGTGCTGGGTGCCTTTTGGGACTGCCCTGTCCCTCCCGATTGTGCGCTGGGCTAGGACTGACTCCTGGCTTCCCCGAGTGATATGCTGAGATTGCGTGCGGGAGGGCAGGCGGCTGCGGTGCTCAGCCAGGGGCAGCAGGAGGTTTCCATGGCCATTTCCTTTTCCTGCCCTCCCTGCTGGTAGGTGTGCGGTTACCGGATGCGCCTCCACTTCGATGGCTACTCGGAGTGCCATGATTTCTGGCTGAACGCTGACTCCCCTGACATCCACCCCGCTGGCTGGTTTGAGGAGACGGGGCACAAACTCCAGCCCCCGAAAGGTAAGGAGTTAGCGAGTCTCGGTTGGTGGGACCTGTTGAAGGAAGGGGACAAGTAGCGGGCCCCCAGACGTAGAGCTGGAGGTGGGGTGGCTCCGTGGAGCCCAGGAGGGGATGCTGCTGTGCTGAGGGACTTCCACAGGACAACCCTTCAGGCACCCATCATGCTAAAGATCCCTGCTCGCTCCCGCTTTAGGGCAAAGCCCTGTCACCCCGGGTGTCCCAGTGCCAGGCTGGAGCCAGCAGCTGTCCCCGGGGCAGGTGGGACTGATGCTCTCCGGGGAGGAGCTGAGCTCTGGATTCCCACTCCACTGCTGACGTTTCCCAGCACTCCTTCAAAATCAGCCACTGGGCTTAAGCCGGGGGCTGTGGGTTTCCCAGCGTTGCTGTAGACCTTGTCCACCCACAGCAGGACGTGCCTGGCAGGGTGAGGGCTGGTCGGGGATGGCCGGGCTTGGCCTCACAACCTTCTGGCTGCTCTGTGTGAACTTGCTGCTCTCGTTTCCCTTCCTGAGGGGTTGTAGGTTACAAGGAAGAAGAATTCAGCTGGACAAACTACCTGAGGATAACAAAGGCTCAGGCAGCTCCTAAGCACCTCTTCATGGTCCGCAACACTGTGAGTAGCAGCTTCTCCTTCCTGCCAGAGCCTGCAGGTCCTTCCCCTCCAGTTGAGCAGAATGCCTCCGCCAGTGCTGGGCTTTGCTCTGTCCACTGCACACCTCCCAAGCCCCCAGGGCAGAGGGCCGGGAGAGCGTACTGAGATGTGGCATGCTTTGCTGCTGAGGATCTGTGGCTTGGACACTGGTTTGGCGTGCCCAAAATTGGCCATGGTCTGATTCACTGTTTCACCCACGTCGGTCACGTGGATGAGACAAATCTGTGCAAAAGTACTGGTGTGGAGAACTAACCACTGCTCTCAACAATTACTTTGTGAAATGCCCTCGGTTAATGTTTCATAAGTATACTTCTTTTGTCTCTGGTTTTTTGTCTTCATTGTCTCTGCCTTTATTTTTCATATGGCAGCTTGGGTAAGGAAAGTGGGAATACAGCGGAGCGCAAAATGATGGTGGTTTCTTTGTCAGCTGCAGAGGAAACTCAACCTGCTGACAAATGAGCCTCTCCAAGTTAGTTATTATGTCTAAACCCTCCTGTTCATTGCTGCAACAACCCTGCTAGTGCGTGTGACGCAGCCTTTTGCACAAATTTTGGAACCAAGAAATAAAGGCAAGGTGGGATGAAGGGCCCCATCCCAGCTCCTCCTGCCTAGCCTACAGCATGGCTCACTGCTGACACTGGAGGAGCGTGGCTGCCAGCAAGCAGTGACAAAATCTGAGTCCGTGTCAGCTGAAGGCTGGTTTTCTCTTGGAGGTTACTGAAGATTTCTTTTCCTCTTTCGTTGGGTGGCCCAGCTGAGCTACCCTCTGCCTCTCTTCTGGCACGCACAGCAGGGCACTGCCCTTCTGGGATCCCGAGCGGTCCTGGGCCTGCCCGGAGGCCAGGGAGGGTCTGGTTTGGGGAGGGTTTGGGCAGGTGCCTCCTTGCAGCAGGATGTGCTGAGGAGGCTGCTGGGACCGCGGCTCTGAAAGAAGCCTGCCCCTCTCTCCACCCAGCACGAGGCTTCCCCGGGCTTCGAGGTGGGCATGAAGCTCGAAGCTGTGGACCGCATGAACCCTTCCCTGATCTGCGTTGCCACAGTGACTGATGTGGTGGACAATCGCTTTTTGGTGCACTTTGACAACTGGGATGATACTTACGACTACTGGTAAGTGCACAGAGGTTCCCGGGGTGCCAGTGCTGGGGAGATACCCTGCCACTGCTTCAGCAAGAGCGACGGGGTGCTTGGGGACGCGTGGGACAATCCCAGCACACTGCTGCAGAGGCTGGTTAAGGCCAATGAAAATGGCCAGTTGGCACAGTCAGGGTCCTGAGAGCATCTCTGTTTGCTTTCTGGCTGGAGCCCTCTGACCTTCGCTTGCTTCTCGCCGCGAGGAGCTGTGAGGCTGCAGCGGTTTCTGTCCCCAGCGGCTCTCACGCGCTGATGCTGGGCAGCTACCTGCTCTGTCCCAAGCAGACCTGCAATGCAGCAGCCCCCGAGTGCGCCGTGACCTGGTGGCAGCCATCACCAGGACACGAGCCCCCCGATCGCTCGGGTCTCACTACTCCAGGCTCTGAAAGGCATGGCCCACCTCCCCACTCGCAGCAAAGGGTTGCTGTTCCCTGGGCAGCTCTGCAGCAGGGCTTGCACCCCGTGCGTGTTCCTATCCTACCCCTCTGAGCTGAGTCCCGCTGCTCTAGCCCTTGCCTTGCCAGGGCCCGTGGTGCCCTGGGTTGCCCAGGGATGAGGGTGCTGTAGACCTCAGCTTCTGCAGGGGCTTTTGCTGGGGGTGCCGGCGTGGGGGGTGCTGTTGAGTGGCCTGGGCCCCTGCAGCTCGCGCTGTCTGGCGGTGATGAGCCGGGTGTCTCAGCCCTGTGTAAGAGTTCAGGTGTGTTTTCTAGGTGTGACCCCAGCAGTCCGTACATCCACCCAGTCGGATGGTGTCAGGAGCACGGCAAACCCCTCACCCCTCCTCAAGGTGAGTCGGTGGCCCGGGAGCGCAGCCTTCGCTGCGGGCAGGCTTCCTCGGCATGCTCCCGCCGACGCTCCTGCACACGTGTTCGGGTGCAGCACGGTGGCTGTGTCGGGCCGAGTGGAGACACGAGGAGGACCCAAGCTGCCTGTGCAGGCCCAGGTGCTTCTGCTTTCTTGTGCCCTGGACTTCATGGTCCATGAGGAAACAGTAGCACTTCTTGATGTCTCTCAGGTTCCTGTGTGCCTGGCACAGACTTGGTTGGTCCTTCAAGGCAGCAGGACATTCAGGGATACTTGCCATCTTGCTGCAGGCGCGTCTCACCTTCTGCATCTTCCCCCTTCTAGATTATCCTGACCCTGACAACTTCACCTGGGAAAAGTACTTAAAGGAAACCGGAGCATCTGCTGTCCCAGCTTGGGCCTTTAAAGTGGTGAGTGCCACATCATCCGCTCCACAGTGCCTGGGCAGGAATTCAGGTTTTCTCCATTGTCAGGTCTTTGCTTTTATGAAAAGCCAAGTGATGTCCAGTATGCTCATGCCACAGGCCTGGGGTTTGGACCTACACCGAAGGTTCAGAAGTCAGAGCTATCCTGGGCAAATAGTTCAAAACTGGGAAAGGTGGGAAGTACGACCATCCTCTCGGCTAGACAGGAGCTGGGTGATGGGAAGTCGTTTAGGCTTGCTTGATAGTTGTCATCTCCAACTGCAGCAACAGCAGCTGTGTCCAGCCAAGTGTGGCTGCAGTGTAGACCCCCAAAATGTGCCTCTTGGAGACCTCCTTCCCTTGAGCGCAGCTTTACCATCTCGTTAAAACACAGCTCAGACCTGGGAGGCCTGTCCCGACTCTCTCCTGGTGCCACTCGGTGCTGGGAGGGCTCTTACCCAGACAGGCCGGGGCTGGGAGCTGGGCTGGAGGAGTGCATGCTGCTGGGAAAGCTGCCGAGGGGCGCGGGAGCCCGAAGCATGGCCCCGCTCCCCACTCACCTGGGTTCTTCCTGGCCCCAGCGCCCACCCCATGGCTTCCTGGTCAACATGAAGCTGGAGGCAGTGGACAGGAGGACTCCTTCCTTCGTCCGAGTGGCCAGTGTGGAGGATGTGGAAGATCACAGGATAAAGGTGGGTGCTGGAGTCTTGATGCTGAGCCTGTGTCCAGGCACTGTGCTGGCTTGCTCCTGCCCTTCCCAACTCACTGCCAGCTGCAGTGGCAAAGTGTGTGGAGGTCTGTGGAAGCACGCGTGTGGAGGGTGGCAGGTCCCAGTGCCTGGCTCCAGGAGTGGAGGAGAGCCTTGTGCTGCAGTTCAGCTCTGCCCTGCTGCTTGCTGCCGACTTGGAAGCTCCAGAGCTTCTTGGTAGGGTGCCCTGAGGTTTGAAGGGTGACCTCTCTACTCGTCTCCCCAGATCCATTTTGATGGCTGGAGCCACGTCTATGATTTCTGGATTGATGCGGATCACCCGGACATCCACCCCATAGGCTGGTGCTCAAAGACTGGACACCCGCTGCAGCCTCCTCTCAGTAAGTCCTGCGCCTGGGTCGGTTCCTCGTGCCAGAGCCCAAGCCTGCCAGGTCCCCACTGTCAGCACCTCCTGCGAGGCACAGAAATGGGAGAGCAGGTGCTGGCCGAGGATGGGCAGGGAGGAAGGGCTTTTCCGTGGAGCTGTCAATTGGAAGAATCCTCCCTGTTTGGTGCAGGCAGGGAGACCAGAGCCCTGGCTCTGCCTGGAGCTGCAGCTGTGACAGCCTCTCTCCTGTTTCTCCTCCTGGTCTAGGGCCAAAGGAACCAGCCGCCTCTGCCCACGGGGGCTGCCAGACCCTGGGCTGCAAGAGCATCCCTCACACCAAGAGCTCCAAGTACAGCTTTCACCACAGGTGAGCTCCCCGGCGCGGCTCAGAGGGGCCCAGCTTCCCCGCCAGCCCGTGCTGGCCCTTCCCCGGCTCCTCCGCACCCGGCACCCTCACCAGCAACCGGCCCTTCCCTGCACCCACCCCACCTGGCTCTGCCCCCTGCTTAGGGGCAGCCCCAGCTCTGCCCAGGGCAGGCCCCGGGGCAGACCGTGGCTCGTGTAACTCCTGCCAGCTCCTACGCTGTGCCTGTCCTGCAGCACCCCGAGCCCCGGGGGTGCCCTGCGTGCCCTGTGGGGACATAGAGGCACTGTCCCCTGTGCAGCCCGTAAGATGCTGTTCACTGATA
>Ga0065711_1044021_pt1 | contig 14376 bp, 6 predicted proteins | sample Hoacrofraction12_FD_59098 | JGI IMG/M metagenome (GOLD analysis project Ga0065711, IMG submission 59098) | Hoatzin crop microbial communities from Cojedes, Venezuela - Epithelial fraction 12 v2 (version 2) | ecosystem: Host-associated > Birds > Digestive system > Esophagus > Crop | place...
AAAAAAAAAAAAAAAGATGGCTCATCTCCTTATGCAGTACTTTTCATAAAGCTTTTTATACTTGGAAAATATGAAATATGTAAGCATACTTGAGACTGTGAGTTTAAGTACATTGCTTTCCTGAAATGCCATTTGCTTTCCGTATATTCACAGATACTTTACTGGGTATTAATCAAGGGAACAGATGCAGAATGTTAGGCAGCAAGAAGTGCTCTGGGACTCTCATTTGATTATGTAACTACTTATAAATGAGATTTTTTTTTCCTGTTTTTTTAGAGAAATGAGGCCTTCATGATTATACATATCTGATAGCTTTGGAGCCTGTTGTCTGATTTCAACCAAATTTGAGAGGCTGGAAGTTTTAAAACTTAAGTTCTTTTAAAAAACAGTGTTGCTTGGAAAGTGCCTTCAGTTTGTGCTCTCCCCAAGGGAAGGACTGCTGTGTCCTGGCAAGGAGATCCTGGTAGCAGCTGGCCAGGCAAAGTCCTTGCAGAGCTTGCCCTCGGCTTAGTGCTTCTTGCGTCCTGTACCCTGAAACTGGATGTGTGCAGGTGGGTCACTGGAGAGGGAGGTGGGTAAGCCTTGTGTTCTTCATGCAGCAACTTACTGTTGCATTTCAGGTGTACTGTGAAAATGAAGACAGTGAAGTCTTTTACATACAGGTGGCTATATAAACAGTAGAGTCAAAGCATCATCCATGCAGATGTGTTCAGGACAGAAACACAGACAGAATGGAGTTTGCAGTAATGATAAACCCATATGTCTGTTATTTTAATCTTTTAACATCATATTCTGAATACTTTCAAAAGCCCTTCATTTAGATCTTAGTCTAAAGATGGGGAGGATGATCTGATTTTCACGCTCTTAAATGCTTAAGCTGCCTCTGAACTCTTAAAGAAGAATTCACTTACAAAGTGACACGCTAGGCCAGTTGTTTATTCTTTCCCTTTATCAATAACATAGCTAACAGCAAGGATTTGGAAAGCACCAGAAAACCTTTAAAACCTATTCAGAACAACCATGATATCATATTTTTCTTATTGAAAATGTACTCGGTATTTTAACTGTCAGTCAAAGGAAACACAGAGTGAGATAATTAGAAGCATGTCTAAATTTCTGAGAAACCTACTTTTCTTTCCTAGCTATACATTAATGCTTGATGTGCTCTAAAAATTCTGTGTGTTCAAGATGCATCACTTTTAGCTTTCAGGAGCAGAAGTTTAGGACACCAATGCAGTTGGAGTGAAATTTGTCATAGTAGCAGTGACCGCTAAAGGCTTTAAGAAGTACCATATTTTTGATATTAAAAGAGGCTTTGGTGTCCTGTACTCCTATCTATGTAAGTTTTGCAGTGTTATTAATGTTTGTTAGGGGATACTGTGAAAAAAGAGCAAATGTACTTGCTTGGCTAGAAGGAAGGAAGATGTCTTGTCTAGTGTTCTGAGTCTCTTGTGGGTTCCTACATGAAAAGCATACAGAATCATAGCATAGTTCAGATTGGAAGGGACCTTTAGACGTCATCTAGTCCAACGCCCCTGCAATGAACAGGGACATCTTCCACTGGATCAGGTTGCTCAGAGCCCCATCCAACCTGACCTGGAATGTTTCCAGAGATGGGGAATCTACCACCTCTCTGGACAACCAGTTCCACTGTTTCACCACCCTCACTGTAAAAAATTCCTTCCTTATATCTTGTCTAAATCTGCCCTCCCTGAGTTTAAAGCCATTACCCCTTGTCCTGTCGCTACAGTCCCTGCTAAAAAGTTTGTCCCCATCTTTTTTATAAGCCCCCTCTAAGTATTCCAAGGCTCCAATAAGGTCTCCCCACAGCCTTCTCTTCTCCAGGCTGAACAACCTCAAGTCTCTCAGCCTTACCTCAGAGGACAGGTGTTCCAGCCCTCTCATCATGTTTGTGGCCCTCCTCTGCACCTGCTTCAACAGGTCCATGTCTTTCATGTGCTGAGGGCTCCAGAGCTGGATGCAGGACTCCAGGTGAGGTCTCACCAGAGTGGAGTAGAGTGGCAGAATCCCCTCCCTCAACCTACTGTCCACGCTGCTTTTGGTGCAGCCCAGGGTACAGTTGCCCTTCGGGGCTGTGAGCGCACATTGTTGGCTCACGTCCAGCTTTTCATCCACCAGTACCCCCAAGTGCTTCTTGGCAGGGCTGTTGTCAATCTCTTTATCCCCCAGCCTGTATTTTATTGGAATAGGCTGTCCAGGGAGGTGGTTGAGTTCCCATCTCTGGAAGTTGTTAAAAAAACATACAGATGTGGCACTTCAGGATATGGTTTAGCAGGCATGGTGGTGTTGGGTGGATGGTTGGACTTCATGATCTTAGAGGTCTTTTCCAACCTCTGATTCTATGTTACCGGGGGTTGCCCTGACCTGGGTGCAGGACCCGGCACTTGGCCTTGTTGAGCCTTATGAAGTTTACAGAAGCCCACTTCTTGAGCTATGTCATTGCTAAAGATATTAAACAGTACTGGTCTCAATATGGACACCTGAGGGACACCACTCGTCACTAATGTCCATCCAGACAATGAGCTGTTGACCACTACACTGTGGGTGCAACCATCCAGCCGATTCGTCACCCACTGAACAGTCCATCCATCAAATCCGTATCTCTCTGATTTAGAGAGAAGAGTGTTGTGGGGGACCGTGTCAAAGGTGTTACAGAAGTTCAGATAGATGAGATCTGTAGCTCTTCCCTTGTCCACTGGTGTAGTCACTCCGTCACAGAAGGTCACTAGGTTGGTCAGGCAGGACTTGCCCTTGGTGAAGCCATGCTGGCTGTCTTGAATCACCTCCCTCTCCTCCATATGCATTAGCAGAGCTTCTAGGAGGATCTGTTGCATGATCTGCCCAGGCACAGAGACCTTCCCAGGGTCCCCTTTTCTATCCTTTTTAGAAGTGGGTGCACTATTTCCCCTTTTCCATTCACTGGGGACTTCACCTGACTGCTATGACTTTTAGGAGGCTAAAACCAAGGATTTTTATGTAAGACTTTTATGAATCCATGCAATTTGATTTTCAGGAGAGAAACATCTGATTTCGTTGAATTCTTTTTGTTTTCATTAGAAGTCAGGACAGGGAAATAAATGAAACAAATCGTGTAGATAATCCAATGTGTTCAGCAATATATTTTGTTACTGCACCGGTTTTCAGCTACTGAACATCAGAATTCCTTACGCCCTGTGAAATTAAATGGCAAATGTCAGAGAATTTTTGTGTTCTGTATGGCTGCAGAGTCTTTTTTTTTTTGTAAAAAAACCCCAGAATTTAGAAAAGTTAGTCTTGATAAAGATGTGCTTCAGATGGTAAGAGTAATGTCACAGTTGTCCTTTACCGTTGCAGTTTTAAGGGCAGCTGAAACCAACGTCTGCCAGGCAGATTTAGCTGCAGTTCTGTTGTATTATCTAATACTTCTCTGCTAGAGCTGTGTTGGCAAAATAGAACAAATCAATGGGGTTTAATTGGCCACTCGGACCTTCAGGCTGGAAATTAGAGTTCTCCTAAGCCCTATCAGACAAGGGAGGCTGTGGAACAGCCTTCCAATAGCGTATTGGAGAAAAGCATGAAAGTAATTGACTGTTGCATATTAAAAATAACTGTGTATGGTGTGGTACCTGTGACAGCAGGGCAACTAGACTGTGTCACTCAGAATGTCCCTTCTATTTTTAAGTTTCTTTCTGGTGAATGAATTCATTGAACTACATTTTTTTTATCACCCTAAGAGTTTAAGTCATCTTTGGATGTATTTCTGAAAGATCACTCCAAATTATATTCTGTAGGGTCTGCAGTATTTGTCAGTAGTGAATAAGCAGTACCACCTCTCATTTCTGAGGACTAAACTTTGAGAATAACAGGGATCTGTTAGAATTGCTTTAGCGATGCGACTGGTATATTTTGAACAGTTCCTGTATTGTATCTGTAATGTAACTAATACGTAAAATGTGTAAACGTAGTGTTTACGTGTATTTTAAATTATCTTTGATACTTCTTTGGATTCCCTTTCCATTTTCACTATTAATATTGTCCTTTTAAAATAATGTATTCATTATTTACCTGTCTGAAAAGAAATTGCTAGTGATCAGCTACTTTTCATGAAGTTACTAAAACAAGGAAAGAGAGATTGATGCGACCGTCAACAAAATAGATTACTCATCTAATAACAGATTCAAGAAGACGGTTCGTAAAGTCATTTAGACCTTTGAAAATGGGATTGATAGCAGTGGAAAACTTTTGTACTAAGTTATCTGACTTCATTGTAGTAAATAATGCATTGTTCAAAATGTGGTTTCAGTCAATACTAGTAGCAATTTTGGCTTAAATTGCATGAACAGTTTCATCATGTAAAAAGGTGGTACATAAAAGGAACAAGTTCCATGCTGGAGCAGTCTGCCAAGCTCAAATGAGAGTTTACAGTTTTGATGGCATCCTCATCTACCAAAGATATCACCAAGGATGCAGAGACTTATGTTTTCTCCCATTCCATGGTGGTGTAGAATGCCCAAAATGCTAGGCCACATAGTAATCTTACGTGTCTTTATTTCTGGCTGTTATATTTTATACAGAATGCTCCCATAGTAGTTATTATATATCAAGGTGAATAGGGCAATCTGCAAACAGCAGAAGTAATTAAATATAGATCCTATAGTCTCATGACAGAGCTGTTGAATAAATTATGATGCCCCTAGCAGCAGCTTCTTATCTCAATAGTTTTTTCATCTCAGTGAGAAAAAAAGATTAAAAATAATTAATTAGTAATCCAAATTGATTTTTTTTTAATTAGATAGTGGAATCAAAAGTCTAGGTACTTCAGCAGTGTTATTTGCAAACTCCTTTTCCCTTTTCCTTATTAGATTATATTATAATCTTTTAATACACAGGACTCATGTCTTGTTTGGATCAAAAAACTAGTCCACAATTGAGCACAACTGCTTTCTACAGTTGAGTATAATTTTGATGATAGCTTTCAATTTCACTATACTATGTAATTCAAATATTTTCAAACTAATGTTATGAAATAGCTGTAAAAATAATATCAATATAATCTGTTAAATATAATATAAAGTATACAATGTGCATAGTATCCATGTGTCACAGATCTAGTTAATTCCAATATTTCTGCTGAAGATTTTCTTTATCGTACAGTATGTCCTAACAAAATACATCTTTTTCTGAAAAATCTGATTAGTAATGTTTCTCAGTAAACTAAGTAACTGAAAGAAATACAGTAGGTTTTTTTGCTAACATGCTAAATAGGTATTACCAACTTGGATCTTTCACTGACAGCCTAATTTTCTTTTTACATTATTCATGGCTTATTTGGGTGAAATTTTATATCACTTTAGTTCCTTTGTGCACATTCTGTCAGGAGACTAGTGTAATACCTGAAATACAGTGACAAGCATACCAATTTTTTCCTATCCCATTCAAGTATATAAATAGTTTCTATTTTGCTTTAGCTTGTGTATTTGGCAATACTTTACAATGTTTTTGCTTTTCCTTACTACAGACAAAAGATCGATTGATGTTTTAAAAGATGTTTGTTCAACAACTTCGAGATAACTTTCTAAGCACGTAATTTGTGTCATATTTAAGAATACTTTCACCTTTTTTGTTTCTTCAGTTTGGTACATTTGTTGCTCATTTGCATTTTATTTCACTTTTCACTGTTATTTTCAATACTTTTGTGGTGGTATTGTCAGTTTTTGTTATTTCCTGTGAAATACCTATGTCTTTTCTTCATAAAACAAGATTGGTGCCTGTGCTACATTTTTTCTAGATTGTTCTTGCTGCACATCTTGCTGAAGGCATTATAGAACACTGATACTAATACACACAAGATTGAAAGCATGATGACTGTTCTGGAACCTGATAAAAGTTTTCTGTCTTTAATTTTTTGAGGGTAGTGGATTCTTGAGAAAACGTTTCCCAGAAACAATAAGCTAGCAAACCTATTACCTTCTTTTCATGTTTCTTTTTTCCCTGGTCAAGATGTAATTTCTTTAGCAGAAGTTTCAGAATACTTTTTTCATGACTTTTCTCTCACATACCCTACTTCTGTTTTAGACTGTGACTATAAATATCAAAAAGTTTCTATTGAATTACATTCTCATTGCTGAGAAGAAGCAGGCTTTTAGTACCCAGTAGGGCTTTTTAGCTCTGTATGTGATTAATAGGTCAGTTCTGAGTTCTCTCAGTACTATTTCAGTGCCTCATAATCCAGCTCTGCTGTAGCTAATATCATTGAGACGTCAGCAGCTATTATTCTCACTAACGTTACTGGTATCACACTTAATGACCCATCTGACTGCTCTTCTCCTTTTTCTCGAGTCCTAATGATATCTTTAACTTTGCAACACATCAGACACCTGTTTCAATGTTATTAGGCTTCATTTCTACTGTGTCATGATTTAGCCCCTTGACCTTTACATTCATATCTTATTAAAAAGAGAATCAGCTGCATATTTTCTGAACTAACTTTTTTCATAAACAAGGGCCTGTGTTCTCATGGGAGCTGGCAGAAGCAAACAAGAAATCCAGCCAAAGTAATTTAACATCATTGATCGCATTAACTGTAGAATGATTTTATGGATCTGCAAACAAGATTAAAGGGTACATTGCTACAAGGAATATCAGGATAATTAAAATCTTCCATTGCAAATGATCTTTTGCTTTCCAGTAGGCATGAATCTGTTTCAACTGCATACTAAATAGAATTACAATCTGAAGGGGTTGAAATATAGTGCATACAGTGGAAGCCCAAAAACTCAAGGTAGTTTTAGGGGAAAGCTTGATTAGGTTATGAAAGGAATTAGAGGGGATGATGATGCACCACAAGTTCTCTAAAATCCTGGTAGATTCTAACAACAAGTAACAAATGTGGGCAACTGGAAAATTGTGCCAGTGTTAAAAAATTACTTTGCAGAAGCACCACAAAAATAGTTTCTGTTAGATTTCTGTTGAGAGAAATTATCATAAAAAGTATATGACAAATTGGTACAATTGCAGGAACAAAGCACACTGCTTACTTTTTTCTCTTCTATCAAAAGTACTCTTTGACAATTTAAATAGCTCTTTCATTTCTAATGGCAGCAATGAAAACCTATGTCAGAGTTCTTAAATGGCCTGTGTAAGTGTCTTTGAAAATTGTGAGGTCATCAGTGATTTTTCTAGAGAATCAAGACTTCATACTGAGATTTTTTGAATGAGTTTTGTTTTATAATTATAAAATGATTTAACATCATGTAGTGTTAATGTTTCACTTTGCCTTCCCTCTTCTTTTGCTCTAATAATTGCTTACAGGATTCAAGTCAATTTTTAGGTCCTTGTCGTTTAATTCTTTAAGATGATACAAATATGTGTTGCCATTGAAAGGGCCAGTCATTCCGTATTCTCAGCCTTGGATACACATGGTCATGCCTTTCCAAACACTGGCACTACTGAACACGGAGCAACATACTGAGACAGACTGATGAAAATTAGAAAGAATGACTTTGGTTTTCCTGTGTTTGCCTACAGTCTGTATATTACATTCATTAATATCTATTTAAAAAAACTTGTTCATTTAGAATTATTAGTTGCTTCTTCCCCAGGTGTGTGGGGTGGAGTTCTCCCACTTTTTCTTTTCACTGAAACCTGATCTAATGAAATCACGTGTTTGAATGAAAAATCTTGGTTAAAAAGTGATAATTTAAAATAATCCAGGTCCCCCACCTTCCCCTACCCCACATAATGCAACTGTACCCTTGCTTAATCAAAAATTCAGGGCTTTATTGTGTTTTTAATAAACTAAAATAAATCATCGCTTGCTGGCATAAGAAACTGATTTTTGGAACCAGTGAAATAATCAGTTTCTAATTTTAGAAAATATGGACAGAAGTCAAAGAAAGCTGAGCTTGCTTAATATCTATCAAAGCCATTTATTAATGTGTATGTCCCCAGTTCCAGCTTGCAAATTTGAAAATTGTGTCTGGATAGCTTCTTATTTAATGTAATATTCCAGAATTATGATATTTTATCTATCCCCCCAAATTAGTAATCTGATTGTTTGCAGGCTTTTCAATGTGAAAACAAATTCCTCAGGATAAACATTTTGCCTCTTAGGAATGAGAAACAAAATATGCTGTGTTAAATAGCTTATTTTATTGTGTCAAACAGTACACTGAGTACCATTAGCGTTTCTGCCTGGAAATGACCCCCTTCCTATACAGGAGGAATAGCATATTGACACGGAGCTGCTATGTTCTCAGGGATTCTCTGACATCTTTAGCTGCTATGTTGTGGCAAGGGCAAAGCCCCAAACATCGCACAGCCCAGCATTCAACTCAGTCAGCTGTGTGTGGTGGAAGAGCTGAGGCTCACGCTGATCAGAGCCGCAGTGTGCTTATTGTGGGTGATAATGTCCTCTGTAAAAGGATGGTTATTGTTGGAGATCAAACCCTTGTCTGTTTCATAACATTCTGAATAATTTTGAAACTATGTTTTTACAAGATATTAAATATCCTGAAATTACATGTAGTTAATAATACCTATTTGAAGTGTAGGGCTGATCTCAGTAACAAAGTCTCTGGTACCATTCTGAAACTGTTGGATTAATTGTTCCCCTGTGAATCAGTGTTTCAGCAGGGTTCCTAAGGTACATTGTTTTCTTGTATTCTTTTCAGAGCCAATGATTAATCTTATAGATTAAATCTTAATATCTTAATAATTCTATTACAAGAGATGCTTTTTGTTGAGCCTGCCATGTGCATGAGTCATGAAAATTAAACATTAAAAAACATTAAAAGACACTGACCTCTGTTTTCATACACTAATTATTCTTGACAAAGCTATATATCCAGTGTCACTCTGTGGCTTAAATGCTTTGAGAAGATCTGATATACAACTCTAAGAGTTCTATGCCAATCCAAATATTTGAATTTTCACTCGTCTAAGAAGATTACTTTAAAAGTTGTCATTTTGCATTTGACCCAGACTTCTTTTTAAATGCAGATTTTTTAAGATGGGAGACAATAGATAATAGTCCTTAGAATCCTTGAGGGCTGTCTTTTCATTTAGGACACATTTCAGGTAATAAATGAAAGTGACTTATGGACTAGAATATAGATTGATGGAGTAATCAAATGTAAGTCTATAGGATATCAAGCTCAGTGCTGATAATTATAATTGGTTAACTGTGCATATTGCTAGCACTTTTTGAGAGACCAAGACCTTTTTTCTTAATTTTGATGCATCACCTACTACTCTCTCTTAAAAATAACAAACATTTAAAAGAAAAATTGCATGCAGATAGACCTGGATTGGAATACCTCATTCTTCTATGGAACTCACAGGAAGCTGGAATTGTTCTGGGAGTGTAGGTAGGATGATCTGGCTGGATTTTTTTTTTTCCTGAGAAAATGGAACCTTTTCTCAACAAATAGATGGCAGGAAGGCTCCTGCATCCTGGTCAGTCAGAAAAGGTAATATATGGTATGGCTAACACTAGGAAAGAAGGAGTAATGCAGTTTCAGATTGTATTGTGGTTTACTGTATGATTCTTTAAGAAAATAATTATTTCTAAAACTTTTCATAAAGTGCATTTGTCAGCTTTGGTCAGACATGAGTTTCTTTCAATTTTAAGAAAAGCAAAAAAGCTTTTAGAGGAAAAAAAAGTGCCGTGCCTCATCTGTCAGTGTGAGGGCTTGATACTTAGCACTTTGTATGGGTATGTAATGGAAACAGAGTCTTTGCTCAACCAAATTTTGATAACTACTGTTAAGAGAGGAGACTCATGTTTCTTCAGGCTGGTTCTTTCCGCTGTGAAGTACCTTCCGGCATCATGGTTTTCTTCAACAGAGACAAGCTAAGGGTATTAGCAATAAAAATACATTAATGTAAATTTTGTGGGAGAGTGAGATGGCCTGTAAATCTCAAAGGCAGCAATATATTCCCAGCATGCTAAAGGGCATAGTCCCATCTACCATGATTTTCTCTCACTGCTTGTTTATTGTACCACTGACTTGGAACATAAGATCTATACAAAGTGTCGTTGTTGGAAGGATTAAAAAAATAACATGATGCAATACTTGAAAAAACACTTTTCACTTTTCCATGCTTCATTAAGCATCCTGTTTGTTTGTCAGCCATCAGAACACTAAAACTCTGTCTGTTTTTAAGTTTATTTTACATTTAGCTGTATCTTTATTTCATTATGGGAAAAAAATACTAATAAAGAGAAGACCTGCCAACATTTTTAAACAATATAACGTAAAAATGCAAAAAACATATTTAGAAGTATACTTTTGGAAAAAAAAACCCAAAAAAACCTTGTGATGTTGTAACAGGTAAAACTGTAACAAAGCTTCTTCTCTCATACAGAACCCTGGAGGAAATAGTGAAAAATCTGGTATGTCAACCTAGTATCTTAATTTTGGTGCTTTTTTCTAGCAGAGAATACTACCACTATATGCAATATGATGTTAGCAGATGTGAAGCACTGAGCCTTATAGGGTGGCTTGCAGGAAGGAGTATGAGTCAGAGGTTAATGAATAAATAGACAACTTTCAAATACTGAAAGACACAGCTTTGTTCAGTTCTGCTGTCTTCTTGGCATCCTCCTTGATATGTTTGACACCGGTTCTCCTTGGTGATGATTCTGTTCCACAAGTCACATTAGACCTAGATTTGGGAAGGACCGCAAAACATTACAGGCCACCATGAACTCTGTGATAGTTGATGTGGGAAGATTACAGATAAATCTAAGTTTGAATATCCCCCAGATCTTCCCTGAAGACATTGGTTTTCTGTGACTGACTGTCAATGATGGAGCTAGGCAGATACAAGACAGCCTCCAACTTCAATGTAAGAAGTTTATTTTAGTCTTATTTTAACTACAGGATTTTCACTTTTTTTTTCCTTGCAATCTTGAAAGATATAGAATGTATACCTTCCTCTGTTTATAGGAATTAGAAGTTGATAGTGGGATGTAAAAAAATAATTGTGTAACGTGCAACATCTGTTTCCCAGAAGCAGGAAAGCAGTTTTCTCTTGCATAAGAAATCTGGAATTTCAATCTGCAGTTCTAAGGTTCTTACTGTCATTTTGTTTAAGTGACCTAGTTGTATGATGGACACTATTTGGAGGGAAATCAGGAACCATCCTATTTTAAATACATTTTCATATTTACGTGATTAGGTCATTATTCAAAATACTTCTTACATGAAAAAGATGAAGTTTTTTTTTCTTTTTATTTCCTTATTTATTCCTTATTTCCTTACTTACTCCTTTTATTTCTGTATTTTCCAGGATCTTTGATTTTAATAGTAAATGATTGATTTTAAATTGTTTTCTCTGTAAGGATATCAAAGTGCATTATGGTAAGGTAATTAGTAACATTCCATTCTGTTTACCAAGTTTACAGAGCGATAAATTGAAGCACTTTATCCTGTAGCGTTTGTTTTTAAGAAATGTCTTACCTGTTCTTTACTATTGCAGTTAAGTGTAAGGATTATAATCAAGATTAAGATTTCTGTTTTCGTGGTAGGCATTGTTAAAATTCATGGTACAAAGTAATTCCTGCCTCAAAGAGTTTTATCTAAATGCTGGGGCAGGGGTGGGGTGGAAATTCAAAGACAGAAAGAAGTGCATGGCGAGGGCAAAATGGTGGTGGGGCCCGGAGGTTAACTTCTTTCTAATTCTTTCGGTCATGCCAGTTGTCATCTTTTACAGATAAAATTGGTTTAGTTCAAGCTTACTGTATGTGCTTCAGCTACATTGTGGAAGTATAAGAGTACTATAAGAGTAGATGTAATGGCTGAAACCAGGGGTACCTCTAGTCTGGTATTCTGGCTGTAAGCAGCCGTCCACAGGAGAAAGCACAATATGATACTTTGCACAAGTGCTCTCCCAGTCTCCAGTTTTTTTCAGCTCAAATAGTTCCTAAGTTTTTGTCCAGTTTCCTCTGGAAGTTACGTAAGCTTTCTGATCTACTACATCCTTTGGCAGGGAATCCGCCAAGTCACAGCAGCCTGTTGTATGGACAACAGTCTCCATTTTTGCTTGGAATGTGGATCTTACCAGGTTATGCTATGTCAAATCATATTTTTGTCTCAACTGGTTACTAACTGAAATTTAGATTTGTGAAACTTAGTGAGGGAATACTAGGTACTGTTGTTAGATACTGTGTTTCTCACGGAAGAAGACCTTGCTTATGATTCTAACAAAGTGATTATGTCATGTAAAAAAGAAATCATCTTTGAGGCTGACAGTAGTCTGTCAGCCTGTAACCTTGATTTACCCTCTTTGGGATAAGATCCATGAGAAAGTCTGAGAAAAACAACGATTTCTGAATGTCATAGAATCCTTTGGCTTTTATTTATCTGTGTTCAGATGTGGACAGAATAATAGTACCTGATGGCAAAAATTAATAGTAGTGGTTTGAATTTTTTTTTCAATGACAATTTTAAATATTCTTGGAGTAGAATTTTTATCTTCCCAGTGAATTATTTTTCTGTCTTGTCATTTACATGATAGAGAAAACATTTATGGTTGGGCTTATTTCCCTTCAGACCCCGGTATGGGTGGGAATAGACACATAAAGCCAAAAACCTTTTATACGCACTTTCGAAGGCAATGTCAGGACAAGCAGTTGTCCACCCTTACTTTTGTGTATCTCCATAGAGTGGAACATAATGTTATTAATCTGATACAGAGTTAAAATGTTTAAACATCTCTTTAAAAGTATTTAAAACCACTTTTCTGGTTCTACCAGACCAACTTCTAGCCTTTTAAATCTCAGGTGTTCAAAAAGTATAATGACAGAGGACATGGAAATAACCAGTTACATTCTAATCAGGTTGTTATGCACATGCAAATTGAGTAGTCACAAAGAGGCCTTCTAATAGAATCCCCATTTCCTCCCATTAAAGATTACAGTATGTACTAAGGCATAATTTCACATGCAGCTGTTTGAATAAATTTAGCACCATATAAAATTCACTTTTACAGAAAAAAGCAAAACTGTTGTTTATCAGCTTATGTGAAAACAAACGTAATCGTGTTAAAAACAAGAAGGTTTGAAGGATCCAAAAGTTAGGAAATGTTACAATTCTGATGACTTGCACCGTATGGTGACTTTAAAGTTGGCATTTGTGTATGTGAGAGCTACTTGTTCCAAATGCACGTAGGCATTCTATAGCTTCCACAGAACACCTCATTCCTTCACTGCCTTTGCAGTTGACCAGTATTTCTTCTTCATTAGACAGCCCTGCACTTTTTTCCTCAAAATAAATAATTTAAAACCTGCACCAAATTCAAAACGGCCTGTTTCTTCATCAGATTTCCTTAGCTCTTCCCACTGTAAAATCTGGGTGCTTTACAAAGATTAAAGGATGTGCTGTAACAGCACTGATGAAATATCATTAGATCCATTCTAGAGATGGGGGTTTGAGGTATGAAGAAGTGTCTGCTAATGTGGAGTAAATAATTTGAAGTATCTGGAGACTAATTATCCAGCATTTCTAGTACTTTAATAGTACAAAATGTAATCCAAATACTGTTCAAATCAACAACTTTTACAGTTGGGAATACTCTGCATTCCTACTGATCTATCTTCAAAATTCAGAACTAAGTACGCTCAGAATTTAGGGAGGTACGTATGGAGATCATCTGTGAAGGGGGTGAAAGGGTTTAGGTACACCATTACTGCATGGAAGCTCAGAATCTTGTTCTACAAAACTACTATGTCAACAGTTAACTACCTTGGGATATATATCCAGCACGAAAAACTTCTGACTGCATGGATAATTTTAGGCAAAGATATAAATAGCTGGAAAATAGCATCTTAAAAGAAATATCAAGGAATGTTAACTATCAACAGCGCTGATAGTTTTGTCAAAAGAACTTCCTTTGAAATATAAATGTAGATTAGTAACAGATTCGGCTGCCATTCAGCGAGACCTGGACAGGCTGGAAAGTTGGGCAGAGAGGAACCTGGTGAAATTCAACAAGGGCAAGTGCAGGGTCCTGCACCTGATGAGGAACAACCCCATGCACCAGTACAGGCTTGGGGCAGACCTGCTGGAGAGCAGCTCTGTGGAGAGGGACCTGGGCGTCCTGGTGGACGACAAGTTAACTATGAGCCAGCAGTGTGCCCTGGCTGCCAAGAAGGCCAATGGTATCCTGGGATGCATTAGGAGGAGTGTGGCCAGCAGGTCGAGGGAGATTCTTCTTCCCCTCTACTCTGCACTAGTGAGGCCCCATCTGGAGTACTGCGTCCAGTTCTGGGCTCCCCAGTTCAAGAAAGATGAGGAGCTGCTGGAGAGAGTCCAGCAGAGGGCTACGAGGATGGTGAGGGGACTGGAACATCTCTCCTATGAGGAAAGGCTG
>Ga0065711_1044023_pt1 | contig 14375 bp, 8 predicted proteins | sample Hoacrofraction12_FD_59098 | JGI IMG/M metagenome (GOLD analysis project Ga0065711, IMG submission 59098) | Hoatzin crop microbial communities from Cojedes, Venezuela - Epithelial fraction 12 v2 (version 2) | ecosystem: Host-associated > Birds > Digestive system > Esophagus > Crop | place...
ATGTAAAATTTCCACTTACTAGAGTGATTCTAATTAAACTAAAGTAGATCCTTGCTGTTTTGAGAAGACGGGAAAGCTTTAAGATGAAGAGGCTCCTCAATAACACTACATAGACAAACTTGACTTGCTGTTTTGGGGAGGGATAAGAAAGCTCTAAGATAGAGAGGCTCCTAAATAATTCTACCCCAGACAGCTCAGCCTTGGGAGGACAGAAGCACCAAGCTACAGAGACAGAGAGACACCGAGAGGGCAATGAGACCAGAGCAAAACAACCCGAGGACGCTAACAGACATGCGTGAAAGACATTAACATATGCTAATGAGTTATTGGAAAAGTCATGAATACGCTACGCATTTCTCGGAAATAGAATGAATATGTGTATTGTGATTGTAGTTAACCTGAAATGGCAGGGTGTTTGGCACACACGTTTGGAGGAGAGATCCCCCGTGTGCCCGGTGCCATAATAAAGAATACCTGCTTAATAGCCCGCCGACTATTGAGTCTTCAATTCCGGCTTTTCACGGCATCATTTCAATATATTGATTATGCTGCTTTTAGTCTGAAGTTCCAGTGACTCATATAACTTAAAACTAATCTGTAAGAAGTTATCTGAGGAACTTGTTTTAAAGAATGTAACAAAAGATGTAGGAAGACGCTTTTATGGTCGATCTTCTTGGTGGACTAATTCAAAAACAGATGTTGAAAATGTATTGAAAAACTAAAGCCTCAATTTCTTTTTTCACCAGCCAAATGACGGTAAAAAATTTAAACGTAAACTATCCAGACCTACTAATATTTTAGTTTCGTTACAATTATCAAAAGACACTGGAATTACTGTCTCGTTTACCAGCTACAAATAGCAATTGTCACCTGGTTTAACAATTGTAAACAGGAGATAGAGTTTACCATGGAGAAGGAAATACCACCAGAATGCGGAAGCAATTCTGATCTGACAAAAGCCTTAAAGGGGAAAAAAATCAACATTTGACTACTCCAAGTCTTTGAACATAGCAGTCACGACACACACAAGATTTTCTGTTAATGTTGTGCAAAATATGTTTATTTAAGCCTGTGTGTTAAATCAAAGTCACATAGAATTGACTACTCGGGAACAATTATTTCCTAAACAAAGTGAAGCAGCAACTGTGCTAACAACTCATTTTGCCACTGTATGTTCTAGCTAACTGCTTACTAATTAGCGACAATGAGAAAAGATAATGCATGTAGATAAATGTCTGTGGTTTCTACTCTATTGTTTTTAAGTGAATTAGAGACCTAAATTAAACAGAGTACTCTCTGTTTGCATGGAACCATGTAAATATTTCCTATGGAAACCTGAAACCACATGAAACTCCGGTAGTTTCAGTCTGAAAGAAACCAGTTCTGTGTACACAAACACAAATACTGGATTAGATAATACCCCACTAAACTTGCAGAAGTCTTATCTGTTAAGAGCAGGAATCTCTCAAGACTGCGCTGTGATTTATTTTCAAGGATTTCAGGAAAATTCTTACAAAAGTTGTGGATTGATAGAATCTATCTTCAGCACAAAATGAAGTGGGTTTTGTTTGGGTTTCTGGCGGGCTTTTTTTTTTTTTCCTAATTTATGATATATTCTGCTTGTAGTGAATCTGAGTATTAAGGTAAAATGTAAGCCTGAGAAATCAAATTAACCAAAATCAACGTACGAGTTTCTCATTGATAACACTGTGGAAAACCACAAAATTAAAATGCCAGTTTTAAACCCTTGGGTCTTACCAGGAAATACCGGTTCTTACGTGGTCTTTGTATAAAATATATTCAGTAGAAGTTTCTCTCATGATACAAGACTCTCCAAAGAGATGCAGATACCTAAAAGCATAAAGATCTTTTACTAAAGGTTTGAATTGAAAGAATTCCATACTGATTCCTGTGCACATTCTTTTTTAATAGCTGTGCACATTTTTGTTTTAAAACAACCTGGCTAACCAAATTTTGCCATGTATCTGCTAAAGACTGTGATTCAATTAAATCCACACCTCCCTTGGTCATATTGATTCTGGGTGGAGTTCACTTTACACCAGATAAAACCTGTTTCACATAACTTTTGCTGTCCTTTTCCTAGCCTAGTCCCAAGGTGTTTTGCGAGTGGGCTTGATGCGATGTTTCGAGGTAGCTGACCAAATGGCAGTTTATTTTCAAGTTCTTGACATTTTCTAGCGTTATTCACTTTTAAAGACATCACACAACGCTTCAGACCATTAACTCGGAGCCGCACGCGGCAGCATTTTCCGCACTGCTTCACAGAGCTCTCTGGGCCGACAGGGCTGCCGCAAGCCACTGAAAATGCCGGGTTTTGCGGCCTCTTACACCGACGCCGGCTGCGCTGGAGGGACCCCGGGCAGGCCCGGGCCACCGCCGTGCCCGCCCCGCTTTACCGTAGCTCCCCGCAGGACACGGCCTCCGCGACGGAGACCGAGAGGGGCCCTTTCTGCCAGGGCCCTTTCTGCCGGGCCGACCCGTGCTAGGCAGCGCTGGTCGCCCAGACCCGCTGCCCACAGCCGCTGAGGGGGCGCGCGCCGACGGCGCCCCCTCTCCTCCGGGCCCGCCCCCGTGCGGCGGCGCCGCTCCGACGGCGTCACGTGACGCAGTTGTGTCCCGTGCGAGCCACCGTCGCGGCAAGATGGCGGCGGCGGAGCCCAGCGACAGCGAGGAGGAGGACTTGGTGAGCTATGGCAGCGCGTTGCAGCCCCTGCAGGAGGGTAAGGCACACTGGGAGCGCGCCTGCCCCTCCGCGTACTGCGCTCCTGCGTCGCGGCGGGAGGCAGCCCGGCGTGAGGCGCTGGGGCCGGAGTGCTCCGGAGGGCCCGCTCGGGGCTGCTGCCCGCTTGCTTACGGCCTTCGCTTCGGGAAATCTGCGGGGTGCGGGCCTAGCGCAGCCCTGCGTCCGCCTGGCCCTGGTGCCGAGGGGCGTAGGGGCTGCTTTGGCAGCCGTGCTGGCCTGCGAGAGGGGTGCTGGCACGGGCCCTGGGCCCGGGGGACGGGGCGGAATAGCCCGGGGACGGGAGTGCGAGCAGCTCCCCGCAGCGCGGCACCGGCTTCCCGGCCTGTGGGCCTGGGGCACGGCGGGTTTGTGCCGGCGCTGTGCTGCTTGGGGCTGGGGGCCTGTCTGTCTGTCCTGTACCCAAGTTTCGGAAGAAAGCAGAGTACAAATACAACCGCGCAGGTGTATGCAGTTACACTGATGTGAGCGTCCTGTGCTTGTGTGGGACAGACTCAGCATCATCCGAGGAATTCTGTACAGCTGTGGCTCCTGAGTCTGTGCTGCTTATTTCATAGAAATATTGTTAAAAAGGTGCAAATGTTTATGTCAAAGTTTATAGCTTTTATGTTTTGGGTTTTTTTTTCTGTTTTGGACACTCCTGATGTGGTGTAATTTCTCAAGACAGTTACTTAAGCAATCCTGTCCTGGGTCTTGTGTACTTAACAACTAAAAATGTCCTTTCAGAGGAAAAAAAAAAAGTTCTCGGAACTCGTTAGAATTTAGGATTTCTGTTTGAACTCTTCAAGCTTTTACTTTAGTAGTGTACATCAACAGTATGTATGAATATTTAAAGTAGGGTGGGAATAAACATAAATTGCTGATGCTTTCCATTTCAGGATGGCTACTATCTGATCCACTTCTTAACTGCAAGGAGGAAAAGCCGTCTGGAGAAAGGGGAGAGAGTCCATTCTTTATGCAGTGTTGTGACTTAGTTTCTGATTTATCTGATTGTAGGTGAACGAATTAAAAAGCCAGTTCCTCTTCAAGAACAGACTGTTAAAGATGCAAAGGGACGGTATCAGCGTTTCCATGGAGCGTTTACTGGTGGTTTCTCTGCTGGTTACTTCAACACTGTTGGCACAAAGGAAGGTTAGATATTTTTGTGTCTTCTGGGAAGGATTACTTGATTACCGTAATTTAATATTAGTGAAAATAAATTAACTGTCATTAAACCCTTTTATTTTTTCTGCTATTTGTTATACTGTAAATAGTTGAAACGGTATTGAAGATATTTCCCCTTAAGTTTTTGGACTGCAGTTTTGTAGATGTTCCCTTGATGTGTCTTTAAAGTGTAAGGTTGAAATGTTTGAATTGTGTTCAAATAATGTGTTGCAGTTTACAATGTCTTACTGAGATACTCTCTTTAAAGGATGGACTCCGTCAGCTTTTGTATCATCACGGCAGAAGAGAGCAGACAGAACCGTTCTTGGACCAGAAGACTTCATGGATGAAGAGGTAAATTTAGAAAGGAATACAAATCTTTTGGAAGTAATTACTATGACAGCAGGTTTTTCAGGAAGTGAAATCTTCTAAAGAACTTAAATAGCGAAAATGGTAGAAACTTTAAAATTAGTTCCTGGATACAGTGTTATACTATTAGGTCCTATGGGATGTTTCAGAGATTCACTTAGGAAGCTCCTGTAACGTCAATATTAAAATAAACCCCACAACTCAACCCTTGCACTCCATCAGAAAGTACAAATGCTTTTGAAGCTGTTTAAAATACGAACATTCAAGTTATTGAAAAAGCAACTGTGTAAATGGCTTGAAAAGTTTAGCCAATTTGAGGGTTGTATCCTGTTTTCTTTCCTTTACAGTAAGCAAGCATTTGAGGGAAACATATTTTTTTAACCTATTTTTTTCCATTTTGTCGACGTTTTCCAGGATCTTAGTGAATTTGGGATAGCACCAAAAGATATTACAACCACTGATGATTTTGCATCCAAAGCTAAAGACAGAATAAAAGAGAAAGCTAGACAGATTGCAGGAGCAGTTGCTGCCATTCCAGGAACCACCGCATTTGATGATTTAATTGGACCATCAAAGTAAGTAAGCTTAAATAAATGTTAACCAAACAATTCCTTTCACTTAGAAATGTTGTATTGGTTAGAAAAGTAATGTTTGACCACAGTAATCCATGAAAGAGACTGGAAGATCTGCAGTGTTACACTTCTAAAGTGGCCTCCACTGGATTTTTGTTTCGTATGTGCACACTTGTACCAGGTAAACATTTACAAACTGGGATGTAATGTATATGCAAATGTCAATACATTCAGATTTTAAAATGGGATATAAAAACAGAGTTTTGAATAGTATATTAATTCTTAAGAAATATTAAAAATGTGGTTTGAGTTGATTTTTTTTTTCCTTCTGTTTTCTTCTTAGAATAACAGTTGGGGTTGAATTGTTACGAAAAATGGGCTGGAAAGAAGGACAAGGAATTGGGCCACGAGTCAAAAGAAAGCCACGCAGGCAGAAACCTGGTAAGTTCAGTGAAGTTCCTGAAGTCATTGATAGAAAGTTCATTCATAGACTGATTAGAAAGTTCATTTAAAACCCTCTTTTTTATTTGATCAGTTTCTTTAATCTTAGAGAAATTTAATAAAGAACTGTAATTTAATATGATGCTGTTATGTCTCTTACAGACCCTGCAGTGAAAGTATATGGTTGTGCCTTACCACCTGGACTGTCTGAGGGTTCTGAGGTATTGAACAGGCAAAAGTTGTTTGTTGACTTATGCAAGAATGTCTGCTAGCACGCTTCTGAAAAAACTTATTTGATGTCTTTGAACAGTGTATTAACATGCAATTCCAAGTTTTGTTAAAAATATTCATAATATTTATTATGCTTTTTATGAAGAAAGGTTTTAATGTAACTAAATATATTCTTTTGCTACCTAAGCAGGTGTAGTTCATACACATTTTCACATGTAAATTAGGAAATGCAAACTTGCCCAGTCTCATGTGAACTAGATGTTGTAAACTTCTAGTCATATTTGCTGTTATATACCTTTATTTTATACAAGGATGAAGAGGATGAATACCAGCCAGAGAATGTGACATTTGCGCCAAAAGATGTAATGCCCGTAGATTTGACTCCAAAAGAGAATGTTCATGGACTTGGCTATAAGGGCTTGGACCCTTCACAAGCTTTGTTTGGTGTATCTGGAAGAGAACACCTGAATCTTTTCACAGGTGGTTCTGAAGACACAAGTGATTTACTTGGTGATCTGAGACACAGTAAAGGAAGAAAACTAGGTATTACAGGTCAGGTAAGGACATTTTTTAATGCATTTTATTAATAATGCAGTAAAATCTGAATAAATTTTTATTTTTCTGTTGTGGAAGGCACCTAGTCTTTGTAGGCTTATTGCAAGAAATCTCAAGTGTGATTTGAGAGGAGGATTTTTTTGTTTTTTCTTTACTTAATATGAAGATGTGGGCAAATCCTTAGAACTTTTAAATGCCTTCACTTATTGACATTGTTAGAGAATTATAAAATACCTCACTCTGAATAGCTGGATAGAGAAAATTCTTGTATGACTTTGATTAGAGAAAGCTGATTTCAATATGGTTTTAATTCACCTTTTTTTGTCAATTTTACTGAATCCTTTCAGTAATGTGCAATCTGTCAGCTAGAGAGGTTTTGCTTCCCTCCTTGGTATTTGTAGTTCTTATGTAGAAGCACTGTCAATTTAAAATTCAGCGAGTTATACTTGTTAATTTTCATGCCAACTTACATTTTTTCCTTATGAGAACTTAACCTGCTCTTAGTCAGACTGCAAATGCTACCTCGTGGAATTAGCTGCTGTCCTCAGCCTGTACAGACCAAACTCACTGTTCTGTGAATATGTTTGTTTTTGTGTTCAGTGTTTTTTTGTTTTGTTTTTTTTTTTTAATTAGTTGATAGCACTTTTTTTGTGAAGCTGTACATTTTCCCAGTACATATATATGTTTACTGGGCATCATATAATATAGATTAATAGATACATATGTAGGTGTGTTCTGACATGTGACTTAAAAGTATTCTTTTTACACTTTCGAATTCTCATTATTTTTATTTAAAATATATATTAGGCTTTTGGTGTAGGAGCTCTAGAGGAGGAAGATGATGATATTTATGCGACTGAAACACTGTCAAAATATGACACGGTTCTAAAAGATGAGGAACCTGGAGATGGCTTGTATGGCTGGACAGCGCCTAAGCAGTATAAATCCAAAAAAAGTAAGAACTGTAATTCTATCTAAAGACCTAGTGTAATTTGTATGTGGGGAAAAAAAATGACATAAGTGTCGTGTCTGTTTTCAAAATATTTTAATTTTCAATGGACTGGTATCTTCTGGCCCTAATACCTGAAACTTCATCTAGTCTTCTTTCTATATTGAAGTGTCCAAATCTGGAAATAATTTCCAAAGTCCTCTACTAATCCCAATGTAGATTAAACCCCCAAATTATATTTTTAAAAGGACAGTATGTGCTGCTTTGAGATACAGCATTCAGTTCCAGTGAAGGAAGCAAATGATTGGGAATCATGGCTACAAAATATGATCCGATACTTGCAAAGAGCATTTTTTTTTTTAGATATAATTCTGTATTTTCAAGTAACATTTGTAAGTTTTATCTTGATACCACTTTATTTTTAGTGCAACTTTTAAGTGCGTGAAATACTGTAGTGATTTCTAGAGAACCTGTTGATGTTAGTTGTACACAGTTAATGGCACTCATGATGTTATCTATGCACAGTAGTGGCACTGTTGGCTCACCATTAGCCACATTTATCTTACAGCAATCTCTCTGGTAGTAGTTTTTTAGCTGTATAGTACTAAACCAGATTCAGAACCCATAAATTTAAATGAAAGGCATTGAAGACAAAGAACTACAATTACGCACCATAAAATATATTGGGAAGTTGAAAATATTAAGAAAAAATGCTTTTTGCCAAATACATGTATTTTAAATATTGACCAACTCTGTGGTCATTTTGTAGGCTCTGAAAGAGAAGTTAAATATATAGGCAAAATTTTGGATGGTTTTTCCTTGGCATCAAAATCATCAACTCCAAGCAAGGTAAGCAGATATTTATATTTTTGTATTAAGAATGGCATCAGCAAATTGACATGTGAGCTGTATGGACTTTACTGCTGCTCAATGGTTTTTATGTTCTGAAAAGTTCTGGTCAGAAGTAAAGATTGCTGAATGAGCGAAATTGCAGTGTTGGAGGCTATTCAGTACAAACCTAAAAGTTGTCAGACTGCTGATGAATTTAAACTTTGCCTATGTACTGGCTTTGAGCAAATGCCTTCCACGCTGTCCACTGTTACTTGGCAGAAAGTTGGACCACTGGTTTGATTTAACTCTGAAATAAAAAAAACCCCATACATCTTTTGCTTCTAGATCTTTCAGACATAATCATCAGTTTTGTGTAAAAATCAGGCCGCATGTTTCGTCCACTTCACTATTTTGGTGACAAGTTAATTTGTTAGCCCTGTTCTCAGGTTTGCATCATTTATGCCATACATGTTTCCATAAATTAGAAAGACAAACAGAATAGTGTGACATGGTCCTTTTTCTAATGAAAAAAAAGGAAGAACATTTCATTGTATATAAAATTACATTGTATAGGAGGCACAGGGATAACCTTTGAAGTAACAGCTTGAATGAAGAACATGAGGGAAAAGGACTTTGAAAGACATTAAAATACAGTAAACACTGACATACTTATTAGTCCAATTAATTGATTAAACCATATGACTTCTTTTTTTAAAAAAATTGTTAAGCAAAGCGCAGTACCAAGAGCATTTTCTCAAATAAAAGCAATGCATATTAAGACTCTTGTTAATTATGCTGTGGCTTGATGTGCATGTTTTCCTATTCTTGATAATTGTTGCATGTTAACAATACAACAATTTGTTCCAAAGGTTTGATTACAATGCTACTTGCTGACTGGGTCTAAAAGAATCAGTAGCTTGTGATATCTTTTTCTACTGCTAAGATGTAAACTGAGGAATTTTTACGTTGAGGTGATTTTTTCTGAAACATATCTATAATTGTTAAATACAAAGTTGTATTTCTTGTATTGGATTGGTTTTATTGTCCCCTCACCAAGATTTATCCACCACCTGACCTGCCACGAAATTACAGACCAGTGCATTACTTTCGACCTGTGATAGCAGCTGGGAATGAAAACTGCCATTTACGGAAGGCATTAGAGGAATCGACTGGAAAAATTGAGAGTGATATGACACGACAAAGCAGGCACGCTTTGGATGCGTCTCAGAGGAGGGAACGACTAGGAGAGACTAGTCTAAAAGGTATTGATATATGTGACTGCACCTTTGCTTGTGTTTTAGGTTCCCTGTTTGTTTATATAACAGTAAGAATTTGGCCTAGCCTTGAACATTATTTTCTAATGTAAAAACATTAAATCTAGTTGGATTAGCTAGAATATCTTGTCATTGTTCAGTTTCATCTCAACAGATGAATTGTTGACGTATCTGCCTGTATTTTCATTTGCTAATTTATTTTAAAGAAGAAAAGTTTGTGTGGGATTGTGTTTTGTTGTGGGTTTTTTTTTAAATTTTTTTTTTGGTGGCCTTATGAACTTGGAATATAGTTGGCTGTGAGGACTTTTTTTTCCCTGTGAAAATGAGGTTTCACTGAAAAACATGCAAATTCACTAAAAAGATAATTTGTAAATGTGATTCGCATTTGTATCTACAATAGTAAAGTTTACAAAGTAATATATATGTGGTAAATTACATAAAAGATGCAATAGTGTCCAATTTTTTATCTGCCATCTCTGCCATTATTGATGCTTAAGAGCATTTTCTCTGAATGTATATGCATAGTGGTAGGCTTTTTTCCTCCACTAAAGTGGAAGAAATAGTTGTGTAATTTTTCATTTCTGTATATGTCTTACTGCTTTTTTTGGTTTTAGGTCCAGCTCCTTCTGTTTTGGAATATCTGTCTGAGAAAGATAGAGAAAGACTCAAAGAAGTGAAACAAGCATCTGAACAACAAATGAAAGCAAAAATGTTGCCTCAGCAGTCACGAAAGAGCAGATTCCAGCCAGTCTCCCCAGATGATGCTTCTCACAAATGGCAAATGTTGTTGGGGGGACAGTTAGCAGATGCTGGTTCTAGTGACTTCAAACCATTTGCAAGAAATCCAGAAAAACAAAAAAGATATGAAAGTTTTGTGAAAAGTCTTAAACAAGGAGAAAAAGGTAGCTGAAGAGACTAATCATGACATTTTAATTTTTCTCTGAAAAAATATTACTTTTTAATATTAATTTTTTAATATTAATTTTTTGGTGGGGGTTTTGTTTTGTTTTTTTTCTTTTTTTCTCCCTTTTTCGTCCTGTTGCATTTCATGTTCCTATGAGTTCTCTTCCTGAATTCCACAGCATTTCTTCCTCCACTTCTTTTAAGGGCTAATATCCAGAGAAATTTTTAATTATATTTGATTGTGTTGACTTCATGAAAACTGCTCAGTGATTTTAAGTGTCAGCAAGATGTGATTTTAGGCATTACATTTCATACCTTTTTGCTGTAGCAGAAGTGAACTTCTCCAGGATGTTCTACTTAATTGCCTGTATTTCTGGGTTTTCTGTCTTTCATTTGGCAAAGTAGGCTTAAGCTTTGGCCAATACCATGAACTGTGCATGGAACAAGCATTTTCATTTAGTTTTTTTCTGTTTGAGGAATAAAACTGACAGGTCTGATAAAGGCAGAAAGATTATGGGGTCACAGCAGTTTTTTGCCTTTTCTCACACAAGACAGGAAGAACCAAAAGAAAACCCATACCCTGCATTTGCAGAGGAGATAAGGACCATAAAGTGAATGAGGTAGTTCACACTTATCAAAGCTTATATTACATGTCCTGCCACTGTCAGTTATATTCTTCACAGAAAAATTTGTGGCTGTAAAATCATAGCATACTTGTGGAGCTCTTACTCAAAACCAAAAAAACCCAACCCCTTTCATCTGCTCTTTCCATGCTGTGTCAGGTAGAAAACCTGGTTTTGTTATTTTAGGATTTTTTTAAATAATACTTTTCACTATGTGGAAAAAAATATGTCCTGGTGAGTAGCCTCTTCTGGTTACTGCATTAGGACAGACTACTTGAGCTTTGAACCCATAGTTACTCAGGACTGGGGTTTTCCCTGTGTAAAATTGAGCATCCTCTTATGACTGTGAAGTGCCTCCTTAGCCATAATGATGAAAATGCAGAAATATTTCAATACCTTGAATGATTAAGATTTTGTTTGTAAGAGTGTCTTTGCTTGGCTGGTGTTATTTCCTGTTCCTTCTGGGAGCAAATGTGCTGTGACCTTGGGTCACAGGGTCTCTATTATTTACAAAAACCTGTGTCCAAATTCTGTATTTATCAGTGGGCACTTTGTGTACCAGAAACCCCCCCAGAGTTACCAAAGACTGGCCAGGCTTACTCACTGGATAACTAAAACACAGAAAAAAATCTGTTATTTGATAAAGCTTTGGATTATACTATTTGTTTTAAACACCTGTTAAATACCTTAAGGACATTTTTGAACATTCCTTAGCGGGCAATCAGTAAGGAGTCAGCATTACCAGTAATACAACCTGTGTTGTATTTGGCAAATGCTATAATTCTTGCTATCTTGAAAAATTACCTCTGCTTACGAAGGAATAGCATAGTTGAGTTTAATACTATCCTTAAATCAAACACTCATTAAATATTTGCAAGGATGATTGCTTATTATCTTATTTTTTGCTTGAAAAGTGTCAGACCTAAATAAGATGTAATTTCAGCTACGCATTTCTCTCTTATCTTGTAGTAGAAGCTTTGGAGCACTATTTAGACCCGAATATGACAGAATGGGAGCAAGGAAGAGAACAAGAGGAGTTCTTCCGTGCAGCCATGTTCTACAGATCCTCAAACTCAACACTGTCATCCAGGTTTACCCGGGCCAAATACGAAGATGATGTTGACAAAGTCGAAGTGCCTCGGGACCAAGAGGTATATGCTGTTTACAGCTTTTAGTGCATTGGAGCTGCAGTTGCTGCCTTAAGCCTGACTTTCAAAATTCTTTTTCTTTAAAACTCTTTCATGGATGTCAATGTTTTGTTGCCCTTCTGTTTAGCAAACTTTTGAAAACACTCACTGCATATAAAGCAGTGATTTGTTAAACTGCACTTAAATATTTATGTTTCTGTCATGTTCCTAGTCTTACAACAATAATAGTCAATTTAGTAAGCTGTTACTTATTTAGCAGCTATAAATGTTTGACTTTTTCAGAATGATATTGATGATAAGGAAAGTGCTGTGAAGATGAAGATGTTTGGCAAACTCACAAGAGACAAGTTTGAATGGCATCCTGAAAAGCTGTTGTGTAAAAGATTTAATGTTCCTGATCCGTATCCTGAGTAAGATGATTGATACTGATATTTCTGACACTTTTTAAAAATTCCGAGTTTTTCATATGCTTGTGGAAAATCTGGCTTGACATTTTCTTTCCGTGTCATAATAGATGTAATATAGAACTGCCTAGTGTTTTTACTTGCCTCATTAAACATGGTGACCTCTGACAAAATAGTATGCATTTTAAGGACTACTGTAGGCATTTTGACTTGTTGTAGATAACTTGAGCCCTTTTCTGTGTTGAAAACAATAACCAGCAAACATTTTTATTGCCCTCTAGGTCTTCCATTGTTGGGTTACCGAAAGTGAAACGAGACAAGTATTCTGTGTTTAATTTCTTAACTCTACCTGAGCCCACCACATCTGGAACTCAAGCAACAAATGAAAAAATCCAACAGAATAACAGTCTCAACAGTAAGTTTTTAATTTATTCATTTAGCTATAAATGAGATAATAGTGTAGAAAAAGTGTATCTGTCTTGGAGAATGTACTCACCCGTGGTGGTTTTTTTAATTAAAAAAACCCAAAGAAATTGAAAACAAATTCAGTGACTTAAAAACTGAAGTCAGTGCTATTATGCTGATTTCTTCCACCTGGAAGACCTTTATAGGTCAGACATTCATTAGAAGGATTTAAAAAATGCCAAACTTTACTGATGAAGCAGAGTACTTGTAAGTAGGCCATGAAATGCAGGATAATTTGGCATGCAACTGATTGGAATGTTTGGGACTTTTTTAGAACCAAAGAAACCTTCAAGATGGGATGTGTCAGACGAAAAGAAGGAGAAGAAAGATTCTATCAGTGAATTCATTAGTCTTGCTAGATCAAAAGTTGATGTTCAGCAGCAACCACCAGTGCCAGCAACAGAAGCATGTGGAACTGTGCCAAGTGAAACTCTTACCACTGAGGTAAGTTTACAACGTTGTTTGAACTTAAAGGAGAATAGCTGTAAACCTTCACAACCCTGAAATAACATTGGGTAATGTATGAATTGGTTTAATACAGATTAGTCTGCAAAAGAGCCAACTCAGGAAAAGCAAAGACTCAAGAGATTGTACTTTGAAGAATTTTGAGGTTATAACTCTGAGATGTAAAACATTTACAGCATGTATGACTATACTTGAAGTAGCAGCCTAAGAGAGGATAAAATGTAGCTCAGCAGTCTGGGAGTTAAATTCAGTCCCTTACACTTGTTACACCCTTTGCTCACAGGCACGGAATATGGGGTTTTTTCTGCTTTGAATGGAGGAGGGTTCATACTGTGGGGAGAAAGCTGATGTCTTCCTTTTGCTTAAATTTAGTAGTGTATGACTGAAGTTTGCATTAACGAATTAGAATTTACAGTATCTTGGGATCTGTTTTTAACTGTCTGTGCAGCACAAATGGCACTACCCTTTACAGGACATTGACTTAGTTTAGCAGCATTTCAGAGTTTCACTGTTTTGGACTAGCAGTTCCTAAGACTGTATTTCAGAGGTATTGTGATACTTTGAGTGTTTTGTAAATACATGTCATCGGCATGTTTGAAGTCATTACTTACCAAAGAGAGATAGTTTATTTTGTTTTTAAATATGGTTTGTTATGATGCTGTTTTGCAGGTACCTAATGAAGATGAGGATCCGGAAGAAGAAAGCAGACCATCTATGGACTTATTTAAGGCCATCTTTGTGAGTTCCTCAGAAGAAAAATCGTCTTCATCTGAAGAAGAGAGTGATGAAGAACAGCAACCAACTACTTCAGTAATAGATGCAGAGACCACCAAGCAAGTTGATCTACCAGACAGTTCTTCATCTAATGTTCAAGGTAGTACTTAATGGATAATTCGTTTTTATAAATATCTTGTTAAAGCTTAATTTATGGATCAAATACTCCAGGACTGCTAGGACAGTGCTATTCTCTTGTGCAGATCGTCTAACATTGGTGGAGCTGGGCATGTAGAAAATGTGAATAATACAGCACTGAAGGCCTTGCATGTTACAGTGTTGTTTACGTTGCCATGTGTCTTGCGTAGATTTCATAAGCAAACTGCCCTATGGAATATGCTTGTTAAACAGTGAGGGGGAACAAAACATCTAATGTTAGGGCATACTTCACAGAGAAATATAGGGAAACTTTTATACCTATGATAAATTGTAAGATTGATAAATTACGACTCTCTCATGGTGCATAT
>Ga0065711_1011951_pt1 | contig 14374 bp, 9 predicted proteins | sample Hoacrofraction12_FD_59098 | JGI IMG/M metagenome (GOLD analysis project Ga0065711, IMG submission 59098) | Hoatzin crop microbial communities from Cojedes, Venezuela - Epithelial fraction 12 v2 (version 2) | ecosystem: Host-associated > Birds > Digestive system > Esophagus > Crop | place...
GCCTGTCCTCACAGGAGAGGTGCTCCAGCCCTCGGATCATTTTTGTAGCCCTCCTTTGGACCCGCTCCAACAGTTCCATGTCCTTCTTGTGCTGAGGGCTCCAGAGCTGAACGCAGTACTCCAGGTGAGGAAGATCCCAGGTGTGAGCCCCTTCAAGGGGCGGCTAAAGGCAACGGGGAAACCTGGACGCATTTTAGGCAGGATTAGGCAACCGATGAGCTGATTCCTTGCCTGGATGAAGAGCAGCACTGTTCTGAATTTCCTACACTCTCTTTCCATTTTTGCCACACCCTCAATGCCCTATCGCAACAACTTTTGCTGCAGAATCTCCACGGTGCTGTATTCAGGGAGAAAACAAGGCCCCAGCTATACCTATGGCTTTTACAGTACACGCTCCTCCCCTCTTACCCACCGTAACAAGAAATTAAGGAAGAGACAAAAATCTCTCACATGGAATTATTTACACATCTATACAAACAAAACTTCTCTTGCAGTAAGTGCCTGAACCAAAGTAGACAGGAATGTGTCCGTGTTACTCGGTGCTCTTGCAGCATTTTGCCAAGCAGATTCATTTGGCCTGCTAAAAAAATCTTTTAATTCTGAGAAAGCTGCTTTCTCCAAAGCCAGCAAAATAACTTCAATTGCATGGGCTCTGAAGTATGTACTGATACTAAAATGTCTTCCCTAGTGCCTCTCTCAGTCTTTAGATTTCAGGCACTGCGTCAGACATCACGGAAAGAAAAATGTTGAGCCCTTTGTATCTATATTGCTTAACATTTTGGTTTTATTTCAGCAGATTTCTCATTTTGAGGAAGCTTAGGAAAAAATCAAATACAGTACAAACACATAATTCAGATTAAAAAAATGGATACCCTGTCAGCAATTTTGTTAAACAAATTGGGTAAAATCCTTTTGAGACATAAAGAGAATTTTTCACAGTGGCCATAGCGCTTTGTTTCAAAGTGGTGCACGTGGGTAAGAGATTTTGAATCACAACGTTTTTCCAAGGGCACGAGGAGCAAGCCAAGCCACCATTTGCAGCTCTGCCTGTAGCAGAATGAATGAGCAATCCGCCGAGTCCCTGGAACTCATTCAGACTCACGTCCACAACTGCAAATGAACTTCTTAGTGAGAAACACTGGTCTATGGGAGAACGAAAGAAACCTCACCCTTCCCATATTGCTCTTTGCGCTGTGGCTTTGACTAAATACTCCCGGTAAACACCGAGCAGAGACTGCATCGAGCCTGTCTGATGCTGGCAGTTGTCAACTGCGGCAATTCCTACGGTTGCATTCACCTGTGAACAAGAAGCTTCCTTTGCTCCCTTAGGAAGAAATGAAGAAAGCATAATTGATATGTCACCCTCCTCAGCGTAGCAGGGAGTTGGCTGCTGCAGAGCTCCAATGAACCCAGGGGAAGAAATTGTTATCTGCAAGTACAGCTTTTTCACAACTAGAATGAGCTGCAGAGACTAGCGCAGAATGCCTCTATCTAGGGCAGATTTGTCCCCAGACAGGTTATTATACACAAGTACACTCCACTGAAGCTGTGCGTGCAAGCAGAGGTCAGATATTTTTGCCATCACACCAAACTCAGTGACTATAAAGTATCCAACCCCTTGCCCTCTTAGATTGAGACACTGGCAAAGGCGTTCATCACTTCAGTGCAACCGCAGAAAACTGTGTCAGTTCCTGAGCACTTTCATGTTTGCTCTCTTTGATGAAGCACTGGAATGGTGTTGCTTTTTTAAAAATAGTTCTTTTTGCAAAGATTTAGAAAATGCATGGGAAAGCACTCTCCAAACTAATCTGATGATCAAAATGAAGTCTTCAAGCAAATTTCTAATTAGAAACAAGGAAATGTTAAAAAACTGCAAAAGATCAGAGTTCAGAATTTTAAATAATTGCATGACATCTTTTACCTCCTAATATTAAAACATAAAGCTGAAGACTGGAGAGAATAAAAAAAAAATTAGTTCTGCAGAGTAAGATAACTTCAACTTTAGTTTCTACTAAAAGAACACCAATATTTTTGATTGACCTGCACTGAGAAAGGGGGAGGTTCTGTGCTACGAGAGCTGGGTTCGTGATCACACACATGCTCTTGGGTGGCTTGAGGCAACAGCCCCCGCAAAAGGGGGGCTCTGCTAAGGGTTAAGGATTGGGTTTTTCAGATCCCCAGCCAGTTTAAAGCTCCCAGGTCGTGTAAAACCACGGGTATGACGTGCATGCAGAAAGTCAAGTCTTGATGCTCGCATCAGTGACTCAGGGCCTGATTTGTTATTGTGCTGACACAGCACTTTGTAGCTTCCAAACAGCGCTCTTCTCCTATTTTAATGTCTGCATGACAAAACGGCTCATCGGTTATTCTCTAAGGTCTTACAAGTAAAAGTTCTATATATTAGGGAACAGAAGAAGGCAATGTTCTTCTCAGATAATTTAAACCTACATACGTTTTCTTTATACCAGTTTTCAAGGGAAGGCAAAAATGATGTCAGAGTTCACAAAAATGCTGACAAATCAGTAATCAATAGCTTGATGTTCATGTCAGCCCTGCTCACCTTTGTGTCTGGAGAGACAAGCTATGAGCAGAGAGCGCGCCTCATCCCCACTCCGTCTGTCCCCTCCCCACCCGAGCGCCCAGCGCAGGTAACCCGTGTCTGTGTCTCTCCCCCACCCCACGCCATGCAGGTGGTCCCACGCCCGCAGCAGAGGCTCCCAAAACGCCGGCTCTCATTCCGACCGTGGCAAACGAAGGAGGGAAACACTGGACTGTCAATGAAGTCAGAGCTCTGATACGCGTCTGGTCAGACAAAAACATCCAGCGACAACTGGAGGGGACAGTGCGAAATAAAAGAATATTTGAGCAGGTTGCTGCTAAGCTTCAAAAGTTCGGCATTGACAGGGACTGGAAGCAGTGCAGGACAAAATATAAAAATCTGAAACATGAGTACAAGAGCGTAAAAAGTGCCCAAGACTCAGGGAGCACAAGTAAAAGCATGAAATTTTTTAACGAACTGGATGCTATTCTGGGGCACAGCACCATGGAACACGCAAGTAAATCCGATAATGACGAAAGTGAGAGGCCTCCAGAATGGACAAAATCAGAAAAGGACTCCATAGGTAAGTACTTCATACCTATATAAAATTTAGAATTTTTAGTTTTCCAGCACTAGAGATACCTTAAAAGAACAACAATAAAAAAAAGCAACCAGCTAGGTGAACCAGTTTGCTGGGGGGAATCACTGAATGGAAAGTTTGTCCCATTTTGTCCAGTTGTTCACTTGACATTATAAGGTAATCTTTCAGATTGATTCCTTTTTTTTTAATAGAATTGAGAAAGCAAAAGAGGAAAAAAAGATGAAGATAAGGTAAAGTGACAGGCAGAGACCATTCCAGTCAAGATCATGGCAGAAGAGATTGCTTCCAGGTTAGATAAAAAAACGGATGAGAGAGGTAGTCAGACTGTGCTGCTGGAAAAATGAAGACATTGAGCAAAACCAGTCCATAGTGACAGACAATGGTTAAAAAATTAACATTTAAACTGCCTTTCTTTTATGGTGCCTAGCAGCCCAGCTTTCCTGACCTTTGGAGCAAGACTCTCAAACTAGTGAGACAGTTAGTGTGAAAAGAGCAAAAGGAATAGCAGCCAGAATGCTGGCAGAGCTTGCCTTTATTTTCGTGTGGTTATTGACAAATAGCTTGGTAACGGATGGATTAAGGCAGAACTAGAGTAGACTGATGAACCCGCACTACCCAGGAGTTAAAACCTTATTTGTTGGTGTGTATGACCAGAAACAGGCCTGTGGTTTAAGAACACAAACAAACATACAACTCTTTATTACGCAGTAAGAATCCTGCACAGGGGATGATATTACAGTGGCCAAATAGAAGACCGGAAGTTCATAAAGTAACGGGAGAAGTCAAGAAAAATAAACCACAAAGTCGGTCTGTGGCTGAAAACTGCGAGAGCATTTTGGGGGAAGATCTGCTCTTCCGTTGCTGTTTCTAGGCTCTTTGCTAATGCATCTGCTGGTGCCCGCGGGCAGAAAGAGCATCCGAGGTTGGAGGGGTCTTTTGATTTGACAGAGCACAGCTGTATTCTTAGGCAATACGCCTCTGCGGTGCCCTAATTAACGGAGCATTATTTACACAGAAATGCCTGGAGACACAGGTGAAGAGGACTCTGTTAGTAATACGTCGGAGGAGCTACGGGTTACAGATATAAAGAAAGTTTCCGACTCAGGTAAATGGAAAAGTCTTCTATTTTATATAAATCCGTAGTAATTTAAGATGGATTTCTAAAATAAGCCCACATCGTAATGACGGTTAGAAAATGCAGAGGCTTGTGATAACCAGACTTTCAATAAATACAGACATATGTGCACAGTTGCAGTGCTCTGCTAAATTTGGTAAGAACAGTCTAGTGAGCAATCTTTTAAGAGATTCACAACCCAAGATGTAAAGCAGAAGAAACCATTGGCTGAAGTGAGCTGAGTGCAATGTATTACTGCATTTACTTCTACTTAAACTACGCCTTCCCAAGGATTAGAATTGTTCAGTCTCCTGTGCATGAACTAATAGGGCATTCTCTTTTTTACAATATAATGTGACCGGTATTTAATATACTTGTGTAAATGCTCATGTCATGGGATGAAAACTTCATTTCAGAGCATCACTGCTGGCACTGAGTATGAAGATCATACGCTCTTCACAAAGAAACATTATGGTTTACATCTGAAAGCGTGACTTTCAGGGGCGGCGGGAGCTTAACACTCAGCTAGGGACACGCAGGAAAGCCTCGGTGGCTGGCAGGCTTGACTCTCCGCAACAGAGGACCTCGCGATCCCCTGCAGTAGCATAAGGCAGAATATGGTCTAAATTAGGCGTTAAGGAGTAGTCTTACGGAACTTAAAATGGTCTAACGTGCACTTGAAAGATTTTAATGTCAAATTAAAAATCTCCTGACAGATGATGTTACTGTAAATACTACTCCCGAGAGTCTGGCAGCTCTGCATGTAACGAAAGAAACAGCTGTGACAAGTAAGTAAAGACACGGTTGACCGTGAGAGGTACTTTGGGGTATACTGGCCAGCAGTATTCTCGTTTTACCATTCGAGAGCAATTACATTTATTTATTTAAATTTATTAACAAAGCCACATTTAACTGGCCTTTTACCAGATCACCATGGGCCCTTGAGGCATTCACTGGAGAAAAATAGGTTGTCATGAAAAGCGCGTTCCCTATGGAGATCTCATTTTGAGAGAGACAAAAATATGTAAGAAATCATAAAGAGTACTTTGTGGGATCCAGTTAAGACCACTTGTAAAATGCATCAAATTCCATTTTCTCCCCTCAACAAGTAAAATTTCTACATATATATGAACGCTAGTAAGACACTGTAAATAATACATAGATTCAGCAGTGTCACTAATCTGTCATCTGATGTAGTTTTCAACTGCCTGCAGCTACGTAATGTTGTAACTTTCTGGACTGCAATCTTCCAAACCGGTTATTTAACATACAGTTAACTGAATACTTCCAGTAAAGTTCTGAAAACTCATTTTTGACACTTTAACTTTCCTTTAGGATATGTGTCGGTGCTAGACATTATCTATAGCTTGCCTTGGTTACCATTTCTTTCTCAAATACATGTATTTTACTTGCGTATTTTGTTTCTGGGCAATTGTAATTACAATCTGATTTGGCTGGCAAAAGTTAAAATAGCAAATGTTTCAGAAGTGTCTGTGGTTCAGCCTATCCACTCTGAAGAATACTGATCAAAATTGGCTAAGAAAATGGTAAAACCACAGCACTCCATCTTGACGAGATGTGTTTCAGTTTCCAAAATTCCTCCCCTCACTTCCAAATGAAGAATACAGACTTGAGTAATTTTATCACAGGTAGTAAAAAACAGTTAGACTTTAATGTTATTTATGGTAACACAATTACGGATTCTATAAAACAGAGAAAAGATGCGTGCTTTTTACATTACAGTATCTTGGAGACCCTTTTTCTTTCACTGTGGTACATGCCTTTCCTAGACTGTTCAAATAAATCTAAAGTGAGAAACATGTTAAGTAAAGAGATTGTATGTGTCCCTGTATTTATAAATTTACTTGCTGATAAATAATGAAACAGGCAGTGATATGGTATCACATTGGTTCTTTGGTATCAGTAGACATCTGACAATCGATAGCCTTTGGGATGTGACTTCTTAACGACTACTCCATCTCCATATTCAACAGAACTGCCATAGAAAACTATCTCCACCAGCGTGTAATTATAGTTTATCTATACTCACGTGCCTTTATAAAAAAGCATTAATAATCTGACGTAAGTAAGAATTTAGAAATTCAGTTATTCTTGTATCAGGGCATCTTCCCAATGAGCACAAGGAGTTAAGGTACTTTGCGGTCAGGGTTACACATACGCTTGTCCAGGTATCTGTCAGCCAGCCTCGGCGCACATCTGCTTTCTGGCAACCGCAGCTGCCTAAACGCACCGAGATGCACGAGCTGCCTCGGAGCTGCGCGTGCTTCTCACGGTCTCAGGCGCGGACCGGAGTTATTAACCACAGCAACACTGTATGAACAGTCTAAGCAAGTTTGCCATATTCTAGTAAGGAAAAAAATTATGATGGTATTAGTCAAATGACAAATGTTCCGGTTTCAGGAAAATACCTAGTTATTTGATGTTTCCTTCTCTTGTTTTTCTCCTCTGCCCAAAGGGATTTGCTGCTCAAAGAGCAGCAGATGCCCACCCGAGAAGGAACACACAGGTAGATAAATGCTTACGCGTTCTCCTGCGGAGTGGACTGGTTTTCTGGCCATTTCTCCGACAGGCTGCCTGGCAGAGGGAGCGGGAGCATCGCAGCCATCCCAAACCCGCTTCGTTTTTGGCAAAAGCAGCCTAGCAAAGGCTAGGGCCACTGTAAATTTTTCTCCTTTGTGATAAAAGATACCCATTTAAAACAATCTGGCACTAAAACCATATTTAGCAATTCTGACTGATGTTTTCCATTTCCTGGGATCACTTTTAAGGGCAGTTAATTCCTGAAATCTGTCCCGAAGTCTGCGCAGGCAGCAGTCAGTCAGCTCAAACTCCACATACCCGTGCGTTCCACATGCATCAGACTTTGCGGTACGGCCACAGACCGTGTATAGGTGTTCAATTAAATGTGAAGGGCCACGGGAACCAGCAGTGGAGATGAAAACAAGAGGATTCTAAGGAATGCCAGCAGCCTGATGTTCTTAAAACTACAGCGAGTATTTTTCTTCAAACAAAAGAGTTTTCTTGCCATTATTAGGATTTTTGGTGCCTTGTGTACTTCACTGTATGTCCCTCATGACAAATTTGGAGTGACACTGCCAAGATACAATCCTAAGCAACAAGGGCTTTTTGAAAATTGGTTGTTTAAAGTCAAGATCTTAAGTCGGTACATACTGGGCACTTATGTTTGGTTTCTTTTGAATGTTCACAGCCGTGTGCTTGGGCTTTTACACTGTACAGACACGAATTCAAAAGATCATGTTTTAATACATCCGCCCCAGGCTGGTGTGAAGTAGGGTCTTTCAGAGAAGCACAAAAATTCTTAATTATTGCCTGGCTCAGCCCTCAGGCTGCAGACACAAACTCCCAACTGTGCACCCAAGCCGTCCGCATCCCGTCACACAGATCCGCACCGAAAATGTCCCCCAGCTTTGCCATTCCCCGCTCCCCTTTCCCACTATACAAGACGCACATGAGTACGGATCAGGAGACGAATTACTAATCTTGCCTCACGAGCCAGAAAGCAGGATAATAGTGACAGAGCACCAAAAGAGAACAGAGCTTGTGTGAGTCTGAGCGGGTGAAAGGAAAGGCTGCGAGGGCGCTGCTCCGGCGGCCTTGCGAGCAGTGATTCCAGCACAAAGCAGAGATTAAGCGCATTTGCTGGCAGCTGTCTATAGCTTCACTACACGATGCGGAGCCACTGTGTTTTATCCGTGCCAGAAACTGTCGATGGTTCGTTCTGTTTGGCTCGGGTCTTGCTCTCCTCGTGCCCTCCCTCCAAAAACTCTGAACAGTGCCTCGAAAAAAAAAAAAAAAAGCCAGGCTCCCTACCCACATTCTTGGCTCGCTAAGGAAAAAAAAAACACAGAAAGGCGCATGATGCTGGTCACATCGTAAAGAACGTCTGATGCAAACCAGGCCGTATTGATTTGGGAGGTAATTTTTAATAAAATGGCTCTAGATTATGCTTTATTGCTCAATGTTTAGGGGCAATATTCTTGAATGGCCTGAGAACAGGCTGGGAGCCAGAAACCGCTGCCATCGATCCGCAGCGTGGCCTTCAGTGTTTAATCTCTGGGCAGCAGTGTCCTCACCTGGAAACGAGAGTCGGAAAGACCACTTGCATCATCTGTCTGTCCGTCCCAGGGCGGAGGGGTGGAGTTCTCCCTTGGACACCAAGGCCCAATGGCAGAGGAGCGGAGATCCCCTCCCCGCGGAGGGGAGCCTGGGGACCTCGCTGTCACCCCGCCCGGGGCCGGGACCCCTCGCAAGCTGCAGCGGGCGGGATGCTCCAGGGACAGGCAGTGAGTGCTTTATCACGCAGATCAATCGTCCAGGCACAGCACCCTGATGCAATGGCGGGACCTTTGCCCCTTTCGGGGCGAATTCAGTGACTCTTGGCATCAGCCACTTGGGATTCTTTCAATAATTTCAGTATGTACTGAAGGACCCTTTGAAAGTCATCGTCTTGCCCCTTCTGCTGCATAGAGGTTCACCACAACCAGTGAACCATTCTACAAATTCTGATCGAGGTTTAAATATCTTAAGACCTGGCACATTTAATCCATAAACTTGTATTATGCAGCTGTTAATGTGGTGTTCTGGATTTATTTTAATATCTGAGTGTGTACACTCTGCTCTTAAAGCCACTGCTGCAGAGAAGCAGCAGCTTTGATGTACGAAGAGATGAATCTTTAACAACAGCTATCCTGAATGGCATGCTGAAGTTAGCGATCCTCAAATGTAACTCAAGACCTGTTTAGTTAGTAAGAACTCTGTAATTTTTTTCCTTTTTACAGAAATCCTTGAAGATGAGGGGGACTTTGCCAACTCCACCCCAGCAGCTCTGGCAGATACCCAAATAAAGAAGGAGACGATCGACTTAGGTAGGTCAAGGCTGTGTCATGATGGGGATAACAGCACATTCTACTTTACTAGGCACTGCAGGTTTCTAAGGTTCATATGTGATTCCTGCCCATTATACTCGGTCTACTTCTAGGTTATGATAAAACCTGTTTTTTGTTTGATTTCATAGTGCAAAAATACATAAATGCCTATTTCTCCTTTCCACAATTAATATTAAGATCTTATTTTCCCAGACAGCATACTCCTTATTATGCCAGATGTGACAAGCCTGCATCTGATTGTGACACAAACATTGTTATTTTTTCATACATAGCTGCTAGAGAGGATAAAATGGAGAGCTAAGCAGCTGTCTCAGAAACACTGAACACAATTTTATGCCTTGTCTTTTCAAATTGCTTCACGACAGTGCATTTAATTTCAGATTATTCACTATCAGACAATTACCATAAATATTCTGAATTATTTTACAAGTAAAAGTGAAATCAGAGCCTCAGCAATATGTAAAAGTCATCAATTCAGTGACAAGTATTCAAGTATTCAATGACAATTCTTCAAGAAGATTTGTTTTATTTAAAATGTTAAACATTAGAATACAATAGAGATATTAATCTTCTGGAATAAATGAGCATAGAAACCATGGAAGGTCATGAAAAACAGGCATCAGGGGAAATAGCAATGACATTGAAATCTATTGACCTGACATCTTGGATCAAAATATACTTTACGGTAGTTCTGTTTACACACAGACATTAATGGAAAGAAGAAAAAAATCTATTATAATGATTCCGTGAACAGCAATTCTTTGCCCTTTTACACTGAAAGTTTCTACCATAAGAATAATTGTATTCAGTATTTCTGTGATCCAAGCAAGAGCTTCCTTCTCAGCAGTTCTGCTACCTGGAGTTTGGGTGTTGAGACACCCCTTCCAACACAGCTTTTACAACAGTTTGCACAGGCTGATCTTGATTATGAAAGACAACTGTCAGGAGTGCGACACTGAGGACAACATCAGAGCCATCACAGCACCGACACATGAAAACGTGGTTACATTGAAGAAAACGTAAAGCTGTGTCCCTGAGAGCTGAGAGACATAGCGAGGCCACACTAATGCAAAGAGAAGAGTTCATACACAATGACACAGAATAAAATGTCAGGCAAATCCACTGACTGCCTCAGACATACAAATTCCCCATTCCTGTCATGTAATATCCAACCAAGGACAGTAATCGCACAAGTCGGCAGTACACAAGTGTCACTGCCAAAAGGCAGAAAGAGATTAGAGAGCCAGCATGGTTGAAAGAACAAGCATATAAATTAAAGGTTTTTGTAACAGTTAAAAAAAAAAAATCACTCAAGAGCTCTATTTTGGTCCCAGATTGTATTTCCAATAGGTGCAGGTGTTAAAGGAAGATGCAAGAATTTTCTTAAGAGTTGTGGGCTGCTCTATTTATAAAAAAACACTTTTTTCCTAGTACCCTGAGTAAACCACACACGCATACTTACGAGAGTACAATTTCTGATTCTAAGTCTTCCATAGGTATAAAATCTATTCCTGCACATGAAAACCAGTGTTTGTCAAAGAGAAAAAGAGAAAAACAAGTTATAAAACAAATATTAATTCCAAGTACTACTCTGTGCATATGTTAGCAAGTACTATTACAGAAAGCACACCAAATGAACCACTGTTTATTACCAACAGCTTCTCATTTCTAACAGAGTCTAAACCATGCACACGGTTTTTCAAAACATATAAGCAATATTTACTTCTACCCTTTACTGAAAACTGTATTGAAGATTATCGGTCTATGACATCCCCTGCAAAAACAATGAGAACTAATCTTTCTCTCCCTCCCAACCCAAAAAGGAATTCCACCCAACAGTGAACTTCCAGCCTTAGAGAAGTCCAAGGACGAAGAAATGAGCCCAGAGTCAGCCGAGCTGGGTTTGGACGTCCATAAATGATTTCAGGAATTTGGAGGGCTCCCGAGTTTTACTTCTGAAGGGAACCGTTCTTACGCTGCGACAGAGCGCAAAGCTATTATTGCCTCAGCTCTGCAGAGGAAATAAATGTAGACATGCAGAAAAAATAATTTAACAATGTTTCTATCCTGTTAGTGATGGAATTTGAAGAGAACTCTGATGCTGGTAGAATTAAAAATAGTTCTTCCATCTTACCTTATGCCTTAAATACCATTTAAGCCACATAGAATAGTTTCTGGTAGAGCCATCCCTACATATAGAAAGTGCAATTTAAGCTGAGGCTGAAGATTTCCACAAAAGCATTACTGATTCGTTTGTTTTCCAATTTTTCTTCTGCTAACGTCCTCTCCATCACAAAAGCTCTGTGTCAGAGTAGCCTTGCACCCAAAAAGGGTGATTTCCTCCCTCACCAAGGGCACCGAAGCCTTGCCAAGCCTGCCCTGCCGCCACCGCCTAGGGACAGAAGCGGAAGGCACGCCTGGGCTGAGCGAGGTGTGCAGACCTGCCGCGCAAATCGACTGCTGTGTGAGATACAAACCACCCGTGTACGCCTTAAGTGCTTAATCAAGTATTTTAAACTTCTGTTGCATCCACAGCTCCCTTTTGGGGAATGCAGGGGCAGAAAGAAAGATCGGGCTTACAAGAAATGCCAAGAAATAATTTGATTTAGGGAGGCATGTGGCAGAAAACTTGTTGTAGTTAACGGGCTAGACTGCTGGGTTATGACATTTTTTAATTGAAGACAGGTGTTACCTGCAGAGGATGGCAATAATATTAGCAATTTATTTGTCTAAGTCCAAGTCTATTTTACTTAAAACTGTGTGTTTCTACAGATGATGACTCGATAAGCACTACCTCAGAAGACAGATCTTGTACACCAGTAGCAAAGCGGGTAGTCGGGCCAGGTGAGTATTAATTTCTATGCACTTATTCTGACACAAGTTCGCATTGTAATTTCAGTACCAAAGCTGGAGCAACCCAATCCCTACTGTAAACACAGCACTACTTTTCTGCTTCTGACCCCAGTCTGGCTTTATCACTAAACTGAAAAATTAGTTTCATAGCTCTACTCCCTGCCGTGAGCAAAACTTGCATTAATACTGTAAATCGACTTTGCATTCTGTACGTATCTGACGAGCAGCATCCGCCTACTTCTGAATATGTGGGTAAGATTTTTTTCTTCTACTGAATCCCCAGGAGCATTTTCATTTGTATAATATTTTGCCTTGCCATTCTATTTTGAAACCATACTGGAAAGCCATTTTCTTATCACTGCTGATATATTGTTCCCTTTAAAGCTCAAGGCCTATTGCTTTCCTGCAAGTAGCGCTCGGATACATCTGTCTTTAATTTGACAACAGCAACAAAATTACACTGACAAAATGTGGAATTTTAGATGCCTTGGAGAAACTAAAGATTTCACTTGCTACATATTTTGCATACTTCAGAGAAATGTAATCATGTAGGGATATTACCATTGCAAAGTTTAAAGATTTTCATAACAAGAGATTATTATAAATGTTAGTTAATCCTTCAGCTCGTTACCGAGTCATTAGCTACAATTACACTTTAATGTATGTATATTCAGCAATGCTCAGTTGTGGTTTCATTTGTATTTTCAGACACTCACATTCCCTTGGAAGAAACGCAAAATCACTTTAAAGTTATTACAGTTAATGATACTGGAGCGGGAAAACACTGGAGTGATAACGAAGTCAGAGCTCTGATAAACATATGGTCAGACAAAAAGATACAGCAAATGCTTGAAGGGGCCACCAGAAATAAAGAAATATTTGAGGAAATTGCCAGAAGGTTAATGAAACGTGGTATAGACAGAGACTGGAAACAATGTCGCACCAAGTACAAGAACCTAAAATACGAATACCGCGCGCTGCAGAAGGAAAATGAGCATCTTGGTAATCCCAGGAGGAAAATGAGGTTTTACGACGAGGTCGACTGTATCTTGAGAAGACAGCCTCTGGGTCCCTCGAGCTGGGGATGTGAAAGCTCAAGTCTCCTATCAGGTACTAAAAAATGAAGTGATGAGGTAGAGCGCTTCAAATGAAATTTCAAGTTTCCAGTTGAGCCATGCTGTGGGGGTGAAACATGTGGCCAGAACGGGGACGGAAAGTAATTGCAGAACCTGTATCTGCATGGGCAAGCAGGCGATACTCAGTGAACAGAAAGGGTCTCTGGAGGCATTTAGAGGTGGCAACATTAACAAAAAATTAAAAAAACTGAAGCATTCAATGTTATTGGAGCATCTTTGTGCTTTTGGAAGCTTAAGTGAGATACAGTAAAATGGTGATAAAAAAACCTCACAGGTTTTAGCAGTGATCGAGCAGGCACGTAAATGCTTACAGACAGAGAGCTGCAAGCCCACACCAGTTAGAACTGCGGGAATCTCTTCATGATCAAGCCAAGTGCAAGGACTCCAAAGACCAAAACTTCATTAACTCAATTCACACCACAATTAAGAGAGAGAAAAATCCAGGGCAGTGACATTTAGTTGAGCACTTATGATTATTATATTAATTTTGCTAAACCAGAACCAGATTTCTAAGTAGTGTTTGCTTCTATTTAGTATCAAAAGACCTCTCTGAGCTAGGAGGGGCACTGCTAACCTTGTGTCTGTGGTAAGGGTTCTCATCACTGGCCCACTGCTCCAGCTCCAGGCAGAGCAGATGCTCTTGGAGAAGCAACTTAATCACTGCAGCTTAGAGCTCAGTGAGTTACGCTCAACCAGAACTAATTCTGTTTTTTCTCAACACATGAGATAATAATTTACAGCGTCACAAACGTTAGTTGAGGACTTGAACCATTTATCATAGAATCATAGAATGGTTTGGCTGGAAGGGACCTTAAAGATCATCTGGTTCCAACCCCCTGCCATGAGCAGGGACATCTTCCACCAGACCAGGTTGCTCAGAGCTCCATCCAGCTTGGCCTTGAACACTGCCAGGGAGGGGGCAGCCACAGCTTCTCTGGGCAACCTGGGCCAGTGTTTCACCACCCTCATGGGGAAGAATTTCTTCCTAATATCTGATCTAAATCTGCCCTCTTTTAGTTTAGAGTTACTCCCCCTTGTCCTGTCACTAGACATCCTTGTGAAAAGCCCCTCTCCATCCTCCCTGTCGGCCCCTCCAGGCACTGGCAGCTGCTCTAAGGTCACCCTGGAGCCTTCTCTTCTCCAGGCTGAACAGCCCCAACTCCCTCAGCCTGCCCTCGTAGGAGAGGTGCTCCAGCCCTCGGA
>Ga0065711_1008020_pt1 | contig 14373 bp, 7 predicted proteins | sample Hoacrofraction12_FD_59098 | JGI IMG/M metagenome (GOLD analysis project Ga0065711, IMG submission 59098) | Hoatzin crop microbial communities from Cojedes, Venezuela - Epithelial fraction 12 v2 (version 2) | ecosystem: Host-associated > Birds > Digestive system > Esophagus > Crop | place...
CAGTTCTGCAGCCTTTCAAGACAACCTGGTAAAGTTATTTTTTAATGCAAGTTGATAATGGCTTTCTGGTTTATTAACTGCAGATTCTCATGCAAGTTGAGAAGGACTGGAACTTAGTGTTTGTGTCCTGCTATCATCCTCATGCTCTCTGAAATCTATGAGGAGTTCGGTGCAGAAAAAGTCGATGCTCGGCCAGAGCCCTGCAGATTTGATGAAAGAAAATAAAACCATCAGTTAGTATTCTTGAAAGCAGGATAAACCTGTGCAATGCAAAAGGGAGTTCTGTAACCTGTTATCTGCAGCAGGAAAGGTGCTTTTTGTTAATCGATCAAAGAAAATGTTGAAAATAATTGGAAAAATGACTTGAGGGAAGGAAAAGCGGAGTTAAGGAATATTAGTAGAAGGCTGATATTGTTTGTGAAATTAGACTGTTCTTGAAGCTTTCATATGCTTTATGTACTGTATAGAAAAAACAACTTTCCTTTTTTCCTCCTGAGAGAAGCCATGATTTTATCTCAGTAATTGAAAATAATCTCTGAAGTTGCTCCTTAACTAAACTTACATGAACCCCTTTTAAATCAGTTGTTATCTTTCAGGGAATTTACCAATAAATGTTGCTGCCTGTGCTTGGATGGCATGATCCTATACAGCAAATAAGGCCGAGCACATCCTTTTCATGACTCAGAGCACAGCATTTCTAGCCTAGCTATGGTGGCATTTAGCACTGATGCTGTAGTTCAAGGTGCTTATTGGTGTTTCTATTATAAATTGTATATACTTGAATGACTTAATTCATGCCAGGCAGAAGTCTGACTAGCTGTCTACTTAGTCCTATCTTTTCCCCCTTCATTAAAAATCCTTAAGTGAAGAAAAGAGTTTTGAATTCTGAATTTCTTTGATCATATCTGTATGTCTATCAGTCTATCTCTTACAAAAAATGCTATGCTTTTCCTTCGTTTCAAAGCTTCTTCTGTTGTGCAGTGTGTGTGTGGTTACTGTTCGATGACTTGCATCACGCTCAGCGCCTTGGGTTGCTCAAAGAAAGCTGTGCCTGGAAAAGAGGGAAAGGAAACACCAGAACATATGGAATTGTCTACGCTGAACAATCTGTGCGCAATGCTGTCTGCGAGCAAAGATGGTTTCAGTCGCCTCAGTTACTGCAACTGGGCAATATTAATTTAGGGACTTCTCACTTACTAGGGACGTTGCCAAGTGAATTCCTCATAGCAATCCCTCTAGACGTCACTCAATAGTCATATCTGCCACGCTTGCTTTAGTACACATAAACTATTCTGTCATTTCCCACTACCTAATGACCAGTGCTAGATCCACGTATATTTATTCTGCATTTTTAGAAGCGATGGAAAAAACCCAAATGGACTCAACTGGGTGAAACTAGCAAATGCTTCTTAGCAGTTCCCTCATGAAAAATGCACAGAGCGTTTTATGGAAATACTGATAAAGGTGGGATTTTTTGTAAAGCATCTCCTATTTAGAGTTTCTTTTGGTTTTTTTTTTTTTTTGGCAAAGGATCTCATTTGAAGTCTGTTGAACTAAATGAGAGTTTTCCAAGTGACCTTCTAATGTCTGTTTAAGACTGTAGAGGCCCCGAAGTGGTAATGCTGAGAGGTGTAATTGGCCCTATAAATCTCAGTGGGTCATTAATTCTAAATCCCAATAATGTTAAGACCAGGATGCATGTAACTGAAGCAGAGTGATGAGCATAGTAGGAAGATTTGTGCGAGCATTGTCTTGCTTTGATTTGCACAGTAGTAGAAATTATTTGTAGTTTTGGCTTGGAAGCCTGCTTTCTGCCTTAACATCAATTCACATGTATCACCTGTGTGCTTCTGGAAATTTATAAATGCATCTTTCTGGGGAAGACAGCTGGGGTTTTTTTGCATATCAGGAGGTAATAGAACAGGTCTTGGGAAATCTCTGGAAGATTCTCATAATTTAACTGTATAAAAACAGTTTTCAGAACATTACTGCACCTAACACATTTGCTCTTAATAATGACAGATCAAATTTTAAAGCACATATGTGAGTTTTCATTTGGTCTTTGGGCACAGGATCCTGAAGTATGCTGTGTCTGTAGCTCTCACGCAGGTGCACCTCAAATGGGGATGCCCACATCAGAGTGCACTATGAATCCACCATCTCTGCATGTACTCAGTGAGAATTGCCAACTAATGAAAGCCTTGACATTATTTACCGTGATGAGAAAGGCTGTTTAGTGTGTTCCTTGGAGAAGAAAAAAAGAAGAGACACTTGACTTTGGCTCAGTGACAACCTGTATCTTGCTTTCCTCAATCAGAAATTGTTGTAATTCATCCTTATTTTGTGATTTGAGGTGGCAGTGGTTGTTGATGTATTAAGTGCATAAGCAAGGGGTCAAAAATGAACCAGTGCAGTGGCATGGCTTTTGCCATATGTTGTTTGACTGCCAGCCATATGTCCAATCCATTTTAAAGTCCTCTTTGCACTTTCCCGTGGAATAAATTTTACCCTCTTTTGCTTCAGTCCGCTGCCAGGGATTGTTCAGAGAGGTGATCTTTGCACCATTAACCCAAGGCAAAAAAACCCCGAGTGTATCCCAGCATAGACAGAACACTGGGAGGAAACAGTTAAGATCAATGCAGGGGGGGACACGACCGCACAAAGAATAAAAAAATCAGGCTTTTAAAAATGAAACAGACTATTTATGTGGGAAATCCAGAGTATCGGTATTTTTATGTAATCTGAGGTGGAAAGGGAAATGTTTGGTATCCTGTAGTATTTTGCTATAACAACGCATTCAGCTTCCTGAAACATGTATTTGTCATCATATCTGTCTCCATTTATAACTGAAAAGGTAGATTATAAAAGCTTATTGCTTGGTCTCTGTTTTTTTCTGTGCAAAGGCACGTGTACTGCCTTACCAGTTCTGAGAGACTTTGTTAGGGACCATCCCTGCGAATGCTTGTTAGGCACTTGGCAGCAACCGGGGCTCAGGTGGAAGGAGGAGAAAAGGAAGGGTTTCTGTGTGTGTGTGTGTATGTGCACGCTTTCCTCCATTCTTCAGGCAAGGAATTCAATTTCAGTTTGATCTGGATTCTTCTGGCAAAGGAATGACTTTGACTGTAACTGCATCTGGTTTTTGTCCAGTAGATGCCATAAAGCCTTCTACAGTATTGGAAATAGTTCCATAATTTTTTAAAAAACCTAACTATAATCTTGTATTGGGGCCTCTAACAAACATCAGTGTTCATACACAAAGTGATACATGATGTAAACAACCTGCCTAAGCTAGAGCCTGGCTGAAGGGCAGTGTAAGAGGATCTAAAGTAGATGAACTGACCAGTGGAGAATTTCCTTATAGGGAGCTTTAGCTGTGCTTTGGTTCTCTTCTGGAACAAGAAAACTGTCAGGACCTGGGATGAGGAGAAAAGATGTAGCAAGACTTCTCTGCTGTAGGTGAACTGTCAGACCGGTCTTTGCAGAGTGATCAACTTCAGAATAGCTGTGAAGCTGCTTTGAGCCAAGCCTGGGCTCCTAGCTGAGGACAGGTCCTGTGTGGTTGCCGAAAAGATTGGTCTTGGAGGAGCCCTCGGCCAGTCTGAGGGTCACACCAAATATTCCCAAATAAAAGATTCTAAAATGTTCATGCTACGTATCTTGCCAGAACAGATATGTAGTTTTCAAGATGTGTAGTACTTAATTTCATTTTTAGGTGCAAGTCAGAATACAGTCCCAGGTTCTACCTGAAGAGAAAGTTGTCTGAGGATAGTGGAGCTCTCTTTGTTTAACTTTGCTATTTATTTTATGAAGTGTTGTTTGATGTTTTTGTCTTTCTGCTTATGCCACAGATTTTTTTAAGCTACAAATACGGTAGCGTTGGAGTTAGTGTTGGAAAATGTTCTTCCTTTTTCTGCTTTTGAGCTTCCATTTCAGAAACAACAAGATCAGGATAAGAGCATTCACAGGATCAACACACTCCTCTGGGTTGTCATTACAGTGACAGAAAAGAGATGTATAGTGAAACTTCACTTCTATGTGCTGCATGTGGTGTTATTCCCTTAAATGATACGAATGGGAGAATTATCCCAGTGGATGTCTGTTATGATCTTTCTCTCTGGAAAGGTCACTGATAATTGCTGCTTATCATTTTGGAGAGGATTTGTCCAAATTTATTTTGAGTATTCATTTTCCATAGATTTGTGTCTAGGGGTTGTAAAAGTGACATCAAAAAGAGTGCACGGTAAAAAATAACTGCACAAAAGCAATTTTCAGTATTTTATAAGTGAAGGAAGGAAAGAAGGGGGAAGGTTCTTTTTCATGATGTTTTTACTGACCTCAGCTCTTTAGTTTGTGTCTCAAAACCTCCATTTCCACCGCTCTGTACCTTCTGGTCCTGATTAGGGACAAGACGTCCTTTCACTTGGTGAAAGCTGAGGAAAGCTTAGTAGCATCCATAGGAACTTTGCAGTCCAAGTATTTTCTTCTGTATGCAGTAAAGTCCTTCTTTTTTTCTACCCAAAATTTTTGTTGTCAGTTTTTAGCTGTTTTGACTGAGTCTTTAATGTTCTTTACATCAAAAATTTTGGTGTTCCTATTTACAAACTCTTAGAAAAACACATCCAAGGGGAGGAAATGAATGTATGGTTTGTATCTTCCGACTGCTGCTATATTGTGATAAGAGTATCATTCAGACTAAGGTTTGATTTCCAATCATCTCATTTGTTTGGCTGCACAAACTTGTATGTCATATACATATCAGGGAAGATTATTGTGCCTCGGTGCAGGAAAATTTCTTCCCAGAAAGAAGTGCAGATCTTACTGTGGCAACTTACAGGAACTTTAGGCCAGTTTAGAGTAAAAAGTAAAAGAAATCCCTCATGAAGGACAGCATACTTGGCTTAATTTTATATGTCATTGTACTTCTGTGTAATGCCATTGGGACTCTATGCAGGAAATTTGAAAATGGAATTGGGTCTCCTAATTTGGGAGGATTTAGGAAGAACTGAAGGAAAGACAGGCTCTGGTTGTGTTTGATTTCAAGGTTAGACCAAAACTGCTGAAAGCTGAGTTAGATGGAATCTTTTTCCATACAGAGAAGGAGGAGATCTGGTGATCTAATTACTAGATCACTCCTGCCGCATCACCTAGGTTCTGCACTTGTTTGGCCATTAACTGTTCAATACACCATCATCTGGGGTGGAAAAACCCAAGAATGAATCTCCTATTACAAGAAAGCGAGTGTTTTTGGTGCTGGCTCGCTCTTCTGTTGATGTAATTACATGCCACAAACACAAGCCTTTTTTTTCTTTTCACTTTGAAATTGCTGATTTCTGGATTCACGAATGGACTTGCTTGATTTTTCAAAAACTCCTTGAGCAAGGAGTGAGGGTTGGTTTGGAAACTATTGTATTTATGAAATCTTGGCATCCAGTTAATGAATTCTGGTTCAGTTGCTTTATCATGGGGTGCCTCAGGTGATACGCTGTTGAGGCCAGGAGCACTAGTGGTAGATGACCGTTAGCCTCGATGGTGCCCACTGAAATGGGAACAACTGGTGCTGGAGTCTTAGGAAAAGAGACTTCAGCCGAATTACTCTACAGGGAAAGTGGTGGGAACGTTCAGTATATTTCCAGAAGCAGAACAATGAAAGTTTATAAATACCACCCTGGGGAACCTGCTGAGCTCCAAGAAGCTAGGCTGACTTCTGCAGGAAAGAAGTTTGCGTTGCCTGACTGTCCAGCCTAGGAGGAAGGAAATGCCCCACCTGGGTGATACGGCAAAATGATGTGGTTTGGTAGACGAGTCATGTGGGGAAAAAGCGATTCCATATTCCTGTTAGGTTTCTGGTTTCAGTGTAAACATACTTTAGGAAAGGGAAGCAGAGAAGTACAAGTCTAGATAAGGTAAAACTGATTGTGATAGCTCTGAACTGCAAATCCTGAGTGTCTCTGAGAACATAGTCCTGGAAAAGACTGGTTTAGCTAGCATGGGGTCTTTAGTATCATTGCATGCCCAGATTATGTTTCTTTGAAGAGATAAAGGATGGGAGGGCTGTCCAAAAGACATGTGCCACACGGGTCAGGTAAAGAGCAAGCACTGGCTACCAGAGCCTGCTTAGGGACACCCTGGCTGAATGCGTTGGGACCTGAATGCAGTCAGCTTATTGAGCGTCTAACTGGGAAACTCTGCCCAAACTTTTTGCAAATGTGTGAAAATACACTGTCCAATTCAGATCAATTCCGTTGGAAAAAGGTAGGGAATTTCCAGTAAAATTTCATCTTTAATGATACAGATTGAAAATCTGTACTTATATTGCCTAGTCCTGAATACCTGCTTCACCAAGAATTAAATGCTTTCTTCATGGGTAAACCAAAGCTATTCTTCTAACCAAGAACCAGATAGAAGGATAGTTGTGTTTGTCATATACTAAATGTAAATCTGAAACAAATGGTCTGCAGACTCTGTTAGTTCCTGCTGTGGCTCAGAGATCTGGAATCCTTTCTCTAGTGTGCATGTGCCAACAAGTAGGGCTTCCACAGTGTAAACCCCATCAATCACCTGCTTGTGTATCTGCAGCGTGCAGCAGAGCCAACAGGGCATGAAAATCTAGACTGCCATTTTTTTGGAAGTAGAGGAAGTAGCGAAAGAGGCAGTGTATTTACTAAGAATCTCTGTGTGTGAGGATGTCATCACAGCCTTCATATTTTTCTTGTTCTTTTTTTTAAACTGTCATATGTGTCAGTTTCTAAGATGTCTAGTAAACTACATGACCAAAACTGTTATGCGTCCTAGATACTCCTGATGTCTTTGATGTTGCTGAGAAAATGAGGTAATTTGCATCTTGAGAAAGAGTAGCCTGAATTTATCCCAGGTAACTTTTTAAAGTGTTTAACAAGGCCACCTACTCTAGAAACATACGTCACGCAATTTTCCTTTAAATGAAGAGGGTCCTTCCTTTGCAGGTCTGTATCTGTAGGTATAAGTTTTTGTCTTAGCATGCTGAGATGTGTGAGCTATATACCTGCTGTGCAATAATTTAGAAATAGATGGACTGTGTATACAACTGAGGTAGCTAATGATTGACCTTCAACTGTGTTGAGAAAGGGAACAGGTGGGAGTCTAGAACAAATGCTGTCCGGGGCTTGATGCAAGTAGAAGCAAGAAAGAAAACGGAGCGACTGCATCTAATTCGGGCTTTCTGGCAATCTCTGAAGGTATAGAGAAGACAGCTCGGACCTGAGGAATGAAGTGACTGCATTCCTGTAAACTTGATTGGCAACTTTGGAGAGTGACTTTAAGGGCTGAAGAATGATATGGTCATGTTCAGGTGCTTTAGGTCTGCCAACTTCAGTGGAAGAGATGATGACTCCGTTTTGAGGAGGAGTAAGGAAAGACATGTCCCCGATTCGTTTCAGTCCATAGAGGTAACTTACCTTTTGAGTGGACTCAAAGGTGCACTTCAGAGGGGAATACGTGAAAAAAAGGGGTACCTTTGCTGGGTGTACAGTTAAGAATTTGGGTGTAACTCTACAGAGGGATCAGTACTGTGCATGTATTTCATGTTGCGGTGAGTTGGAATTTTTTAAAAGAAGCTCATTAGGAACTTTATCATAAGTTAAGCAAATTACACTTTTGATCATTTAACTACCAACATTTTATTGAAGAACATTGTTCACTAAATATAAATGCACTGGGCGGTAATCATAGAAGATTAACAATTAATTCATACAATCACTGCATAAAACACAGAATAAGCATTACTTCAGTGCATGAAGCTCACGGAGCATAATGCTGTTAGCGTGTGATCAAAGCACAGGCCTTCCATGCTTCTTGCCTGTCTTTCTGTTCCTCCTAAGTAATATCAGATACAGGAACTGGAAATTGTTTAACTACAAGTTAGCAACATTTGTAGGGCCCAGTGTCTGGGGCACCTCCCTGAGACAGACAGCAAGCAGCTTGTGTCCACAAGTTCAAACTCTCTGCTAGCTCTTTCCTCTAAAGCGTCTGACCTCCTTTGTATTTGCTAGCAGGCGTTAAATCAACTCAAGGTTATTTCTGAGTAATTTAGAATTCATTAGAGAAAATGATAAGGAAAATGAATCGGTCAGAAAACAAACACTGCTGATCCAGAACTCTTTGATGAATGTAGGCAGCTAGGAGGTAGGTATAGGTTCAACTATCTTAATTTAAGGTGCAGAAAATTGCCTCTGGGATACATCTTACACTTTGAAGGCCATTCTCACGTAACTGGAGCTGCGTGAGCGCTTTTTCTGCCATGTACTTTATATCTGATAGGAGTTTCGGCTGTCCTAGTCAGAGGCAGAGCAGGACCTTTCTGGAAATCAGGCTCATCTTTTCCACTGGCCTGGGACAAGCGTAGGAGTGTGAAAAAGGCAGCAGGAGGCTGATGCTGTCAGCCTGTGCCGTGCTCAGGGGTAGCTCGCTCAGGTGACGTCCAGGACCCAGGATGGATGGGCTGGGGGACAGGGGTGCCCCGATATCAGAGAGCTACCAGGATCAGGCTTGGACTCCGCCTGAGGGTGTAACATCTAAAAGCAGTTTCCTGTTAGCTTCAAGTAGATGGATTATTCTTTAACTGCTTCATCTGTGTATTTTCCATTGTTGTTGGATTTCTGACAGTGAGATATGAGTCTAGTCCTGCACAGCAATCCTAGTGCATTGTTAAGATGCAGAACTGGAAAATCTTTTTAAGAATCAATATTAAGAAATGAAATATTAAGCTTTGTTTCAAAGTAAAATGAATTTGAGAGAGCTTTTTCCTGTTTTCCCCTCCTGTAAATCTCTCTGTAAAGAAGCCACTGTTTTTCAGCGGCTGGGACTTGTAATTTTTTGACCGTCTGTAGACGACAGGACGCTGCCTGTCTGTGACGAGTATCCTGTGACGCTGGCACGCTGCGCTTCTGTGTTGGTTCAGCAACAGGGAGGGAGTTGAGTGGGTTCAAGGGGCGCTGTGTTTTGTGTGGGGTCTTTTCTGCAACAGGAATTGTGTGAGTGAACACTAGCAAAATTAATTCTTAATTCCACAATGGCAGTAGAATGGGTATGCAGTAGTGGTATTCTACTAGTTTACCATATTTTGAATGTCTTTATTAGGCGCTTGTTTCAGTTTGTGTTCTGAGCCCCCCACATCAATTATGTGCCATGGAGGCCATTAAAGCTTAGCTTAGCTCCCAGTATCATTCCCCAATTTACAATAACTTAATTTTTGGCTGAGGGCACTTCTGAGAACTAATCTGGGATGTGTTTACTTTGGCTGGAGGAGTTGAAATGCTTTAAAGAAAAAAAAAATATTAAAAGCTCCCCAAATGTTCCTGCAGCTTTGCTTTCTGCTCTAATTATGCTAATCTGATTGTTTTTAATGTGAGGGCTTTTTTTGCCCTGGGTCCTGTGCAGTCTGCAGTGTCATAAAAGGTATACCACTTTACAGCTAAGTAATGTCGACTGCCTTGTAACTTGGAAAATCTGAGGTTCGCTGTTGGAATACTGCACTGCATATGAATGTGTCCATTATTTTCTCTTTCTGAAATGTAAGAAGTCACCACGTTTAATGTCTATGAGGTCTTACCAAGATACCTAACTAAAAGGCTGTCTAAGTGAGCAGAAGCTTAAGAAGTGCAGAAAGATCAAAATTCATATTCAGTTTTTTTGGTGTTTGGAAAAATAATTGCTTATATACCTCATTGGTTATTACCATCACTTAGTTAATAAGTAAACTAATGTACCATTGGGATTAATAGACCTGTCTCTATCTCTCTGGGACAAAGAGATTAAGAAGTGACAGTGAGATATTCGTCAGTATTTGGGAAGTTTCATTTCTTTGTTCTGTGTTAGACAAGTTCACACCTGTGCACAGGGCAGCCGTAGAGACCGTTCTGGCCTATTTTGTGGACTTCTCTTAGAAAAGACCACATGAATGTTCATGATAATTCAAGGGGTAGTGCAGATCTCTCCTTCAGTGTGCTTGTACAGTTCTTGCAAGGGTACCTGGAATTATAGTTAAGAATCTCTGTTTCCTTCTGCTTCCCAGCTCATCAGAGAAATCCCAGTGGGTAATAATTTACCTCCAGGCTTTGTAGTGAGCGATTCAGGTAAGTAGATTCCTTTCCATGACCATGTGCATTTAATGTATAGATAAAGGTGGTGAAGGAGAGTGCAGCTTGAGGTTCATTGATGCCATGGTGCTGATGATATGCAGGCCTGCTGCCTTCGCGCTGGACCCAGCTGGTAATTTCCTAATGTTTGGCTGGGGCTTGGGCTTGGATGAAAGGGAGCTGGCTGTCACTCAGGCCAGATAATTTGGAGATGCTAATGGCTCATTTGTTAAAACAAGTAGAGGGCTTGGCAGAGAGAGAGAGGGAGCTTCTATCTTGTCTCACCCTTCGCTCTGCTTTCCAGCTTTGCCCGCTCTTCACCCAGAGAGTCTTCGTTTGGTGGATGCTCTTTGGAGTCCTCATGGACACTGGTCACGAGTGCCCATTTCCATTGGGTTTTTTCATGACTACAAGTGTTTCCTTTGAAGATGGATCTTGCTATAGTTGTACCTGTTTCCGTTTGGTGCAGCCTGGCTTGTTGCAATGGCTTGCCCATGAGTATATCTTTGCAAACCACTTAAGAAGCGAGAGAGAAAGAGATGTCAGCTGTTGTAGGCTGTTGACTGCCAGTTACTCGTTTGGGCTGGCTGGCATGAACACATTTATGTCTGTGGTTAAAAGAGAGCTCTGGATTTCTTTTCTGTGCTGGCTTAGATTCAAGGGGCTTAACATAGAATAGTGTTGCTCTACATGTGATTTATGGCTGGAGTTCAGACTGCAGCTTCCTCATGTGCATTCGGAACAGATGAGGTCTGTCTGCACATATGTCTTTAGCGTGTTCGTCTGGACGGTGCATACACAAGGCACTCTGCTTTCGGGCCATGCTTGCTGCCGCCTATGCAGAAACCATCACGCACTGAGCGTGTTTCCACACAAAGAGATCAGTTGGGGAAGGAAGTGAACTTTCCATTTATGAGATTAAGGCTTCTGTTGTGGCAAATAAGTACCTTGTGTTGCTTCTTAAAGAAGGGAATTCTGCACTCGGATTTTTCTGGCTGTCTTCAGTAGAAGTGCCACAGCAAAAGAGCTTGAGGTTAGGTATTTTAAGCTCTTTTATCAATGTGATCAACATTGGGTTTAGTACTGTGTGAGGGCAATTTCTTATAGGAGAGTCAGACCCTAATTTTCTACTCGTTACAGAAAAAATTTAAAGCATGCAACACAAAGGTGATTTTAAAATATATATAAAATACATACATATAATACATATTTTTTACTTACTCTGTATCCACTAGCTCCAATTTGGAAACACAGGGAACTTCGGGACATGGTTTAGTGGGCATGGTGGTTTTGGGGTGATGGTTGGACTTGATGATCTTAGAGGTCTTTTCCAACCTATGATTCTATGTTTTACAAGCTGTAGCTTCCCTTATCTGCCGTTAGTGGGAAACGTTATGGAAGTGTCAGTGGGATGGATTGCTGTGGTCAGGTCTGCATTTGAGTGGAGCAGGAGAAATTCCGCCAGGTAGTAATGAAGAAAAGATATTTCTGGCCTCTATTCACAAGTGAGGTGTCCAGGCATAGAGATATGAATTTGAACATGCACCAAGAGGCACGGGATCTCATTTAAAGTGCCACAAACTTAGTTGAAATATGCCCGTTGACAGCTCTTGCCATCTTGGATTCAGCCCAGAAAGCACACTTCTGAATACTAGAAAATAAATAGGAAATAGACCTTGAAGTGGGCTTTCAGGTTTGTGTACAAAATATACTTACAAAGATGTTTATTGTTTTAGTAGAAGACTATTTAATATTGACGTTATATTTCAAAAGATTCACCAATGAACTGCAATTAGAACATTATCATTATTATTTTAATGAAACTTTTATTTGAAATTAACAGAACGGTGCTGTGTTATAAACATGTGGGTTTGGTCACTTAGTAGGGATGTAAAAAATCCTGTGATACAACTTTCTTTAGCTGGCAATTTGCAAGGGTTTTTTTTGTTTTTTTTGTTTACAATGTATATGCATCATAAAGAGGCCAAAATAAACTGTAACTGAAATAACTTTGTTTCCAGGGCAATTCTTTCCTCATTTATTTTTATGTGTTCACTATTTCATATGCCCTTAATTGAACTGTTTTATTTTAATCATTTGTATCACTTTATAGTGGTGAATTTGTGCTTGTTGCCGTTTGGGCATTGTTGTTTCACTTAGCACTTTTCCTGGGAAGTCAGAATGTTAAAAAAGTGTAGAAAAGATTTGCTATAAGTCAATTTTGATTATCCTGAAAGCATTACAGAGTTTAGCTCTATAAACACGTGTACAGATATTTTAAGCACAGAGGCAATTCTGCTGAACTTGATGAGTCTGTTTTGAAAGTTAGAGGAATGAAGAGGGATTTTTAAGCTCTCACTTGTCTCTGAAATTCATTATTTCCAGAGCGTGGCTTACTAAAGCAGAGATGTATTTTCTTTTATCCGAACAAACAGGAAAAAAGTTAGAGGGAAGCGAGTTCTCCCAGTGGCGTGAAACTGACGGTTTGAAAGGCGCCTGCGTGTGGTCCATTTTACAGCCAATGCCCCTTCTATCCACAGCTGACAGCAGCAGAGCAACAAAATCTTGATGCTTGTTGTTGATGGTTCATCTGTAGCAATCAGCTTTTTTCAGTTAGTAAATCGCCCTAGCTAATAAGAGGTTTTAATATATGATACTATATTTTATATAGCTATCCGGTATTACTATTAAATTATAATGTTGCCCATAAAACTGCCTTATGAATTACAAAAAAATTTCTTCTGAAGATGTGATTCCCCACCCCCATCTCCTTTTGTCCATAAGGAACCTTTATTAGTTTCAGCAGAGAATTGCTTGTGATGTTGCTTCCTTTTTACAAATATGTTGGAGCTCCTTAATGTAGGGGCTCTGGGTGTTTCGGGAAACAAAGACATTAAAACAATAAAGAAGAGTTGGGTTGTTCAGGGAGAAAGGAGAAGAAACAAAACAGGAACGTTGAAAATCCGGGTGAACACTTAGTAGAGCTCAGGCAATAAAAATATGCATACGAGAAGTGGGGGAAAAAGAAAGACCATGATGAAGAGGGAGGAGAAAGAAAATAACAAAATGAAGATCAGGCTGTTGTTCGCACTATGAGAGCACTAAAGATCCAATGGTCCCTAGGCACCGTCAAACAGAGGATGAGATCTTGTGTCATAGAAAAGCCAAGAGTTCCTCTGGCTTGGCTTGGTGGAGGAGAGATCCTCATACCCAGCAGGAGCACAGTGCAGGAGTGCTATAAAAGGCCCTTCTGCAAGTAAAGCCCTTACATGTGATAATGCAGTACGGAGAGGATTAACAAAATTTTCTTTTGACTACCCAGTGGCCGCTGCCTTTTTGCACAGAAAGAAATGACAAGATTTTTTTTGTTGTTGTTTTATGTTTTGTGGAGCCCTTCTACTCTTTCCATCCTCTGTGTTTTCTAAGTGACACATCTGTGCCAGGCAATTTCAGCACAGTGACAGTTGTTTCCTTGCAAATTTCAGATCCTCTTCATGAAAGAACCATTGCAGCTTCCTCTTTTAATCTCATTTTGCATCCCAGCCCTCTCCCTGCTGAGAAACCTGTCCCTCTATTGACAAGGTCGGACTGTGGTATCACAGTTACCTATTTTTTCTTTGAAAGGAGCATGATTATGTTCATCAAGTAAGGGGAAAATGCAGAGCAAATTTGATCATCTGACTTAATATTTTGTGGGGGACATTTTCCAGAATTAGATTTTATTTTTTTTTTTAAATACACTGAGATAATAAGGCATATTATTAACAAGCAGTAATTATACTCCTGGAATAAATCCAGTACGAATGTTGCGAGGTGCTGAAACTTTCTCCAGCCAGCCTGTATTCAGCTATCAATACTTTCATAACCTCTGAGGAAGTAAATCAATAGATATGTATCTGTTCTGTTTGGTAAATTCTTTGAACAAGTTCTTTGTTTCTTGGTAACGTGTACTGTCTGAGGACTGCCATAAAAGTATGCAAGATATTAGCCTACCTGTCTCTCACTAGCAACCTATTAGGGGACCTAATAAATGCTTACAAATATCTTAAGGTGGGTGTCAGGAGGATGGGGCCAGACTCTTTTCAGTGGTGCCCAGCGACAGGACAAGGGGCAATGGGCACAAACTGAAGCACAGGACGTTCCGTCTGAACATGAGGAAGAACTTCTTCCCTCTGAGGGTGACGGAGCCCTGGAACAGGCTGCCCAGGGAGGTTGTGGAGTCTCCTTCTCTGGAGATATTCAAGACCCGCCTGGACAGGGT
>Ga0065711_1044025_pt1 | contig 14373 bp, 11 predicted proteins | sample Hoacrofraction12_FD_59098 | JGI IMG/M metagenome (GOLD analysis project Ga0065711, IMG submission 59098) | Hoatzin crop microbial communities from Cojedes, Venezuela - Epithelial fraction 12 v2 (version 2) | ecosystem: Host-associated > Birds > Digestive system > Esophagus > Crop | place...
GGCCGCCCCTCCCCCCGCCGGCGTGCGGAGGAGAATGAAAAGAAAGAGGCAGAAACTGGTGGGTAGGGATAGGGGCAGTTTAACAGAACAGCAAACAGGGGGAAACCCACAATGATACAAATAAGGAGAAAACACAACAACGAACCGTACGACCCAGACAGCCGCTCTCCCCAACGGCACTGGCGCTGCGCCCCCCCAAGCCGCGAGTCCGTTCCCGCCGTGCCGCCCCCCCCACCGAAACCCAGCGTGACATCACATGGTATGGAATACCAGGCTCTGTTTGGCCAGGTGGGGTTAGCCCCCACCCCCCGGCTGTGCCCCTTCCTGGAGTCCGGTGAAAATTAACCCTGTCCTGGCCAAACCCAGGACAAGGGGTGAGTTTAAAAAACATTGGGGGTGTCCACTGCCCTTGGTACTTGCCCATGCTGTCCCACACACCCAGCCACTCACAGCTGTCCAGCCCCAGGACAGGTCTCTGCACGATCTTCTTAACTACTTGTTTAACCCTAAAAAAATCCTGAGACCCATTCTGGAGGCATAACAATAGGAACCCACTGGCCTGTATCCCATGGGTACTCGAAATTCTCAAAAGCCTTTAGGACCAGCCTGAAGGAGAAAGAGGGGGTGAAAGAGTTGGGGAAGGTATCCTTTCCGGGTTCCCCACAGATTGTGTTTGATTATTAATAAATTCTAAAACATAGGATCCAAGGTATGGAAATGACAGCAGTGCTGCATGCAAATACAAGCCTAATTTCATGCACAGTGATGTTATCATGTCATAAGTCGATATCATACAGCACAGCAAAATCGTCATCCTGATCTTTTTCCCCGAGGTAATAAACAGCATGGCAGCGAACACATACAGCAAATAAGGATTCAAATACCACAGCCATCTGATCAAAGTCAGAAACATTTTTTACCGGCGACTATTTAAATAACACAGTAAATGCGTATAACAAAAATTCACAAAAATCTAAGAAAGCCATTTTAACACACCCTGTTCAGCCCTGACGTTATCCCTGCCCCACTTTGGGCACCAAATTAAATGTTCTGGTTTGGCTGCAGCCAGCAACAAAAGAGCCACGCAGCCGCCCCTCTCCCCGCTGGGGTGCAGAGGAGAATGGAAAGAAACAGGCAGAAACTGGTGGGTCGGGACAAGGGCAGTTTAACAGAACAGCAAACAAAGGGAACAGCAACAACAACGATACAGATAAGGAGAAAAAAAAACACCAACCGCACAACCCACAGAGCTGTTCTTCCAGAACGCACCACAGCTGAGCCCTCCCGAGCCACGAGTGAGTTCCCACTGCCCAGCTCCCCCCCCACCAGAACCCAGCATAACGGCACATGGTATGGAATACCCTGTTCTATTTGGCCAGGTGGGGTCAGCCCGCCCGGCTGTGCCCCTTCCTGGAGTCCGGTGAAAATTAACCCTGTCCTGGCCGAACCCAGGACACTGTCTGACAGAGTTGTTCACACAAAAAAATTTGTTTCCTATGTGTAAGACCCAGACTGACAGCTTCTTCAGATTTTACATAAAAAATGTGAATCAACTAGTGTGTGATTTCTATAACTTTTTTCGCAGGGGTCATTTCCAAAGGAAAACTTTATGTTTCTTTATGTGCAAATCTAGGAGCCTTGGATACTGTATCATCTGGCTACTTGTGCTGCGTAATATTTCACTGCTCATCAGGCATTTCTTCAAATGATACTGTGACAAAGCTTGGAGGGAGGAAAGAAATAAATTTAGGCTTGTTGGAAGTTTATTACTGCATTAGATAAGAATTCTATCCCCTGATCTGTCTTTTCACTAAGTTTAAGCATCATTCTCAGTGTATCATATGGAGAAAATAGTGGGCCAATGCATTCTTAAAACCACTATTATCCCCTCCTCTCCACACCCCCACCTCCCCTCCTCCCTGTGTTGTACGGACAAGGCTCAAAGTATGAGTAGATCCATCTCCAGTTTTGCAATACTTTCTGTTCAAAAGTGTCTGTAACCCACAGTGATTGCAGTTCAAGCTCAGGGTAAAGAAGCGATCTCCACAGTCAGTCCTTAGATAGGTAGGTTGTCCTTAGAGCTTCAATGCAGCCAGGGCCAGCTCAACCCAGATCCTCCTGGTGATTTCCAAACCGTCTCAGGTCTCTCACAGACTTTCTGATGGCCTCACATCAGCCTCCATGTTGTGTTCAAAAGTACATTAGCATGTTTCTTCTCTCTGAATTTAAGCTAATTTTCTTTTCTAAAAATGGTTATGTGTCTAAAAAATAAATCAGATCTTCCTCATTGTCCCTGTTGTCCAACAACAAAAAGTTCAATCCATTAAGAAATCCATACCAATTTCATATTCTCAATTACTTTTTGGACTTCTCCTTGTGTTCACCAATCAGTCACAAAGACAGATCTCTGCCTTGAAGATTCATACTTGTGAATACTAAGACATAATAACTTGAAGGGAAGACAGCAAGGTCTTTCTTGTGAAACCAAAGATTTCAGGGTCTGCTGATTCCAAAACTCTAATCTAACTCTTAACTTCTTTCCCCCAAACTCTGTGGCTTAGGTTATTTTTCTGATATTATTTATGTGTGTAGGAATATTTACTGAATGAAAAAGAATCCAGATTTGAGCATAAGCATGACTTCCTTAGCCCTCTGCCACAGGCTTCAGTTATGGTACATAGCTGAGAAAGCTTATATGTTTTTTCCAATGGAGTTGCAAATGCGTATGAAGAAAAAACAAAGAGATACATAACTATAGTAGAAATGGATGTTATTTACTTTGTCTAGATCTTTTAAATTTAAGTCCAGATTATTCAGAGTTGTTAACAGCCTGAATTCTGTGTTATTTAACAGGCAGTTTTGTTCAAATTGGATCCTAATTGGAATGGCCTGTTACAGAAAGTGTGAACAGTCTGCCTTACTCAGAAAAGGGATCTTTTGTTTCTCGATTTTTATCTGGTCTTTTTGCTGTTGTTTTTTTGGGAGTTAACAAAGAAAGTCTTGATTAACAGTGTATAAACAAGTTACATTAATCATCTCATGGGACTTTGGTATAGTTATAGATATGCACATAAACATGGCCCCAAATTCTCTGCACAATAGTAAACTAACTTCTGTTAATCTATTGGGCCACTATGTTATAACTAAAAAGTCTTCTTGATCTTGCAAAAAAGATCTATGTCATATCAGTTGAAAAAGAAAGGGCACATGGAATCAGAACTTGTTAGAATGTAAACATTAGTTACATAGGTACATTTGTAAAATCTGGTTTTTTAGAACTATTGAGAACAATTCTTACCTTTCATAGATTCCTTAATTTGTTTGCTTCATTCTCCTGTTTCTTGCATATGCTTGGCTTCTGTATAGACTACATCTTACGTGAGACCTCACATCTTCCTTTCTTTTAATGTGTTTCCACATGTATAACAGATGCCACAGTATATTATAGGATATTACTTTAAATCATAGACTGTGTTCCCAAAAACGTCTCGAATACGGGGATTTTCACAACTTCTTTGAGATAATATTTCAAGCCTAATAAACCCAGCTGACGAGAATGTTCTTCCCAATATCCCACTACGATTTTCCATTTCTTTGTTCCGATGATTTGCTAGTTGTCAGATATCTGGTTATTATTCTCATTATGACTCCTCCCTCTGGTGCTTAAAAACATCAGATTTAAAAAATATCTAGTCAGAGGTCATATTGGAAAATTTTTGCTTAATCTTTGATGATGGGGCTGAGCTTTCTTTATAAAATCCCACTGAAATTACTTGCCACTGTGGAGACATCTATTTGTGAACTTCAGTAGCCTTTGACAAAGAGTGCTAATACCTCTTTAAAGTCATTCCTTACAGTGATATTGCTAAAACAGTTTCAATACACACAAATGTTGATCACAAAAATATTAAAAAAAATATTTATCTTCTATTTATGGAGGACTGGTAACTACTAAGTTGTTAGACACACAGCTGTATTAAGATGCTCTAAATTAAACAGCTTTGTTAATCCAAAATCTTTAAAATCATAATCTAATCTATAAACAGGTCCTGAGAAGGAAGAACTCCTTAAAGTAATGCACTGGGAAGTGATCCTTACTTTTCAAAGAGTCGTCTTTGGTGCAAAAATTCAGTATTTTATTCTTTTTCATTTTTGTTTGAAAATTATACTTTGATTTGAAAGCTAAGTTTTAAGAAGCAGGAATACATTTTTGGAAAGAGTTCTACTGCTTTGTTGCTAAGCATCTGCTAGAATACACATACCTTTTAAAATCTTATTTCAGCCATCTAGAAGAAAGACAAAAAAGAAAAATTTGCCTGAAACCATGAAAAACAGCTGAAAAAAACCCGAAGTATAACCAAACATCTGTTCAGATTCTCTTAAATAAGCACTAGAATCATTATGTCCGTACTCACTCATGACTATCTACACATAATGAAGACAAGATAAAGAGATATTAGACTCCATGATCTTACCTACTATCCTTCAAGTCAGAAAACCTGACTTCCTGACTAGTCTTTGTTACTGATCTACTCTAACACCATGACTCTATTTCATCTGGCAAATTTTACCCAGTTTGATTATAAATTAATTGGCCCAGCAAATGTTTGTCCATATATGAAGAGTCCAACAAACTTCTGCGCTTTGATAAAGCCACTAGATACTGTTATAATAATCCATTAGTCTTTTGAAGTCACATTGGTTGACCCAACAGAACATCTCAGCTATCAGCTCAATGAAAAATAACTGCTTCATCACAGTTAGTACCAGTTTGCAAAGGATTTGTAAGGCGTAAAAGAGGTTAAATTCATAGAAAATGTTATCTACATAAAATGATGTGACTAGCCCTACCCTGATCATTTTTATTGCTTGTCTCTCCAATGTACTGATGGAATCATTATATTTGCAAAATTGTTGCTGGCATTTCGCTTTGCTATCTCTGACAAGCTTTTTTGTGTCAATGCCATTGCTTTCTAGGGATGCACAACCAGTGTTTCCTTTTGTAGCAAGCATGTTTCTAATGCACTCTTTGATGTATCCAATGATAGTGTCATGCATACTGACATATGTACCACTTCAGCAATGGAAGCTGTGTCTGTATTAAAGTTTTGTCCACAGCTTTTTGACATCCTCCCTCCCAGTGGTGCTTTTAGATTTTTTTTCTTTATATTTTCCCCATCGTGGTTGCATTTAGTAGGGAGGTTTTTAATTTTTCCTTTTTTAATTATCTTATCTTAATGTTGTGTTTGCATGTCAAGGACAGATGAGAAAGGTGCTCTTGTGTCTCGCTCACAGCCTGGTTCCCTCCCAGAAGTCTGCCCTTGTCCAAGCAACTGACTTTTACAAGATGAGGAAGAATAGATGTTTAGAAACTGAATTTAAAGATGTTGAACAGTCGGTACCAATTATAGACAGTGGACTTAGTTTACAGCTTCCTTATAAATCAAGTGTATATCCTTTCCACGATCCATTTCAGACCTGAAAAATATTTCATATAAAATTAATTGCTTAAAAGCCTCAGGCAAAGAGGTGAAATCAAGTAATGCTTCCCTCAAAAAAAAAAGAAATCCTCACAGTAATGAGATTGAACACACATATAGAATTATTATGTATCTAATGATGAAAACATGACAGTTACCTCTTTCTCAAATTACTGTTATATTGGGAGCTTCTGTAAACCAGGATTTTGGTTTTGATATAGTTTTTGCCTTATCTATGAGCATTTAAATTTTTTTTGGACCAACTTTCTACAGAAAATGGGATGTAAAAGCAATAGAATAAGAGGCATATAGAGAGTGAAGCAGTGATTTCTTAAAGCAAAAGCCTTCTTCTGGCGATTTACCTGGGTGAACTCTTCCAAAGAGCTTGCAAATGAAACTTTCAAATTTAGTTTTTTGTTCTATCCTTACTCCACACAAAATATTCTGAGAGGGGGACAGAAGTTTCTTCCAGGACTGAGTTTCAGGCAGGGCTTTAAACATTACTAGTGTCAGCTTTGGATCCTGCCTGGAAGCAGACAGGATCGTGTGGGTAGAAGTTGACGGGAATGCGATGTGCTGTGGAGAGCCTGTTCTATTGAGATGCTGTGCTCTGCCTCTGTTGTAGTTGCAGCTCTGACTTAGAGCAGCCTTAGAATAGGCTGAGAAAAGGCAAATCCAAAGAAACTACTTTCAAAATGTGTATGATAGTTCTATTGTTTTCAATACAGTGTTGTTTCAATTCGGGAGGAGCTGTTTTCATTTATTTTTTAAGTTTTCCTGGTAAAATCAGGGGTGGATATTTAAAGAAAGATAGTGGAACTTAGTCACACGTTATGTATTATATTTATGCATATTTTTTCCTGTAGGAAAGCAACCTGATTACTGTTACTTAGAAGGTTTTCTGTGAATTGTTTGTATTGTGGCATGATGCCATTATTTCACTGGGGGAGAGGTAATCCCCAAACATCAGGAACAACACTTGAACTTCCACTGGGTGTTGTGGAATTTGGGTGGTGGGTGGGAAGTGAGGGTGAGAGCTGGCACATGTGGCAGTGATGTCATGGTGACTGGCAAGCTGCTACACACGAATGGTACAGGTTTTACCATTACCTGCTGAGGCCAGACTTGTAATAGTAAACTTAATAGGGGGAGGTGTGGTCTCGAGCCGTGTTCTGAGATTGTTCATTCTGCTTGTTCACCCAGGTCTTGTCACAGCTTGAAAGTGTGCCAGCTGCCACTGTCCAAAGCGGTAGAGAAAGCTCTCTGTTCAGGAGACAGTAAATACCAGTGCTGTTCCTGATAAACAGCACAGAAACACCAGCCCACACAGGGAAGGAAATAAATTAATTTAGCTTGAGCCTGCTGAGCCTCTCGCCCTGAGGCTGGAGTATGAGCACTGGCCAGGTCTGCTCACTCAGAAGAATATTTCCCGAAAATCCAGAAACTGCGCTGATTTTTTCAGATTTCCAACATAAGAGGCAGTAGGTGAGATGAGTATTAACTTTTAGTGTGTAACAGAGTTTTAATATCTAGTAGTAAGAGTCCCTACCTCTTAGAAAATTCTGCTTTATAATCTCACCCATCACCGATTTATTTAGGGCTACAAGGATGATGAGGGGACTGGAGCATCTCTCCTACGAGGAAAGGCTGAGGGAGCTGGGCTTGTTCAGCCTGAAGAAGAGAACGCTGAGAGGGGACCTAATAAATGCCTACAAATATCTGAAGGGTGGGTGTCAAGTGGATGGGGCCAAACTCTTTTCAGTGGTGCCCAGCGACAGGACAAGGGGAAGAGGGCACAAACTGAAGCAGAGGAAGTTCCAGCTGAACATGAGGAAGAGCTTCATTACTTTGAGGATGACGGAGCACTGGAACAGGCTGCCCAGGGAGGTGGTGGAGTCTCCTTCTCCGGAGATATTCAAGACCCGCTTGGACAAGGTCCTGTGCAGCCTGCTGTAGGTGACCCTGCTTCAGCAGGGTGGTTGGACTAGATGACCCACAGAGGTCCCTTCCAAACCCTAACATTCTGTAATTCTGTGAAATTCTCTGTTCTTCAACTGATTTCTAGCGTGGATGTGGAGCAGATAATTCTCTGCATCTCCAAGACTTGCTAGCACCTTATTCTCGTGAGGCTCAATCATCTGAAAACAGAGAGATGCTCAGGCAGACATGCCAAAAGGAAGACTCCAGTATTTATCTCCCATCTGACATGCCACAAGAACTGGGACAGTACTTCACAGCTCTGCGGTGCCTGCTCCATGCTCCTATGCGTCAACACAGCCAGGCAACCTCCACTAAGCTATGGCCTCTGTGGAGTCAAGGGTCACAGGCAAACCTTGTGGACCTGAGCTTCAGAGGAAGTCAAGTGTCCAAAAAAGGGAGAAGCCTGTGTGATGTCCAGCCCCTGATCGCAGAATAGTTTCATGCCTCTTTGCTGATAACCTGCTGTGTCTCACATGCTAAAAGGTAAGACAGCTGAGACTTTTGCTCTTAAAGTGTGTCAAAAACAATGTTTTTGTGTGCCTTAGGAAATCAAAGACAATTGGTGGCTGCAAGACTGTAGCTATAAGCAGTGCCTGGGTTTGGTGATCACTGTTCCTTACAAGGCTAAAGGATGTTTTAAGTCTACCAGTTTATTACATAGATAAAGGCCATTTCACTGTCAAATACATAAGGCAGTACAATGAGTAAAAGGTTATGTCTGTAGGTATATTCACACTAGGAACACAGCACAGAGGGCTCAGAATTAGCCACCAGAGCAGACTACAACTGAAAGCAATCCTTGCTGCTTCAGCTACTGAAGAGAAGGTATTTATAAGTAACGTTCATTGTTGTGCTAAAGCAACTTCTAGGATACCAGCAAACAGGTATGAGCTGCACTGCATCAGACACCTACATCATGATAAGTAAGGCTGTTTACCTTTACATTACTCTTCCCATGGCACGACAGAAACATGTCTTAGAAAACTGCTTCACTACAGAGTCTACCAGGTTATGAGAAACTTGCCCTACAGCTCTCCTGGAATGGTCCTCACTGGCTGCGTCACTCACTGCTAAGCATCCCTCTGTGGGCCTGAACCACAAAGTATGTGAGTTAGTTACAGTTCCTGATTGTGGTAATTGGTTCTTATTTCAAGCTATAAAGACTTGTGCTATTTTCCTTTCAATAGACCGTCTTGATTTAAATCTAGTATCACCCAAAATAGCAGGCAGACACTAGCAGTACTAAGGGATGTATCAGCTGTCTGAAGGTTACTTTACAACTTGTGCAAATGCTGATTGCTCCTCTGAACCACCCAAGGACTTACAAGGTCTGTACTATTAACCCTGCTCCAGACATGGGATGTGACAACTAATAATTGTGCGCTGTATTTAGAAAAAATCCTTCTTGTATAATTTCTGCCATTTTTCCCTCTCGTCCTTTTATTGTTCACAGCATTTGCATGAAGGCAGGAGCTTCATTTTGGAAGAGTCCATCTGCTCTGGCTGCTCATTCTCTTCCTAAAGTTATAAACCTCTATTTGCAACATCATAATCCTCTCACCATGGCAACCTGCGGTGAGGTCACAAGTGGAGGATTGTGACTTCAGGTGGGGAAAAGAGCAGCAGGAGCAGATGAACTGTTCAGAAGCATAGATCCCATTTTCATTGCAAATGTCCTTTGCATTAGAGAATGAGGCTAGGAAAAGGCAGCCAAGGGAAGACACTGAAGCAGAAAACTCTGCACACAGAAAACATATTCAAATGCTTTAAACAGTTGTATACGGTGAACTAAATCTTGGAAGGGCAATATCTTAAGATGTAAAACAGTTAGCTTCTTCCAGTCATGCTGAGAAATGAGGATAAATAAAACAAAAAAACCCACAACACTTCCTTAGAAATCCTCACCTCTTGCCTTGCCTTGCCTTGCCTTGTTGTAGTGACAAACTCTGTGAACTACATAACACCCTAAATTACAAGTTAACAATGAATAAACAGACTGTGGTATGATCAGTTCCCTGATTCTTAATTTTTGTTGTTGCTCGTATTTGTAAAGAGAATTAGGTTTCTCTGTAGGAAGAAGAGCTCACTGAATACCGTAAATATGAAATTCATGGGAACTAGGCCTTTAACATGCAGAAACAGTCCTTGTCTCTCTTGCCTGCCTTATTTCACAATCTTATAGGTCCCATATGGGTCCAAGCTATACATGGATGTCAGTCTCTTTTCCAAAGAAAGAAGTGATATGACAAGAGGAATGAACCTGAAGTTGCAGCAAGGGATGTTTACGTTGGATATTAGGGAAAAAGATCTTCACTGAAAGGTTTATCAAGCTTTGGAACAAGCTGCCCAGGGAAGTGATTGAGTCACCGTCCCTGGAGGTATTTAAAAGAGGTGTAGATGTGGAGCTTAGGGGCCTGGTTTTGTGATGTACTTGGCAGTGTTAGGTTTACAGTTGGACTCGATGATCTTCAAGGTCTTTTCCGAGCTAAATGATTCTATGATTCTGTTGCTATATGTAAACCCAGAATAAATTTAGTTTGGCAGAGGTGCATTGTGATTACTCTGGTGCATCTGCAGTGCAGATGCAGCTCTCCCATTTTGCACAAGAAATCTGCTGCTCAGGGGAAGATAGGTATCTCCTACATGAGTGAGCCACATACAGCAGTGCATGCAAACACCAGAACATACACAACAATACAAATTCTAAGTCCAAAGCCGCTGCATAGGAGTCCAAACCCACTCTGACACTGAGGTCAGCACTGAAATGCTTTTCCATTTTACTACTTGAGGACAAGGGATTTTGATCCATGAGATTCAAGATCCAGAAAATGTCCCCTGGGAAGTTTGGTTCACCATGTGCTGGTAAAATTTGCAGAGTGAACCCCACTTGTCAAGAGTGCTGCATGTGAATTTGATGGCCTGGAAGATGAGGTTTGCAACTGGGAATATCGTGCAGAGAAGTGGCTTTGCCTATTTTGACTTGAAAACGAAGGGGGGGAAGTGGTCCGGAGAACATCTGACATTTTTTCCCCCACTCCATCGAGTAAAAGATACTTTACCTCTGGCAAGAAGTCACCGTGCCTATGTGAGTCCTGAAACACTACCTGATGGGAAAAGGTGGCATGGCTGTTTGACGTTCAGGGCTACTAAGTTACTGGGCTGTAATCTCTAGTCAAAATTAAACTTTGTACATTGCACCCTGCCAGAACAGCCAGACTCCTGCTAATTATTTGGGTACTACTGTACTTGAATTTTATTTTCCCAGTGAAGGGTTAGTTGGATTTATAGTTCATCACTGTTTGCAGATTAAAAAAGAGTCGATTTCTTTTTTTTTTCTTCTTCTTCAATGGTTAATGTAGCAGAGCCAAATAAATCATTGTGGACTTTTTTTTTTAAAAAGAAAAATCTTCTGTAAAGTGAAGGAGGAAGAAACTTTATATCAACACACTTTTCAAGAATCCACTGCAACTGAGAAAAAGACATTTTTTTATTTTCCCATGAATTGTTGACTTGCTTGTTTCCATGGCACAAGGAAGAATAAAGTGCCATGCGGATGTCACACTCTATAACAACATAAGCAACAGGAAGATTTAAGACAGAAGGAATGGAGGGTCAAATTCACTTAAGCAGAAGGCCAAGACAAAGAAGTGGATTTATGTTTTACATTAGGACCTGGTGTGTTATTTCATTTTAGGTTACTGCCATTTAATGATGTTTTGTAAATATACATACCATGTATTCCACCTGTGAATCACAGAATCACACAGAATCACAGAATGTTCAGGGTTGGAAGGTGCCTCTGTGGGTCATCTAGTCCAATCCCCCTGTCGAAGCAGGGTCACCTACAGCAGGCTGCACAGGACCTTGGCCAGGCGGAATCTGCATTTGTTTAAGTGGTAGCTAATGAATGCTGTTTCTTGACTACAGCTTTCCAAATATGCTAGTAAAGGAAATGCTCCAGAGGTGTATGTTTCGAAGTTTGCAATGATGGGCAATATACACTGAACAGCAGGAAATGCTGAGCTTAAATAACAGCCTGAAATCCTAGGGGCGTCCACAAAGGTAGATTTGATCCCTTTATACCACCTGAGTGAAGTAAAGGAGAAATCAAAGAAGGAGAAATGACTCATTAAAGAAACCACTATGTAAAAACTCCTCTTAGGGTAGAAAATATCTGGAAGAGGCTTTTAACAACCTTAGCCCCAGTACATGGAAGTTTCAAATAAATGAGGAAGAAGGAAGGACATGATGTGGAAAGACTGTCACTCAGATTTTCTCTCTGCCCCAAGGCTTTTAAGAAAGAAGAATAAAGCAGCTCAAATTGTTCTGAACACCCATGAAGAGTCTAAATAGCTCTTGAACACTAGTGTCAAAACTCCCTCTTTTCCTTTTCCTCTGGTCCATGAACAAAGGATGAAGCTCAGAATTTCAGTTGTCTTGTCATGCCTGAACAAGCAACACGTATGTCGCATATGCAGTTCTCAAGATCTTCTGTATGTTGTGCCCTTACAGTAATGTGATTTCTTCTTGCAGATTTTTTTTAACTTCAGACTAAAGAACCACCCTCCCCTTTTCTTCCCATCGTAAAATCTGAATTGTTGTGCAAAGTAAATTTGATATGTTTAGAAACAGAACTGAAAAACCACTCTTCAGGTGTCAGAAAAAGGATGTCTGATGTGCTGATCCCAAGTTTTTGGAAGACTTTCCCAATTTTTTGGAAAATGTCACCGAGGCGGCCTTTCCAAGGCAGGCTGTCATTGCTGTGTCAGTAGAAGCTTCTTCTTTTTTCTACTAGATGTATAGCACTTAAATTAGTATTGACAGTGACTTTTGAAATGCTATATTTCTTTTCCTCATTTGGAACTGTGCTGGCATTTCCCCCTGTGGACAGTTCTGCAGCAAACCACTGAAAGCCCTGTAAACTTTCTAATTTTTTTGACACAGTCTGCAAGATGCACAAACACATCCATACCCTTATTTTATAATGAAGCTAATTTTCCTACTCGCAGAACAATGAGTTACCAAATTCAACATAATCTGAGTCACAAAGCAGTAAGTTTGCAGGACTTCTTCTTCTGCCTCACCAGACACTTTTTACACAGAAACTTCAAAGAAGTAACTGATTTCCTGTTACTTTACTGTCTGTTCTATGAGTATATGTGAATATCAGAACATGCTTGTGAGCTTATATGTAAAACAGTACACACACCCCTTCTGGTTTAATTCAAAAGGCACTTCCTACACATAAACAAAGTAGTCCATCATGCTCAAAATTCTAGCTTGAAATCCCAGAACATTTAGCTGACAGGAACAGAAGGTGGTTTTTCAAAATTTCTCAAAATATGAAAATAAGCACCTGAAGGTTATCTAGAAATGCAATTATAAGAGTTAGGCTCCTGATTCCATTTGCTCTCCAAAAGTGGTTACGTACTTTTGTAAATCCTATTAGGTGCCTCTCTGCACCTTTGGAACTTAAAAGCAGCTGTAAATCTGACTGTCAAGCCTTACTTCTTATAAGAAGCTGGAAAACTGCTTCTTCTATTGTGTAATTGCTTCCATTCCAATCCCTGAAGGGGGAAACACAGGTCCCTTAATCTGTGACTGATACACATCTCATCTTGAATGTCAGACTTGGTTGACATTTTAAGAGAAAATGAGGAATTTTTTTGTTGGGAGGGTGGGAAGGAAAAGAAAAAAACAAACAAAAAGACAAAAATAAAAAAGACGAAAGCAGCAAGATTTTTTTCCAGGTTAAGAGATTTTTTTTTGTGAATGCATATCTGTATATTCATCCACCTCTTCATAAACACTTTTGAACTGCCTGATGCAGTGATGACAAAATATTAAATTCCTAGTTTCTATAAAATTGTTATGTAATAAAAGGAGTGAGAATGCATTATTTACCCCTTTGAGGAAGAAGCAGCCACGCAAACTCGCCTCTTATGAGACATGTAAAAATGAATGCTGAGATCCAATTTTTTTAATGTCCCATGTTCAGGAAAATCTTCAGCCAGAGCTCATCTCTTGTTAGAGATTGCCACAAAGCTGTAGGAAACTAAGAATCACATGCTGCCTTGTCAGGGAATCATACAGTTTTCATCTGTTTGAGATTGTTCAGGATTGTTACCAGATGTTTTCAGACCAGACAGGGTAGTCAGAATCAATGTACTTTGTCTTCTGCTCCCATGATGTACCTCAAGAAGGTTCTGCAAGGATCCTTTTGAGTAGTATCATTTAAGTTAGCATACTTGTTTGGCAAACCAGTCATCTTTCACGTATGTGCATGTAATGTTTTTATATGCATCTACTTTCAATATTCATTCACTGGCCATGATCCTAATTCCGCTGGTGTCATTGAAAAGACCTTCATTGTTTGAGACTCAACTTTTCTGTCAAGAGAAGTGGGATCTTTGTCAAGGACAGCAACATATCTAGCTTGACTTTTAAAGGAAGTTGGACAGACATCTTATAAAATCCCCCTTCATACCACCAACTGGGCAGGAGATTTTTCAAAGTGTTCTTGGATTAATTAGCATTCAATGAAGTGTACTGATGGCTTTTAATCCGTTCTTCTGAAATATTTTGATTCTGAAATCATTATGGCTGTGAGTCAGGATAAATGTGACACCTAACTTTACTCCCAGGTGGGTAAACAGTAAACCATGGCATATTTGGAAGAGATTTTGTTGTTATTGTTTTTCTTTTCGTATGCAACTGGTGTGCCTTTGAAGAACATCAATAGATTTCTTTGATTTTGGACCAGCAGTGCTAAAATACTCCATAGTTGAAGGAGTAAGATGGGTTGTAGGGAAAGCTTTGTTAGTAATAGCTGCAAGCAAAATACAAAGATTATACCAGTAGATTTCAAGAGATTTCCTCCACCTGTCTCTAAGACTCTACACTGGGGGGGGGG
>Ga0065711_1044027_pt1 | contig 14372 bp, 10 predicted proteins | sample Hoacrofraction12_FD_59098 | JGI IMG/M metagenome (GOLD analysis project Ga0065711, IMG submission 59098) | Hoatzin crop microbial communities from Cojedes, Venezuela - Epithelial fraction 12 v2 (version 2) | ecosystem: Host-associated > Birds > Digestive system > Esophagus > Crop | place...
CCCCCCACCTCCCGCTGGAAAGCACAACCCCGTGTAGATGCTTTGTACAAGGACAGGGTTGCATTGTTTGCACCTTGCAACAAGATAAGATACTGGCAGGTTACTCTAGTGGCTTAATTGCAGCTTGAGATAGGTCAGGAGTAGGCTGAGGATTGTGTCACAAGCTCAGAAATTAATCTTCAGTTGCTTAATTGCTCTGAAAGACCATGCTGTACCAGGGACTGCTTTTCCGTGGCTGGCAGCTGTAACCTTTGTGAAGCTCAAGAGTGGCTTTAGGCTCAAAGTCTTGTTTATGAGAAAAGAGGACACACATTGTATATAAAGGAGAGCTAAGAATTTGGTGTTACTGTAATTGAAATCTTAAGGATCTAATCATTAATAGTCCAGATCTAATTGTTACAGGACAAATAACAATAATAATAATGTTAAAATCGTTATCATGGAATCGCAGAATTGTTTGGGCTCGAAGGGACCTTAAAGATCATCCTGTTCTACCCCCCCTGCCATGGGCAGGGACTCCTTCCACCAGATCAGGTTGCTCAGAGCCCCATCCAACCTGGCCTTGAGCCCTGCCAGGGAGGGGCCAGCCACAGTTTCTCTGGGCAGCCTGGGCCAGGGCCTCACCACCCTCAGGGTGAAGAATTTCTTCCTTATCTAAATCTCCCCTCTTTCAGTTTAAAGCCGTCACCCCTTGTCCTGTCACTCCCTGCCCTTGTCCCAGCCCCTCCCCAGCTCTCTCGCAGCCCCTCCAGGCCCTGGCAGCTGCTCCAAGGTCTCCCCGCAGCCTTCTCTTCTCCAGGCTGAGCAGTCCCAGCTCTCCCAGCCTTTCCTCCCAGCAGAGGGGTTCCAGCCCTCGTTGTATAGTTGTATAGTTATATATATAACTATATAGTTGTACACACGCTTCTTGGTTTATAACCCCTTTCTTTGGTTTATGCTAACCCTTTGACTGCTCCGCTGTGGCGTACAGTTGGTGATTCCATTCTGGTCAGGGCAGAGGTGTGCGTGTATCACAGCAGGTTGTCAACAGCGGGAGCCCTGCACTGGGAGCAATTTGATGTTCAGGTTGGTGGTTTCTTCTTCCTCACCCTAGGATATACTTGGGGTGTTTTTAATGTGTTTGCAAACACGTTTAGACTTTTTCTTTATTGGTCTGCAACTCCATGTGCATCCAAATTTACAATTTTTGGGACCTTTTCTGTGCATCACATGCTGGTTTTTGTTCTCTCGCCCTCCTCCTCCAACAGCTTCGTGCAGCTCCACATCTACATTTCTTTAACTGACCACTGGTGAGTTTATAGCTGTGAGGTTTCCAGTAATGAGTCTGTGCCTCATGTCTTACCAACCCGCACCTGCACTCCTGTGTTGCATCCTACATCTCCACTTGTGGCCTCTCCTGCTGTGATACAGGCCTGTATTTCATTATGCTACATCAGTACTATGGAGCTCTAAGTGTTTCATTCCATGTAGAAAAACTGCTTGCTACTGCTGGGTGTATAAAACTATGGTTGTATCTCACAATAAACACAAGTGAAGCAGATTAGCCGCGGACACCTGGTCAGTTGGGGAAATAGCTGTCACAGCTAAACCAAATGAAACAAAGCTGCAAGCGGGTCAAGAATAGTTCTGACAGAGCATGCCTCAGTCCTGAGGCTTTGCAAACTCAGCATGAAGGCTGTAGCGTGCTACTAGCGATGGCAATACTGGGATACAGGGCTACACAGTGACTTGGGAGCTCTAAAACGCTCCACTTCTTTGTTTTAACTGTTTGTTACCTGAATACTGCTTATGTTAAGAAAGAAAATAAAGGTTAGTAAGACTTTACTGTTGCTGCAATGCATACCTTAATCCAGTCCCAGACAACGTGTTATTCCTTGGGTTATCGTATAATTTAAACTTCATCTCAGAGGAGCAAAAAATGGGAGAAATCTGAATACATTTATCTATCTACAAGTATGTGTTGTCTATGATTGTTGTCTTTAATTTTTGGAAGTGGCAGCTATTTCTAGTTTTCTTCATTTTTTTTTTTTCTCTTCCAGAATTCAGTTCCATGGAGGAGAACAGTAGATCATCTGAGTGTTAAAGGTTCCTATCCAACCTGTTTTTTGTGACTTTGCTGCTGAGTGTGCTCGTAACTTCAAAGTTTTGCAATCCAGCTGTTTTTCTTTTCTCTCATTTTCAACTTGCAGTACTTTTCTCTGTGTCTGATTTCAGAAAGATAATTTTGTTCAGCTAAGAACTGTAGGTGTGATTCTTTGGCATGGCTTTTTTTCCAAAGGCCCACAGAGACTCTTGGGTCAGGGAGGCTTTGCTTCCCCCAGTGCTCTAGAAGCCTGCGTTCACAGGTGTCAGGGAAGCTCCTTGGTCTTGGTGGGACAGGGCACAAAAAATAAGGAAAAGCGCCCTCTGCAAAGCATGTTTATACATCCGGAAATTTAGTAGCACAGTAATTATAGATTTTGATAAATATTTATGTTTTAGTGTAGTTTGGTGGGGGTTTTGGGGTCAAAACAGGTCCTTGTGACTGACAGACAGTAAGCAAAACACATTAACTTCCCATAATAAGCTTGCTAATATTTTCTTGAGCAAGTGTGCGATTTGGTCATTTGAGGATTATGTCCTTACTCTGAGTACCTAATCTTATCTCTGGTTACTCGGTTTTGCTCTACAGGTGATGGTTGTTTTGCTGGTAGGGACTAAAATGCCAGCAAGGCTCAAGCATGCAGTGTTGTAGATTGAAATCCCTTTGCAAGCCTGTAGGTTTCACTGGTGAGATGCAGCATGGTGAACAGCTTTTTCTGCCCAAGTTACTTTTGTCTTCCAGAGTAACAGGGAGACACAGTTTATGATATAATTACCTGACACTTTCCAAAGCTTTCTACTGCAGCATTATGTGTTAGTGAATAATAGTAAATGCTGTAGAAGAAAGAATCATTCATTATGGTTAAGGGAGCATCAGTAGATACCAGCAGATGCGGAATTTTGAGGGTATTTTCTGACACCACAACATGAAATGGACCAAGACAACAGAAACTGTAATGTAGGTGAACAATCCCCACTGGCTAGAAAGTAGATAGAATTACTTAATTGGCATTGTGCATCTTCAAATTCCCTGCAATATGACACTGGCTTTGTTAGCTGAGAATATGTGCTATTTGTGGTTACCTCTTTCTCCACAAACAGCTGGTTACTTGGTTGCTCAGTTACAAAGCTGAAAACTCAAACTTCTGTAGGCAGTGCTGTTACAAGTCAGCCATGCATCTTTTACTGACATCGTGCAGAGTCATGATAAAACAAGCTATGTAGACAACGTATATGCTGCAACGGGTAGCAGAGCTACTGGAGCTGTGTAACCAATATTTTTGACAGGCTCACACCTTCCAGATTAGCATACCATCCACAATCATTCCCAAATCTCCCTTAGGACAGGAGTCAATTTCGTTTAAACGGTGGTTTGAGCAATTAGGGAATGCACTGAACCAACTTTATCTGTGATGTCATCAAAGTTAAAGATAATGCTGTGTTTGCCTGTTGTTCACTGTAGCAACACTGTATATAATAGTTATTGTGCTAATATCAAATTCCGTGGCAACCCAGAAGCATTTAAAGTAATTTCTAATTGTAGGATTGACTGTGATAGGTATGTATCGTACAATAATTTTTGCAAAGTTGTCATGAATGTTTTCTGAAGCTTCCTGAATCTGCTGTTCTGTGGTAATTCCAAACATTATTTAGTTTGAAATTAATGTTAAAATAATAAAACTTCAGCATGCACTGGCCCTTCCATTTGTATTTTTCAAATGAAAAAGGAGTGGGTGGTATCATAACATTTCTGCTAGGACACTCGTAGTAAGTAGGGCATTGCTGTTTGTGTTTGATGCCGTGAAAAGCCGGAATTGAAGACTCAATAGTCGGCAGACTATTAAGCAGGTATTCTTTATTGCGGTGGCGCCGGGCACACGGGGGATCTCTCCTCCAAACGTGTGCACCGAAGAGACACAGTTACTAGGTATTTATGCTATGTTAACATACATATTCATTACATTTACAAGAAATGTTTATCATAGTAATGGCTTTTCTGAGAATTCTTTAATATATGGTAATGTCCGTCGCACATGTGTGTTTGGCGTCTCTCTCGGCAGGGGTCTTCAGATTATCCTGCAGCCTCCTTGTCTCTGTAGTTTGCATCCCTGTTCTCCCAAGGCCCAGGCGCCTAAAGGGATTATTCAGGAGTCCCTTGTCTTGCAACCTTCCGAATTATTCACAAAGAACCAAGACTTGTTTCTGACCACCTGAAGTGATAACATCCCCTACCTGTTACGTTTGTTACATTTACAGTTATGTTGATGTGCCTTGTGTAGCTTGCAGCTAGAGATCTTGAATAAAAGAGCTGATCTAATCTCTTGGTCCCACAGTGTGCAGGAAGGAAGGAGATTTTGCTGGGATGTGTTCAAATATTTTACAAAGATGGGAAGGCTGTGACTTTGAGAGCTGCTGTACTCAGGCAGCAAACTGGTGCTAGCCAGGATCAGAAATACGGTCCCTGGTAAAACGTTTTCTTTTAAATTGAAGTAATTTTTACTTGCAGTTAAAAAATTTTATATATATATATATATCTCAGCAGTGCTATGTACATGTCCCACTTTCTGCCAACATTGAATGTATATACGCAGGACAGGGGAGTCTTACCCAAAGTAAGACAGCCTAAAATAAAGCAGACAAGGAAGCCTGAATTAGCAGGTTTTGGCACTTTGGGCGAAGCAAAGACACGCTAGTGGCAGAGCAGCCCCCACTGGCCTGAAAGCCAGATTGCTGGGGTAGGGGAAGTAGGTTTCTGTTCTCCGCTCAAGCGTTAACTTTATCTGTAAACTTGGTTCTCTCTGTGTCGCTGCTTGAGATGTTCTTAGGTGCAGATGACATCGTTTATATAAGAGAGTGTTTTGGTGATCTGTAAAGGTGAAGGGCTTTGGTAGGAAAAGGCGTTTGCGGTGGCTTGGCAGGGTGGCGGTACCGCGGTCGCTGGCGGCGCCTTCCTCGTGGGGCGGGCGCGTATCCGCCGTCACCCTGCCGTGCACAGCGTGGGCATCGTCCCTCACGGCCAGGCCACCCCGCAGAGCCGTGTGTGAGAGCCGCTGCCGGTCTCCGTGCAGAAGGGGCCGTGGCCTTCTGCAGATGGGCACGGGAACAGTTCGCTTGGTCTGTCCCAAGGATGGAGAGGTTGGAGCTGCTGAGCTGGCCTGTGGAGACACCACTTACTGACCGTGCGGTGCTGAGAGGGAGAGTTGTCTTAACGTGACAGCGGAATCGAATGTTTTCTGGAAAATGCAAGTGATTTTGAAAGTGATTATGAAAAATATTTAAACACCTTTCTTGAATCTAATTGTATTTTCCTAAAGCAACTTTTATACCCTGTCGTATGCAGAAAACTGTAGGCTGATAGTAACAAATTTAGAAGTATAGGTATCTTTAAAAATACCTTATTTTCAAATATATGTATAAAATAAACTGAAAGGGTTCATCCTGAGAATGTGTATGCTTGAATACATGCAAGTTTTATCTTCCAGACTTTCTGCAGTAAGAAAGTTTCTCCGATGTTGGTTACTCCCAACAGGTCTTTCTGTAAGAGGTTATCAGTAAGACATCTACCTATTCATTTAAATTTATAAAGTATTGATTTGACTTTCATATACATGTGTTTCTGATAACCTTATATAATGCTAAAAATAATAAAAAACCTGCTAAAGACTATGAATTTGGTGTATAAGTAAAAAGCTGCAGAAGATCTCAGTGAGAAGGATATTAAAACAAAAAATTCAGTTTTGACTGAGCATTTTTAAAAAGAAGTGGTTACAAGATATTTTGTACTAAAAATAAATTAATTTCAGTTGTGTTTGCTCTTCTCATGAAATGATATCAGGCAGAGGCACTAGTTCTTTAGGTCCAGTTAATTTTAAATTTGAAAATAAAATTTGGTGGCTTTTACTAAAATCTGAATTTTCTCCATCCTGAATGTGGTAACAAAATAAATAGATTTTCTTGTTTGGCGAACAGACTTAGAGTTTGGGAGGGGAACTGTGCAGAAACAAGAGCTGTATATGGGAAGCTGCTGTTTTCATGGAAAGCATCAGTGAATTTCCAACACCGCCGAATTAATTTTTTAGACTTATCTCAAAGGTTGTAGTGGTGTTCCCTCTGAAGTGGCTTGGGCGTTACAAATGGGACGGTGTCGGGCGCTGCCGGGGCTGTGTGCCGCTGGCCCCTCGGGAGCCGTCGGAGCAGGCAGGGCCGAGCTGGCTGTGAAGCACCCCGGGTCTCTGCAGCCAGCGCCAGCCCGTCACTCCGTGGGAGGGAGAGACCTCACTCTCGGGACGCAGGGCAGCGAGGAGGAGTGTGGAGGAAGGACAGGCAGCTGTTGTGGTCGTGGGCAGCTCTTCCCAGCCCGGGAGCGCGCGTGCCTTGCTGTCATCTGGCTGCGGGTTGCAGAGGGCAGCCAACAAGCCCTGGGAAAGCCAGGGACAAGACGTTCAGTGAAAGGGGGGCTGCTCCTGGCGCTGCGTCACGCTTGATCAAACTGTTGAGTCAGGGAGATTGCTGTTCTCATCAAGAAATCCTGTTGTGATCGGTAAATAGTATGGATGCCTGAGCAGGTTTGTTTAACTGATAAAAATCAGAACCAAAGCTTTTCTTGAGGAAACAATCTGGGAACGCACATGAAGACAGAGGTGCTGATGTGTGCCGGAGGCTGTTGGGCATCGTGATGCCATCGGGAAGAGCCGGTGTACAGCACAGCCCTGGGCTGCGTGAGGCTGGTCGGCACAGAGCCTCCTCACAGCCCGCTGAGAGGATCTGAGCGTGCCAGCTGTGTACACAGAGGCAGCATTGATCACTTCAGTGTGTTTCTCAATCTGACTGAAATGTTTCTGGCTTTGTAATTATTAAAAATTTCAAATTGCTAAATGGTTGCTGGGTAAGAGTGTCTTGACTGCTCCTTGCAATTACAGGTCACGGGTTTCCTGCAGTCAGACAGGAGCATTCATGCTGCTGACCTGGCCGAGGTCTTTTTATTTTTTTGCGTTCTCCTTACCTAATTCCACTTGCAGTGTTTCTATTACAAGAGGAGCAAATAGAGTTTTTGGCCTGCGTGGGGGTGTTGCTGGGAATAGAACAACAGCGGCATTTCACTGCAGAGGTGGCTGCACTTTGCAGCGCGTGGATCGGTTCACATAAAAGCAGCGTGACTGTGAAGTATGAGCTGGCGGCAGTTTCCCTTGTAGTCCCCTTGTCTGTGGACGTGCGTTCCTTTGGGTACAAGCCTTGCCTGTGTGGGGACAGGTTCCCAGAGCTGCAGATGTGCAGTGGGGCAGTAATGGACCCGTGGCACCGAGTGGAGCCTCCCGTTACGGCGAGGCAGTGCTGCAGCCGGCGTCCCCGCCTTTGTTGCTGCTAGGGCTGGTTACACAGCACATGCTTGCTTTTACGCTGCTTTTGGCTAGACTTCTTGGCAAAGCTCTGAATAAGGCCCTAAATTCTATGGCGAGCATTTTGGACTTGTGTAAACTCGGAGAAGGGAATACTCCCTCTTGCACAGGCCTTGCATGGTCTTTGTTTAACATAGAAGTGCTGCTACTAAAAATTTATTGTTTCAGCAGAAAACTAAACAAATGATTGTAAACATCACCCCCCAACCCCTATTTTATATGTATAAAAAAAAAGTCAGGGAGAAAATTTTTATTTCTGCAGGAGGACAAGGCCTGTTGAAGTTTTAAAACCATAAAGACAGGACTGTGGGTGGAAGTAGATTAAAACTATGAAAGTCTTATGTGTGGCTATTATGTTGATAAATGACGCTGGAGTTTCTGTGCACATAGCATAAATACAAAATATTTCCTGATTTTTTTTTCCCCACCCTTCCCTTTAATTTGCAAAACATACTGTTTGTTGTTTATAACCACACTTCATACTGGTTTGCATATAGTAAGCTTTCTGTTACTTTACTGCTTTTACTTTTTAATATCTAGTAAATATTCAGATGTAATTGATTGTCGAGATATTACACATTTATGTATACTTATACATCTGTATGTAATTTAATGCTATTGTCTCTAGGAATTCTGATGCAGTAAACTTCAGAATATCTCTTCAGAACTTTGTTATGTCCAAATATTTCACATTGCTTCTTTAATCTGTGGCTTTAGAAGTACTGCATATTATAGGCAGCTTTGGAAGTGTTAGCATGATGAGAGATTACTTTGAATGGTTAAAATGTTCTGTGTTCCTGAATAGAGAGAGAATTCACCAATTAGTCTATCACACAGGAACTAATTGCTGTAGGAAGGTATGACTAGAAAAAAAGAGTTGTTATAGCCCAGCAAAAGGGGACTAAGGAAAAGAGATGCGTGTGTGTCTCTATGTAAGAGTAGGAGCCATTCATTAACTATGCAGATCATAAAAATCTGTTTGGAAATGCTGAGTGCGAGGCTTCTGCTACAGAGGCAAAGGAGAATGTTGCTATCATCAGTTTTGCTAATCTGCCAGTTCCATCTCAGTCTGATGCGGATTAAATTTCAGCCAGCTGGCTCCTTTCCCTCATCTATAGCTCTGTCTCGCCCAGACTCTGAGTCATGCGGCCTGATGGGGGAAAGATCTGGGTGTCCATGAGCAAACTGAAGCCCAACGTGTCCGAAGCGTTGGGCAGACGAGGTACCAGGTAGTCCTCAGGGCTTCTGGCACCGAGCCCTGAGGGTGGGAGGGTGGTTACCCAGAGCCGCCCATAAGTGCTGTCGAACACTGTGCAAACAAGGAAGTTTAGTTGCAGTGGATAAAATGACAGGACAGACAGGCTTCCCTGGCTGCCTGTGTTTTGTTCTGACTTGGCTGTGGAGGGGGTTTGGCTCCTGCGCTGCATGGCTGGCTGTTCGACTGCACTTCCTTCACCAGCCGTCCGACTGGTCGTTGGGTTCCCAGATGAGACGCAGAAATCCTGAAATCCTGGGTGTATCTTTGAACACACTAAAAAGATCAGGAGATGACAGAGAGTGAGTTCTTTGGAGAAGCTGTTTTCCACCACAGGAGGATGTTGTCATGGGAATGCTGACAAGCCTGGTGGTCTCAGCAGTAAGTGTGTGGCAGCTTTCCAGACATGGAGACTCTTCAAGATGGTATAGATTTCATGCAGCAGGAATCGAATGGTGTGCAACAAGGCTTCTGAATATAGTCAAACTGCAGAACAAGAAGTACTGACCTGGTTCAGAGAGAATAATGCAGCTGCTAGATGCAGAATCCCCTGAGCATCTGGTACGCACTCTGCCATCACAGGAGGTTTTTCGAGTGTCTCAGTCCCATCGGTTTCCTTTGCTGTTGGCTCTATGTGGTCATTGTAAAATTGAGGCCTGGTAACTAGCTAATGTACTATCTATGTATTTCCATGAAAAGTGAGCATTTTGAAAAGGAGAGCAAGTTCTGGCAGGGAACACTTCCTCAGTACAGAACACGTTTCTGCGTTTTGAAGCCTCTGAGCTACCACTGGCAGGTCAGAATGCTACCAAATAATGTTCTCGTGTCACAGCTAGGGTTTTCACTGCTGAAGTATGCATCCACAGATGTTGCTTTTGGATGACAGTTATAAAATAAACACCTCTGTTTAATCTTTCTGTAACTTTCCCATCAAGTTCTATTTAGAGAACCACACTGACCCTTCTCATAACCCTTCATGGCCCAACTGCAGATGTCTCCTCTAGCCTCCAAGTCATTTGATGACTTTAAAAATAGTCTAAAACCATTTTTTCCTTAGCCAGGCAAATATTCTGGCCTAAGTCACCTTCATTTTTCTACAGGACTATCCAACCATGCACAGCAGTGAAGTGTACTTTCCCAGTGCATACCATGGAGAGGAATTTTTTATGGAGTCAGTGTCCAGCTGACTTCCAACAGCTGGGTGCACGCCATAGTGTGCTATGGGTTCCAGGTGCCTTGATGTGTCATAGCTGGAGCATGCCATGGCGTCGTTTTGGCCATTGCACCAGAGCTGAGGAGAGTGCTGGTGAGCAGTGAAGTGCTGGATAAACCAGCCTTGCCCTGACACGGAGTCAAAACTCAGCTGGGACGTGGTCTAGCCCCAAGAGTTGGGAGCTGTTTGTGATTCCTGTAGTTTTGCTTACAGACTGGAATTGTGCAGAAGATATTTTACTGTGTGGGTAAGTCCATGTGCTGAAGTGATCATTGCTATAACCATTTAAATGCAATGCAAAAAGGAGACCTCCCTGTTAGATTCATGTTGCAATTCTGTGTCTGTGTTTGAGTTGTATTGTAAAAATTGTACATGATGTAGAAGTTCTCAGAGTGAATGCCAAGGATGCAGAAAAACGTCATTCACGTATGTGGGTCCCCAGTCATTTAATAGTGGATGGATAAATCAGCAAAAAGGAAACAAAAGCATGTAGCTTTGGAGGTGTTCAGCATCAAACCAGACGTTTCCTGGCTTCAACAGCTGTTCTGAAGCAGCTGGAACCTAGTTTGCAGTGTAGAGTACATCTTGAGTTTGTACATGTGGTTAAGTTCAGGTCTTGCCTGTTTGCCTTCTCTGTCAGCCCAGAAGTCTACTGAGAGTGAAGTACGTGGCACTGCTCAGGATGTGTTCTGCTTTCCCTCGGATGAGCAGTCTCTTTATCTTGTGAGCATACAAGTCAAGTCACTTGGCTGGTGGTGGTCATCCAGTGCCTTTCTGCTTGCCAGAAAACTTCCAGCACTTTGCTGTGGAAGAATACTACCGTGGATCTGTTCACCGCAGCATACGATGCTGAGAGATGGCATCGGGTCCTAGCTGTACGCAGCAGACGCGGTACCCTGGTCAAATGTGTGTGCATTTGCGTCATGGATACTCAGGCTCTGGTTCAACTAAGTCTGTATTGTACAAACTTGAGTCTGCAACAGTGATGCAGTTGTAAATTTTTTTCAGATTTTACTTTTTTCTTGCAATATAAAATCCTTTTAAATTTCCTGCTGCTTGAAATTTTCAGGATGTGCCCAACATGTGAAAGGAAACACAGCAAATCATTGCCTGATGCGTCGATTAGATTTGCCTTTTTAAGGCTAAAAGTACCCACACATTTATTAAAGTAACTTTCTTGTGGCTGAACACGAAAACATAATGGTTTGCATTGGTCTGCAAAATACAGATTATAGATATAGTCAGGACAGAAATACTGCAATTACAAGTTAGCACTGCATTCACAGAGCATTCAGATGGTGGTTCTGGTGGTGATGCAGAATGTGTTTTTTGGTTTAAGTAGTAATAGTAAGTTGCGAGTACTTCTTCCATCCCAAGCAGACTTTTTGACCTAATTCCCTGTTCTTTCCGAGTTGCATAATGACAGCCCATTTAAGGTTTAAGTTCTACTAGTAAATCAAGCTGTGTAGTTGGCACAGAGTAACTGCTGCCGTTGTAGATGGTTGGAGCAAATGAGCTGAACGCTGTTTGAACAGTAAGCTTTTGTTTAATTAGACGTGGAATAGGAAATCTTTCATGGCCGGTAGTTAGCTTAATCTCTACCATCTGACAACATCATCCATCCTGGTGACATGTCGTCTTTGGATGTTTTAAGTCAAATAACATGTATATGGGGAGGAGTAATTTATGTGGTTTTAAAACTGACACAGAAAAAAAAATAGAGGCAATCAATAGAGGGAAGATTTCGATATTCATATGAGCAAATTCCAGTGTTTTCTGTAGTGAAAAATACTTGTCTACATATTGTGGGCAAAGCATGCCCATAACTTTGTCTCCAACATGAAAGGAATTTCTGAATAGCCTTTCAGATTCGCTGAGGTGTGGTTTCTTTTTTATTTTGAATAATTGCATTTGAAAAACTGGAATTGAAGACTTTCTCATGCTGATGTGTCAATCTAGTTACTAAAGCAACTCCACAGTGCCTGTGGCCAGTAATGCAAGTACTGGGCAAAAAGGAAGGCACAATATTTTTTGCATCCTCTGCAAAAGTCTGGCCTCTATCGGTAGTGTTTTAGATCAGACAATACATTTTTTTAGGCTCTGTGTTGTTCAGGACTGTCAAACAATACAAAACCAGAAGACTGTAAGGCAGCGTGTGTTGTTCCTCTCGTCTCCGTGCAGAAGGCAGTGCACCACATTGCAGCGGCAGATTGGTGAAAATAAAGCGCCGTGCTTTGCCTTTAAACAGAGGGAGGGCGGTATCAGCTGCTGAGATGCGACAGATCGTGCTCGGTGCCCCTCTGTACGGGGAGGCACCAGCAGTGTGCACCAGAAGAGCTAGCTGTTAGAATGGCGATCGTGCTGCTTAGAAACGTACTTTTTTCCTGCAGTGTCCAGGACTACACCCGTGTTCACGATTTAACAACCCCAGCACAACTTTTTACACCCCATTGTCTTTGCCAGGCAGAACTCAGCTGACAGGGTGTTCAGGGACGTGAATCACCTTAGCTGTGAAACTCGAACTTGCTATTGAACCCTGCGCATGAAGATCAATAGGGACTGAGAGCCGTGAAGATCGTCTGCTGGCAGAACAAACACCCCTGCAAGTCAGTTACTGAATTCTGTTAGTATTAACAAAAATATAAGACAAAGAAAAGTGCTGTAGCAGTTACGCCTAGTATTTATGAAGCCAACTTGAGCCTTTTGCATGGCATGTGATCATTTTTACAAAAGCTTTGTATCTTCTCACGTGGTGACTGAAAGGAAGACTAACCTTGCTCTCAGACGGTGGTTACAGTGGGATACACCCTTGGCCACAGAGGAGGCTGGAAAATTTATTCTGGGAGGCAGATTTTACTGAAGGGTTCTTTGGGATAGGATCTGGTGATCTAAACTCCATTTTCTAGTATACTACTTTAACACAGACACCAAGTCTGGAAACTCACTATGTCTTTGCTTAAGTCATACGCTATTAAACTATGTAGGTGTGTGTGCAACCGTCTCGGGTAGTCGCACGACCTCGTTTCTGTTGCTCTTGTATCTGCTGTCACTTGCTGCACGGTTGCATTGTCCGTCGTATTTAAGTGATAGTCCGTTCACATCAGTGAATGCCTGGCTTACTTGTTTGCAGTCATCCCTGCCATGAGCTACGTGCCTGTACCTTGTGGGACAGATCCTTCCAGCAGCCCAAGGAGCTGAATTCAGGCCTTCCCCTGAATTTGCCTGTTTTTCCATCCTGAAAATGGGGCTAGTAGTGGCACTTGAGAATTACGGAGCTGAAAATGACATTTCACTGGAATTCTCAGTTGGCATTTGAAAAGTTTTATGCTTGCTGAATTCAGGATGCTGCACTGAAACCAGCCTCCTTGCTTCTTTCAAGTGGAATTGTAGAAAATCTCCATCAATTTTGAGGTGTCTGACTCTGGATTGCACCTAAATCCAAATACAATGCATGTGCAAGGGCTTGTATGCCTTTTTTTATTTTGTGTAAGAGGAGGAATGGAGAATGCAGGAAAAGTCTTTAAAGTTCTTAAAATTATTTACTTATTGTAGATAAAAAGAAGTAGGAAAGCATTCCTGCTGGCTTTTGTTTTATAGCATTTTATATCTCTTCAAAGTATCATTATTTTTTGTTCAACTGTACTTGATGTTTTTACTTTAAGTATTGCCTTACTGCTTCGGTGGATCGTGGTGGGAAGGCTCCTGCCATGAGTGCGTCCCAGCAGGGCTCGGGGCGAGGCGAGAGCTCTGTGAGGGAGGGTCATGAGGGGTGTTCTGACATCCAGAGCAGGGGCATGCAGTAGCTTTAAGTTGAAGGAACAGAAGGAAATGAGAGCAAAATCCCCGGCAGGAGGCAATTACAAAAGGGCTTGGAAATAAAATCCTAAAATGCTGAGGCAGGAGTACAGCAGAAAGCAATGTATTTCCAGAGAGTTCGAGCTCCTCATTGCCTGTGGGGGGTTTTGGTTTCCCTCCTGCTCTTACGCGCACCCTGTGCCGGGGTCACTGCGCTCGGAGGGGCTCGGGCCGGCCGCGCGCGTGTCCCTGGGGTGCTGCGCTCCCCTTCTCCGGGTGCCCTGAGGGCAGGCAGGGCAGTCTGAGGGCTCGGGAGCTGCTCTCACCAGCGCCTTTTAAGAGACGACAGCGTGTGGGGGGAAGAGAGAAGTACTTTCTTCGGTGTTTGCTGGCGGTCGTAGCGGTGTTTGTGCCGGTTCCCGCGGCAGCGTTCAGCTTCGCGTCCTGGCACACAGAGGTGCGCGGGGCGCGGCCCCGCCGGTGACACGGCCCGAGGTGCGCGGGGACCGTGGAGCTCCGGAGCGGTGCGGGGCACGGCGGACAGCGGCCCCCGGGCCGCCCCTCCTGGCCCGAAGAGCGGAAGGCCGCGCCGGTGGAAGCAGCGTCGCGGCCGGGGCGGCCCTTCGCTGGG
>Ga0065711_1044028_pt1 | contig 14372 bp, 7 predicted proteins | sample Hoacrofraction12_FD_59098 | JGI IMG/M metagenome (GOLD analysis project Ga0065711, IMG submission 59098) | Hoatzin crop microbial communities from Cojedes, Venezuela - Epithelial fraction 12 v2 (version 2) | ecosystem: Host-associated > Birds > Digestive system > Esophagus > Crop | place...
GATCCTGTGCAGCCTACTGTAGGTGACCCTGCTTCGGCAGGGGGGTTGGACTAGATGACCCACAGAGGTCCCTTCCAACCCCTACTATTCTGTGATTCTGTGATTCTGTGATTCTGTATTTTTCTCATTTCCAAACGGGTAAATATATACAATAAATTACTGTTATGCCACTCTGTGGGGAGTCATCCAAAGTCAAGGTTAAAGCCGTTAGGCTAGTATCACTCACAAAGTCTGCAGAAGAGCTAGGAATTTAATTCTGGTTTCCTGAGGCCCTGTTCCATTACTGCACCTGTTAGACTGCATTTATTTTTCCCTATATTGTTCCCTGCTTGAGCTTCACTTCCTGAAATGCTAGTGTCTAGCTAATAAATCCTCTTCTGCATGGATGAAATGAATTCGTATCATATCTCCATTTATTAAGGGAATCAAGCTGTGTCACTTCTGAAGACTGCCTTTATGGATGTGTTTGGGAAACTACAAGCAACAATATTAGACATTCACCTCACTTAAAATAAAGAAGGAAAAGAAGCAAGAAAAGGGATACAGCTGCATGTCTGCAGATGTACTATTTGGTTCTTGTATTACCACAGCTAGAAAACAGACCTGGTTGATGTACTGTATCACTAGTAATGAAAATATGCTAAATATTACATTGCACTTGGCATATTGTGTCATTCATAACACAGTGTTACATGGCCTTGATCATACATGTACAATTCTTTCTGTTTATGTCAGATAGGTTGCTTGGATTAAACATAACATTTTCTGTATTGTACGAAATGACAATGAGATTTTTCCAGTGTAGAGAATCCTGTGTGTTTTTATTTTATCAAGAGAAATGCATTTATCTCCAGGTAATTTATGCAGTCGTGTTGATAGAGCTCCCAGTAAGGACATAAATAAGCCATAAATGAATGGAGTTATCAAAAATCCCTGGCCTACAGACTCTTTTTTTTTAATGGATGGAGGAAATAATTTGCAGTCACAGCCTTAACATTTCTTGATGAGTATCTCACTAGAGTTTTTTTCAGTTTTGCTAGTATATGGAAGCTGTCTCTGCTTCTTTTGTTGTCAGTGGTGTGTGTGTGTATATATATATATTTTATAATAATATGTAGCTCATGTTATCATAGAATCTGAGTTTCTTTCAAGAGCACAGTAAGTGACAGTTGTGGAGCCCAGGTTTTTTCTGTCCGCCTATCACCAGGAGGATGGGCATGTGCAGTATCTTGTCTTAGTAGCCTGAGTTGTTGAGCGAGTCCAGCGTCATGCACATGTCGAGTTACCAAGTGCTGAGAGCTTCACATTTAGGTATGTCAAGTCACTGTAATCTGTCGGAGGTCTGAATGAAGTAAGACCATGTCTTTGGCTGGTCAAGTCGTGGCAGTCTCTCTCATCTGGTTATCTTTAAATGCATTTTATGGGGGGGTAGTCTCAGACTGGGTCATATTTTACTTTTTTTATACCTTCTTGCATCTTGAAATCTCTCTAGGAGAGCTTAATATCAAGCTATGCACTGAGTGGGCTGAATCGGGTTAGGGGAAGGTGAGAAATTTGCATTGAAATGAAAAGCTGTGAAAGGGATATATATTTTTTTCTCCATAGTAGGATTGCTCTGTTTTGTTTTGATTCTGCTTTTGGCAACTGTGCTTGACCCATGAGCTGCTCTTATCTGAATAGCTGTCTATCTTAATGGCACTGGCAGAGCCGCATATGAAGCCTCGGTGCACCATCTGCATTGTGCTAACACTTGTAGCAATGTTGTCTGGCAGCTACATTCAGTGTCTGCATATGGATGTTGAGAAGAAAAGGGAGAATTGCTCTTTGTGAGACTTCCTAAGAGATCTAATGACAGTGATGCAGTCCTTTCAGTCTCTTCATTGCATGCATCATTACAAAAAGAATATAAGGCATTTTACTATCACCTTGGGCTTTGGCATTTTTAGATGAAGTAGAGATTCATTTTTTAGATGAAGTAGGGATTTTTCTCATCAGTAGTTCTGAAGGGTGCAGAAGTGTGAGAACTAACATTTTCACTCTGGTCAGTGACAGAAGATTATCTATCAGCTTAAACAGTTTGAAATGCTTATCGGATTCTATGTCAGGTTCAGAATACTTGCTTAAATCAGGTGATTTTTGAGTTATTTCTATAACCTTTCACAGACCTTGGCATTAGAAGGATCAGTGATCACAGGTCCGATCAATAAAGTTAAGGGAAACATTCAGCTGTACCCCTGTAGATCTGTGATTTTAGATGACTTCAGATATAGGAGGTATGATAATTACATTTCTTTTGTGGGTTTAATAACAATTATCAAATTTTGATTTCAGGCTTTGCAACCAAGTCTGACTTCTGAGAAATCAGTGTCTGAAATACCTGAAGCAATGGATGACTACTTCTGCAATTTCCTGGTCAGACTGGGAATGTCCAGAACCCTTGACTGCTTCCAAACTGAATGGTAAAATGTTTTAAGTGGCCGTGTTACTTTGAGAATTAGGAATTAGATGCTCAGGATTCAAATATTTCCAGTATTTCAGGATATATTTCCAGAAAACTCTTCAGAGTACAAGTAACTCTTAAATATGTAGTGTTTTACCGGGTAAATATATTCATGTTGAGCACGAGGATGCGAACTGTTGTTTTAAGGACAGGCTTTCAAGAAGGCTGACTCCAGGGAGCTCCTAAACAGATACCTTTGAAGGATGTTTCGCCTAACTCTACACATTTGTAAGCCTGCAGTGGTCACTTGAGGCATCTTTTGTGACCAGTGGGGAGAAATACTCATTTTCAGGATGCAGCTCATCTGAGTCATTTAAACCATCTCCTTTAAGATGAAATTAATTCAATCATATTTTTTTCAAGTGAATTCTGCTCCCTGCTGACTACCGACAAAAACTAGAAACCATCTGCGGCACAGAAGCCATCACTGGATCAAATGAGTCCAATGCAAAATGACCAGCATTTCATTTCGGCAGTGCTGAGAAATCATGTCTTGTTATTTTCTTGCTTTCCAGAACATGGCTGCCTGCTTAAAAACTGAATATTTTGTAGTATGCTATAATATCTGCACCTTAATTGTTTGGGTGGGTTTGGACATTCATCATAGCTACCTTGTATTTGAAGTAGAATAATCAAAATTTTTGATACTTGGTAATTTTTGGTACATCAGTCAAAATAATATGGTTGGCTTGTTTTGTTTTTTTTTTAAATTTACTTCATGTAGTGTCAGAAGAGTAAAGTCTTGAGCTGTTGCTATCTTTTTCACCAGCTTTTATAGATTGCAGGGATGTTGTCCATAATTTGTGTAGAAGTTTAAACATGTGGCCTTGTCCAAATACTCCACTTCCTCCACCACTTTCTTCATATATGGAATCCCACAGGATGTGTACTTTTTTGATATTGATTAAGAATGAGGTGCCAGCAATGCTGCAAAGCTTGCGAGGAGAGCTGAATTATTTTGGAGCAAAAGATGACACTTGTTGTAAAGTTCTGTTGAAATACTTTCAGTTACAAGCTTGCTTTGAATCTGCAAGTTACATTGGAAATATTCCGAGGAGTGGAAACACCTCTCTTTGAATTATCTTGTAGTCAGTCTTTAAACATGAGAGGTTCAGAGATATTTTTAATAGTCTTTTGAAACTGTTTAATTTGAAAATTAATAAATTTGAAAAGTTAGAAACAATCTTTTTCTACAAAAGTCTTGAAGCTTGTAAGTTTTCTTAGACATATTCTGTAATGGGGAATCATTGCTGTCGTTTGCAAGGCTCTGGTCTTATTAGCATAGAGCTCACCAATCAGGTGTTGCCTTTGGAATTAATAATGATCTGCTTTTTGAGAGCATAACAGTGTGACTTAAATGATTCCTTAGAGAAGGAGCACTATAGTTCTCTATTCTTTTTCAACAAAAGAACTGATAACATTAATTTTGAAGTTTAACAGTTTTTATGCTAAAAGATAATTAATACTAGATGGATATAAATAATGACCTTTTTATGAAACTACAGCTTTCTTTGAAGCACTTAGAGTTTGAATTTATATCAATGACAAAATTCAAATTGTTTTTTTTAACAGAGCAAATGCAGGTCTTAGCAGGCCCTATCTTGTAAATCCTTAGCTATACATATATTTTTTTCTAAGGGATATTTTTAATTTCAGTAGCCTTACAAATGAGCTCAGCATGTCAGGATCTAATCTTACTGTATTGATACTTTTTCTGCATTCATACCTTGTTTCAAAATGTTTCATGTTGGTTTGAAATAGATAATTTACAATATTAATGAAAGTGAGAGCAGATTAGTGTACTCAAGTTCCTCATTATGTATTGGGATGAAACTCTTGCTCTTATGCTGTGGTGATCAAGTACTAATAGAATTTAAAATGAGAAATTAATTAACGTAGAGAAAATTTATCAAAAGGCTTGCTTTGAAATAATTGTCTGTCTGAGATCTAAAGGTCACTTAAATTGGACCAAATTATCTGTGTTTATTTCAGAGTTTCAGAAAACATTCTGTTATTCTGTCCAGCTGTATAAAATGTCATGATTTGATTATGTTTTATTTTAAGCCAAACCCGCTCTTTTTCTATGATGTAAGGAATAATTTTATCACCCTTGTAGTGATTTTTTAGCTTAAGTAGTTTTTTTGCACATACACTCTTTTCTTCTGGTTATTCTCTACAGAACTTAAAATTAGGCTTAAATTATTTTTAGAATATCTAATTTACCATTGAATATTCTGTTCCTTTGATATATAAGACTTTATAGTGCTTCTGTTTACTTATGAAAGATATTGCATTGACAGCTTTGGAGTAAAAGTGCAAGGGCTGATAAGCTGTAAATTCATGCATCTGACAGTCTATACCTCCTAATCCCAAAGAGCTCACTGCTGCTGGCAGCGTGTTGCCAGTCTGACAAACAGATGAATCATTTCCTGTTCATGCATATGCACGGAGCTATCACTGTGATTAGATAGTACACTCATTGGACTGGTAATCTCTGACTAAGTGTTCCTAGAGACCTGGCAGTGTTTCAGCTTGTGAGTAAAAAGAGAGCTGCAGAGTAATTGTGGAAACATGATTTGAAAATTCTTTTCTGTTTGATGTGGTTAAAATGAGGAATAAACTTGTGTGACCAAGCAATGTTAAAAGCCATGTCTGTCTTGTGTATGCCTTGCAAAGCTCGCCTGGTTTGTGCATAACGGAGGGCATGCAGCAAAACTACTATGTCGGGAGTGATTCGAGACAGCCAGCATGGCTTCCTCAAGGCCAAGTCCTGCCTGACCGACCTAGTGGCTTTCTATGATGGCATGACTAGATCAGTAGACAACGGAAGAGCTATGGATGTGATCTATCTGGACTTCTGTAAAGCCTTCAACACAGTCCCTCACAACATCCTTCTCTCTAAATTGGAGAAATATGGATTTGATGGGTGGACTGTTAGGTGGCTAAGTAGTTGGTTGGAAGGTCGCAGCCAGAGGGTAGTGGTCAATGGCTCGATGTCCAAATGGATGCCGGTGACAAGTGGTGTCCCCTCAGGGGTCTGTACTGGGACTGGTGCTGTTTAACATTTTCATCAATGACTTAGCGAGATCGAGTGCACCCTCAGCAAGTTTGCAGATAACACCAACCTGTGTGGTGCAGTTGGCACACCAGCAGGACGGGATGCCATCCAGAGAGACCTGGGCAAGCTTGAGAAATGGGCCTGTGTGAACCTCATGAGGTTCAGCAAGGCCAAGTGCAAGGTCCTGCATCCAGGTTGGGGCAACCCCCGGTATCAATACAGGCTGGAGGATGAGGGGATTGAGAGCAGCCCTGCCAAGAAGGATTTGGGGGTACTGGTGGATGAAAAGCTTAACATGAGCCACCAATGTGCGCTGGCAGCCCAGAGGGCCAACTGTGTCCTGGGCAGCATCAAGAGAAGCATGGCCAGCAGGTCGAGGGAGGTGATTCTGCCCCTCTGCTCTGGTGAGAGCCCACCTGGAGTCCTGCGTCCAGCTCTGGAACCCACAGCATAAGAACGACATGAACCTGTTGGAGTGGGTCCAGAGGAGGGCCACAAAAATGGTCAGAGGGCTGGAGCACCTCTCCTATGAGGAAAGGCTGAGAGAGTTGGGGCTGTTCAGCCTGGAGAAGAGAAGGCTCCGGGGTGACCTTACAGCAGCCTTCCAGTACTTGAAGGGGGCCTATAGGAAATCTTTTCAGCAGGGCCTGTTGCGATAGGACAAGGTGCAATGGCTTTAAACTATTCGAGGGTAGATTTAGACTGGATATAAGGAGGAAATCTTTTACGCTAAGAGTGGTGAAACACTGGAACGTGTTGCCCAGAGAGGCAGTGGAGGTCCCAGTCCTGGAAACATTCAAGGCCACGTCGGATGGGGCTCTGAGCAACCTGGTCTACTTGAAGGTGTCCCTGCTCACTGTAGAGAGGTTAGACTAGGTGACCTCTAAAGGTCCCTTCCAACCCAAAGCATTCTATGTCTTGATTCTGTGTCTTCTGTGAGCATGAAGGTAGACTCATTACAAAATAATTCCTTTTTGCAGAATGGTGAAAATTGGTATAGATTGTGATCCTCCATGTTGCAACTCCCTGAAGACAGTGGAAACAATTTACTTATTTCAGGCAGACCTAAGTTTCCTCTGCTCTGTGTCCTCTTTGGCCTGGAAATCATGTGGTCGTTAATGTACATTGTGCTCTGAGTTCATAAATCCTGAAAGAAATGAGGGCTATCAGTTCCAGGACAGCATTGCACTAAAACAGATGCAGCTTTTGGATTAGAACTGGCTCAGGACACAAGTGAAGTAACCTCAAGTTTGGTTTGCAAACAGGCACGTGGACACACCTACTTTCTTGCCTATGTAACAAGCATAATATAAATTTTCTACTTATATGCCATAATAGGTTGCAGGAGTATGCTAGGACAAAAAAGTGCTTTATTTTTCTGTGTTCATTTCTTTCTTAGCCTTCTGTTGAAACTGTTTAAAATGTTATCAGTTGGAATGATAATTTTCAGTAAGAAGTTCTTGTAAAAGCTGGAACTTGAAATTTTAATCCCTGAATGCATTTCTAGGTGAGTTATCCCTCAGTAAAAGATTATCCTGAGCTACATATCAGTTAGTTTATTGCAGGGCCTCTCTGCAACCTGATTCCTTTAGAACTCTTAGAAACTTGAATTTAATGTAATGTATATAGTAATAATCTATAATTTTAAGTCGGTCTGTGCTGGGCCTTGATCATAAAATCATAGTTGACCATCTGTTCCTAAGGTTTCCAGATTCTTGGTTAATTTTAAATAGTGATTCAAGAACAATAACTCAGTGGTTCTGAAAAGCTTAGCAAAATGCTTGTGTGTGCATGGAACTAACTAATTCAATTTGGATCACAGTTCCCTTCTATAGTGGAAAGAAGTTAGACCAATAGCTATTTGGCAGTCGGCTAGGCATGTAGGAGTTCTGTAAGTTTTACAGGACTAGGTTGATGAAAGATAATGAGATTTCTCAATGCAATTTTGTGTGGTTTCTATTCCATTTCTATTACATGCACAAAAGCCTGCATTTTTAGTAGTGTTCTTAGACAAGAGCATAGTGAATTTATTGGTATTAATTGTATTTCATTAAAACTGTCTTTTAGATTTCTTAGGTCTGCTGGAGGCTAAGTTCATCAATTATCCATGTGTGATGTGTCTTCGTGCAGAAATTTGATGGTTTCATGAAATGCAGTTAGGGCATTCAGAGGAAAACATTTTCTGGCAAATAAAGGAGTATGTAGAGTTGTGATCATTTGTAATGAGAAGTGCCCTTATTTTCAATATTTTTCAGTAGGAATTGTACCTGCTTATCAGTCAGTGTTTGTTTAGGGGGGAAAAAAAATCCTACCACCAAATCCAAAAATGACTAAGCTTCTTTCTTGGTATTAAAGCCTCTTGCTACTGTAATTTGCTTAAGAAAATTAAGTGATGATAGAAAGAATTTTGTTTTGGACATGTTCATTTAACTTTTCAAAAACCTTTCATCTACTGGTGGTGAATGTGAGTGACAGCTTAATTCGCAGGGTTAACCATTCCTGGAAGTATGCACAGAATGCAGAGATGTAGCTGACTGTAGGAAGTCATTTGGACATAAAAGTTTCTAACATTCTCCTTATTTTTTTTTTTTGGAGCATGTTAAATAAGAGTTGCTTATCAAGTAAGAAACTCTTACTCTACAAACACTTTTTCTTTCTGCAGTGTCTTTTATTGATCTAGAAATGCTGTGCTTACTGTCTTCAGGTTTCAAATCTGCTGCTTGTGTCCAGGTGCAGGAGATAGCATTTAGTAAAATTTTTATCTCTACTGCTGTTCTTTTCATACTTCCTTATTACTTGGGGAAAAAATGCACAGATTCAATATATTTTTTTTTTTTCCCCTTGAAAAGGCAAATAATGTTTATTTTATTCCTTTTATTGAGTTCCCACCCAGAACATCTTCCATCTGCAGTCAAGATCTGCCGGGAGGAAGATTGAGGGCCTGTAGTCTTTATCTGATATAAATTATTTATAGCTCCATTGAACCTATGCTGAGTTGATATAGTGGCTACAATAGTGCACAATGTCTTGCTCTTCAGTGGGTCGATAAAAGATTGTACCAACTGAAGGTTTTACTGTTGTCTTCTGTGACAGAGGTAAAGAATAATAGAATCATAGATTGGTAAAGACCTCTAAGATCATCAAGTCCAACCATCAACCCAACACCACCATGCCTACTAAACCGTATCCCGAAGTGCCATATCTACACATTTTTTGAACACCTCCAGGGATGGTGATTCAACCACCTCCCTGGGCAGCCTGTTCCAATGCCTTCCAGTAATGAAAGTTTTCCTAATAACTAATCTAAACCTCCCCTGATACAACTTGAGGCCATTGCCTCTCATTCTATTGTCAGTTACTTGGGAGAAGAGATCAACACCTGCCTCACTACGACCTCCTTTCAGGTAGTTGTAGAGAGCAATGAGGTCCCCCCTCAGCCTCCTCTTCTCCAGACTAAACAGCCCCAGTTCCCTCAGCCACTCCTCATAAGACTTGTTATCTAGACCTCTCACTAGCCTCATTGCCCTTCTCTGGACACGCTCCAGCAACTCAATGTCCTTCTTGTAGTGAGGGGCCCAAAACTGAACACAGTACTCGAGGTGAGGCCTCACCAGTGCTGAGTACAGGGGCACAATCACCTCCGTACTCCTGCTGGCCACACCATTCCTGATGCAAGCCACGATGCCATTGGCCTTCTTGGCCACCTGGGCACACTACTGGCTCATGTTCAGCTGGCTGTCGACCAACACCCCAAGGTCCTTTTCTGCCAGGTGGCTTTGCAGCTGCTCCTCCCCAAGCCTGTAGTGTTGCATGGGCTTGTTGTGACCCAAGTGCAAGACCTAGCATTTGGAATAGAAGAAATAGATGTTTTGTACATACATGTGCTGGATTCTGGAATCACCTCTGCAATGTCTGCTTGCACAGAAGCATCTTATGCTTGTGTATGTAGACTTGAACCTTGATCTCTTTTGAAATAATTTGACAAATACTGATAGCTTATAATTATTCCTTGAACAAGCATGATTCTGCAGAAGCCTTTATTTTGTGTGGTGACAGTCACATTTTTTGAATCAAATTCAGCTTTTATGAATACGTTTCCAATATCACGGCTCTCTTTTTTTGTATAGAAGATACTTAGGTACTTTAAGTTACTCTGTGTTTGAATGCCTTTAAATTAAGCCTAAAATGAATAGTGCTAATGCCTATGTCCTGTTTACTGCCTGTTAGAGTAGTCTTAGCTTGCGCTGACAACCTACCTATAGATGAACAGTCTTAAGAGATATGAGACTGAGTAGACTTTATTGCCAGGGGCTATAGAGATTCCTAGGTTGGTACACAGCATTACATGCTGCTCCACATTCGCTTTTACTTCTCAAGATGCTGGTTAGTCTGTACACTTATTTAACTAAAACAGCCTTCAGAATCACAGAATAGTGTTTTCTCGGGGGGCGGTAAAATAAGTAAATATTGGTAAATATAATTAAAGAAGGAGAGGGCAACATAAGTAACCAGGAAGGAATGAAGAAATTTCCCTAGGTGTATTCCATGTTGATGATAGCTTACAGAATTATTTATCCAGGTTATCCACAGCTTTATAATCTTATTTGAGTCCTCAAAAAAAAAAAAGAAAATCTTCATATGTTTGAACATAGGAGATGAAAAGGACTGTGAGTATATCTAAATGTTATTTGAACAAGAACATTTTTTTCTGATTTTTATGTTATTTGGGAGAAAGGAAGGAAAAGAACAATTGTTTAAATTGAAGTACTGTGTTATATCAGATGTCTTTTAACTGCTATGAATAGTTATATATTTTAGAATGAAAAACGATAAAATAGAACAGTATGGTGGGATAGTACTGTTGCTATTTGTTAATGATATCTTTGTGATTCTAGTTTAGGTAAATGCTAGCATGAGAAGGAACACATCAGTGAAGTGAGAAAAAGGAAACATGGAAAGAAATATCTCTCCATTTATGTTCTACTAGGTATGAACTCATACAGAGAGGTGTGGTCACAGTCAAAGATATTGGATTGGTTCCAGCTGTGTATACCCGCAACCAGCAACTTGAGGCTGAGAACATGCATCTGAGGAAAGATTTGGAAAACTATAAACTTGCTGCAAAGTACGTTATTTGTTCTTAATGAAACTTTGATATACAGTAGTAAATGGTCAGATAAAGTAAACCCAAGTACTTAATGGAAATAATAAGTTGCTGTTTGTTATGCTGGCTGTGCATATTTTTGCTTCTAGGTGACATTTGTAATTAAACTTCAATTTTCTCTGAGCTCTATTAGAAACCTAAATCTTAATTTATTGTATTTGTATTTACTGGGCTGTAAAAAAATAATTTTCAGTATTCAGTAGTCACAACAAATTACTACAAAGAATCATGGGAGTATAATATGTAGAACTAGAAAATAAATGGTTATGTGCCGTTTGTGTTAAAATAAAGTACTATAAATTACAGCAACCACAAAACAACATAGGAAAAAAAATCTTTGTACATTTATTCTTCATTTTTTTTAATTGCAAAAATTCTATCACTCTGGTGCTAGTGGTAAATGGTATGTCAGTGTAAATTGCCATCGTTGTTTATACGTGTGTGTACATTGTAGTAGCTGATCTTAGAAGTCAGTTGTACTTCAGTCATAAGAGAGTTAAAATATTTAGCCTGTATAATGGAGAGATGCAAAAATGAACTACATGTAACAGCCTTTTCTGAAGAATGATGCATTTGCACATGTATGTGTTCATTGAGAATTTACCCTGAGACCTAATAATGCACTCCCTTTGATTTTGCCAGTGCGTAGTTTTAAAATACAGAGCTTTAAAAAGATGTTAACTACATCTCTTTGATTTTCCTCAAGATTGCTCAAGCTACTAATTTTCATTTGGATTGTTCCTTTATATGAACAACAGCTACTCAGATCTTAAATAATCATTGCTGCTGATAATAATAATAATAATCAGATTATTTTCCGGTGATAATGACTTATTACATTTTAAATTAATAAATTCATTGGCCCTAGTCTAATAGTTAAGTAAACAACTTAAATAATCAAGTCAGATGTCGTGTAGTCTAAATATACTGTTGCAGTGGGACATGAGCCATATAGAAAACATTCCTTTATTTTAATCTACAGCTTCTTTGGAGAATGGGTAGTTAGGGATTGTGTCTCTCATTGGAGTGGGAGAGTAAGAAGCAGTAGTGCATAGTGAACGACAGACAAAATGTGGCCCTTCTGAAATTTATTATTGTCAGCAGTAATTTTAACAGGCTTTCCTTTCTTTTTCTTTCCCCACCTTTTTTCTTTCTTTCTTTCCCCCTGTATGAAGCAGAACATGCTGTAGCAAGACAGTCTGAGTGGATTATGACTTGAAAAGTGTTTTCCTGGGTTTGTTGCATTGCTACGTGATCGTTTAAGAACATAAAGCTCAAAAGAGTTTCACGGTGTCATGAATGAGTTGGGTTTTTCCCATAAGAATATCTATGTACTCTACAGGGTGCCAGAAAATTTTTTTATAGTAGGTGCCTAGTTAAAAAGCTGAAAGATGACGTGATATTGTGCAACAGGAAGAAAGCAGGAGAGACAAAAGACGTTGCCAGTATGCTAGGTTCCTACAGGCTATCTGTCAAGTGAGTGTCAAGAGTTTTATTTAAGTGAACAGTTCTAAAAAAATAAATCAATCCATGAACCGAAACCATGCCCTGCTTTTTCACATTCTAGTGTTTGATGAAATTTAAAATAGCGATTTTCTGGTGATAAAAGATTGAGTCATGTCACCTGTTCGGTGTACCGGAGAGGGCTGTGAGATATAGTGCAATTATATCTGAAGGCATCTTGAGATGTAGCAAAATCCCTAAATGCATATGTTAAAAGAAATAAATATCAGCATAATTTTCTTACTCCAAAGCTAGTGACAGTTATTACCTTAAAGTTTAGATACACTGCTAATCTTTATTGAAATTATTTCTAAAAAAAGACATTGTGTTGTGATAGAGTTCAAAACTAATTTTATGTCTGTTTGCCGTGTGACAGTAGTTAAAGTATACCTTAAGTATACTCCTTTTATCTTTCTTTTATCTAAAGTATACCTTAAGTGTACTCCTTTTATCTTTCTTTTATCTTGAAGGCTGTAGTTGAGCCCTGATTGATCGGTAAGGGATATTGTTATCTGCTGCAATATTTCTTGAATGGAAGCATGGATATTCTTTCCAATATGCAAGAAAAATTTGAAAGCAACATCTCTGAAAATTGTTAACTCTTACAGGAGACTAGTTAAGTTTAATTCACTGTCTTCAGTGATGATTTGTATCATTCAAGCATTTAATATTCTAGTAATATTTGCTTGGGAGTTGAATAATAGATTGTAATTTCATAGCAATATTAATCTCTGCCTATCTGATGATTTAAAATTGCTTAAATCCCATATATTTTGGTGTTTTCTTATGGCCAGACCCTTTATATTGCCTTTGTATTTGAACACGAAGGTAGACAACATAATGGTCTATCCGGTTAAGATGGTGTCAATCACAGGGACTTATAAGTTCTTTAAACATTTAGGAATTTATTAGGTAGATGGAGTGGAATTTGTGTACAGCTTTTGTACACAAGGTTTATAACTATGTTCACAGACATCAGTTGGGAATTTTAAGTATTTGCAGTTATCTTTCTGACCTGATTTTTGGAAGCATGCTCACAAATACACAACCACTTTACAGCCACAGTAACTGTCAAAATATAAAGCAATCTTGGAAATCATATTTATTATAACTGTTAGTGCTATCAGCAGCAAGAAAATCCACAGCTGATCTCCTGTGTCAAAATCTAACCGTTCTTGCACATATTTTTTCACTTTCTGCAAATAAAAAAATAAAGTGCACACTTTTTGTGTTGTGCACCACATTTAAATGCATCTGTTTAATTACATGGTACATCTAGCATTCTTGCTACTAAATGCTATATAAAGTAGATAGAAAACGTACACTCTCATGCTTTTACGCTAAAACTGTCTATATTTTGATGAAAATTTTAGGGCTACAACTTGCAGCATGTTGGGGAATAGTGTCCCACCTAAATTCAGTGGGAATAGGGCACATAACTCACCTCTGAAAATCCCTGCTTGGTTTTATGGGACCTTGCCCTCTTCTGCTGTTTTTATCAAACTGCTTGCTTGAGAGAAGTTTAAATGGAGACATCTGCAGTCTTTGAAATATATCTTAACTAAAAGAAATGGATATTGGCTTTTCTATGGCTGTAGCAACGTCTTTTACTCTTAGAACAAGCCTTAGAACATCTGCTTAGCTCTGAAGGGGCAGGTTTTGTATTCAAGATCTTGTGGTGAGTCGGATTTTGTGAGTGGTGTCATGATGGAGTTGTTTCACACAGCTATTCCGAGACGGCAGATTGATTTGCCTGTCAAATCTTTCCCTGTTCATTTCATAGGAGCTTGAGTAGAGTCATAATCTGTACTTTGTATCCCTTACCGATATCCTAAATTACTCTTTTTCACAACTTCTGGTATTTGTGCACATGCATACACAAAACTATGTCCATTCCCGCAGCTCCTTTGAGCTTTTCAGTGTTACTGCAGGGGCAGCCCTGCCTGTTTGCATTTCCCTACCAGCTTTTTCTCAGCTTTGACTGATACATAGTGGCATTAATTCACTGTGCTGGATGTCATCTATCTGGATTTTTGTAAAGCCTTTGACACGGTCCCCCACAACATCCTTCTCTCTAAATTGGAGAGCCATGGATTTGATGGGTGGACCGTTCGGTGGATAAGGAGTTGGTTGGATGGTCGCATCCA
>Ga0065711_1010403_pt1 | contig 14371 bp, 13 predicted proteins | sample Hoacrofraction12_FD_59098 | JGI IMG/M metagenome (GOLD analysis project Ga0065711, IMG submission 59098) | Hoatzin crop microbial communities from Cojedes, Venezuela - Epithelial fraction 12 v2 (version 2) | ecosystem: Host-associated > Birds > Digestive system > Esophagus > Crop | place...
CATTCAAAGAAAAAAAAAAAAAAAAAGCAGAAGCAGCTCTTTCCAGCAGCTTTGGATATGATGAGTTCAGCACCTCATTCTCACAGTTTATAGCTAGAGCTATCATCAGACTGACACAGTTTGTTTCTGTGCTTCCCCTCGTACTGTGCGCTGCAGCTTATCAGCTGTTCCTTGGCACCCATTTCTCCTGCTGCTTGTCACCACAGAGAATGGCAGCTGGGATTTGGCACAACACTTCACCATACTTCAGTACACCCGAGTATCCTGATTGAGTCCAATATTGTTCACATTAAATACTTACGAAATGAAACTTTTCTTCTCTCACCTTTAGTATTGATATCAAAATTAATAAGCTAAGGTATTTTGCTTTTTAGGTGGTAAATCAGAGAACAAAATGCGTAGGTCAAATGATTGCTATACTGTCAGAGGATTACTCACATATCTGGACAATCTTATGTTGGAGGAATAAAATGTTGGTGATAGAACTGCAATTTCTACCAAGCTCTGGTGCCAGCAGACATGATATTCTATCTTTTTTCCATTGTTGCTAGAATGAAACCACCCATGAAATCAGGGAAACCAACCAGAACTCAAAGCTAGGAGGCATTAATCTCAGCTAAACTACGCCAACTCCTCTACTCCTTCTCCAAACTAGACAAAATTCCCGGCTCCAGAACAAATCTTGATTGTATGAACAAAACCACAGAAGAATAAGTCTGCATAAAGATCAACAAGAGAAACAACAAGCTTCATCCTGGCAGGTTCCAAAGTTTTAGGGAGTAAAGTCCACTGGGATGCCAGTCCTGAAATCCTGTACTGGAATGGCAGCTGCAAGGCTCTTGCCAGTACTACCAGCCAAAGCTTTCAAACGCCTTTAGTTCAGGGGAAGGGGGGGGCGGGGGGGATCTTTAATGAAATTAATATTCAATTTCACTACAAAAATATTTTCATTTAAGTTTTCATAGCCTATTAATTTTTTTTGCTTTTGAGAAGTGAAAGCAAGCTGAAGTGTTTCCTAATTGCTTCATACTCTGCTTACTTTTTAAATGCATTTATTTTCTAAGTACTTTTCAGAAATAGAAGCTGTTTTCGAAACTGAAACTGCTTTCACAAAACATTTGCATTTTGATAAAAATGTATCTTCCCCCCCAATTGAAGCACTTCATTCAACTTTGCAGTTTGACTATAATAGCATGCAGAAAAAAAAATAATTAATTGCCATTTAGAAACTGCCTTCTGCTGACCCACATTATTCATAACACTGTTGGTTTCTCTTTGCTTCAGCTTTCACCTGTTACAAATACTCTACAGATTCATTCTCCTCTTTGGGCTTATCTTTACCAGTGCTCCAGAAACCCTTCCGAGGCCAGGCTTCCCGGGCAGGCTACAACAGCAGCGTTTAGGTGCCAAGATCCACTCTGGAGAGAGCAGACCAGCCTTTCCAGGCTGCTGGATTGCTGCCACTTTGCAAATGTCATCTCCAGTGCTGCGCAGCACTCGATGGCGGGGTAGGCGTGATGGAGCATTACTAGAGAGCACGCAACATGCACACAAGAAGAAAAAAAAAAAAAAAAAAATCAATCACTTCCAGCAGAGATTAATAAGGGAGGTGGGATTATAAAATGCCAGAACAGCTGACAGCTGAAGTGCTGAGGAATATCTGCAAACCTCTGCAGCTCCTGGCTATAATTTCCTTGGTGCATCCATGAGTAGCAGCTCAGCTACTGATGCCAGTCACCACCTCTGCTCCTTTCTCCAACAGAGGAAAAACACAAGCCACGCAACCATACGTAGGAAAGTTTCACAGATATAGAGTTTATGTATCCTTGCTCCTCTCTTCCCACTTCTCTCTTATATTGCACGGACAGGATGCACTGCCTGACCACCTGCTTTTCTTCTATTCATTCTATTCTCACTCCACTCTTAATTTTACCTCCAAATATTAAATTTCCAGCATCATTGGTCTCCTTTAACCCCACCAGAGCACAGGAAAGAGTAGGTGGGTGGCTGAATCCTTCAGAGAGTATTACTAATGCCAAGAGAGAGAGGTACCAAGGACTGGACAGTCAGCTTTATCTCTGCAGATATGGCATTATCCAAAGAAGAACAACTTGGTGTTAAATTCTCCAAACTAACAACTAATGACAGTCTGTGCAAGTCAAAATACGTAGGACAAATCCAAACTTCAACACTAAGTGCAGATACTCTCAGGCTGAGAACTCAGTTTCCTGAAAACCAACATATCTGTTATTTTTAAGTAAACCAACTACAATATTAAAATCTATGCAACCATACTTTTAGCCATTACAGTCAGTCATAGCCGGATGCTAACGCTGGTTAAACAACATGCCATTGCTTCAGGCCCTAAATTAATTTAATGACACAGGCCCTGAATTAATTTAATGACAGACCCCAGAGCTCTGCAGTGTTTCCCTGACATCCTGTAAAAGGGACCCTTCTCCCGCAAGCCAAAACAGGTCGCAGTGCTGGCAATTCCCCCAGTCCAAGTGAAGGCAGGCTCTCAGTGACATTTCCAAGGTTTGTACTATGCTCTGCCCATTCCGCAGGCAGAGAATGAGTCGTAGGGCTACTAATTTGCTACCTCTATAGCTAAAGGTTTTTTCAAGCAGGTAAAAGAAACATGTATAGCTGCCTGCTGCAAGCACTGCTTCACATGACCAGGGCTATAAATCATCACCATTTTGATGCTACAGTAGGTGATCATCCCTTACAAGAGGTGGTTCAGGCCATGAGCACACAATCTATTCCAGTTCCCTCAGCACTTGGTCACCCCAACACTGCCTGCCCCCTTCCATGGGCATAAGAGTTTGAAGTGAACCAACTGCTTCTCTGGGCAGGGAATTTTGGCCCACCGAACCTGCTCACACACAGAATCGGCTGCTAGAGCCAGGGAGCATACTGGGGCTGGAGCCACTCACCTCCTGGGACCTCATACCCACACTTAACTGAAGCTACCAGCTTTCAGCATCAGTACCATTAAGAGCAGCTTAAGTACCAGAGGATCTCCTACTCCACCTGGTCATGGACAGCAGGGAGTCAACGAGCCCCTGACCACACCACTCAAGAGTGACCCTTCTGACATACTATCACAGGAGTACAAATATCCAAGGGAGGGTGGGGGACATAATACAGCAACAGCAGCACCTCTCATGCAATATACACGACACCTGTGGACATGGATGAGAAGGTAAATGCTGCCTCTCAGTTCTAGGCCCTTTAATCAGCTCAAGAACAGACCTGCTACTAGAAGTCACCTGTCTCTAGCTCCCAGATAAAGTCCTGACTAGTTTTCTAGTCACCTGGAGAGAAAATAGCATCACAGGCCTGCAAGCCTCCCTGGCTTTCCCGCATTCCAGGTATCACCATGACAAGAATTGAGGACAAAGCTCCCCTTGGCTGAACTCGCCACTGACAGTGCTCTGGCCACAGTGCCCAGGTCCCAGCCATGTGTCAAATCACCGCACCCTGCCTGCTCCCTGCAGGGGCTTCCACACGGGGAAACCTGCAAGAATTTACTGCTCCCACCTGGGGCACAAATCTCTCTCCACCCACAACAGGGGCAGCACGGCAGCACTGAGCAACAGCAGGACACAGGGTGCTTCGAGAGGCAAGCACCCACCATCAGAGCCACATGAGCTCCCACGCCTGCCCTCCACATCCAGCCAATCAATTAGAGCAGACCAGGAACAGAAGGATCTCGAATTAATGGCAATCAAGGGCTGGAACAGAGAACTGCCTAAAGGGAAAACAGCAGGGAGGTATATAGACACTTCTGTTGCTTTTTGAGTTACCAAAAATCCTTATAAGAGAGAAGCATAGCCCTAAGAGGAAACGGCACGTAACACCTACAGAGCAAGCTTAGCATTCCTCCCACATTACACTAAAAGGTAGTTTCCTCTTGCGTATAACCAGCCGTAAAAGTTCTGCCGTTGCAATATCCATTTTCTTCTGTTCATTTAGAGAGAAACTCTTCTAGTCGTGGTCGTTCTATGAACTGGGGGGGAGAAGGAGGCACAAGGGAAATATTTTCCTTCAAAACCTTATTTTGCCTTTAAACACGAGGGGTGGCTATACAGGAGAGAGGGCAGAGATCTAGAGGGAAGTATTCTCCAGGGACGGAATCCTGGGTGTGGAAACAAGATCTCTTTTTTCAACTGAGATAAAATAAAATAAAATAAAATAAAATAAAATAAAATAAAATAAAATACCTTACTCATCACTCCAAAAAAGGTCAGTATTAGCCCTTCAGGTAAAGCTGCAGGTGCTATTTCCATATGCTTCATGTACCCTGAACTCCGGCTCTGGAAGCTTGCAACCTTTTCTATGAGAGCAAAGACAAACCATGAATATTTCATGTGTTGCCTTTGCTTACTTCCAAGTTCCTTGGAAACTATTAAAGTGCAAGCGTAATAATGTCATCATTTACTTGTCATCTTCCACCTGCTCTTTGCAAAGAAAAGAAGAAAAGAATACCTGGGCTCCCATCCAAAGTCAGTGCAAACACTGTGCCCTATTCCTTAAAAGATAAATCGAAGGTTCTTCTGCAGACAGGTGGGCTAATAATGCAAATGCCCCAGATCACCTTCTACATGTCCAAGGAAGTTTTTCCAATTATTACCCTATTCTGAAGGGAGGAAAGTTTTATGCTATCAACAAGTAGAATTGTTTTGATCTTCATCACCATAACCTGAGGCAAAACACCTGTTCCCTGTGTTTCCAAGAACATTGTTCACCCCAAAACACCNTGTNNNGTGGTCAGGGTTGACATACAGAATTATCCAAAAGCAGCACTTACACCTTGCACAGGTTAAAATGCAACCTGTTCTGGAGTGAAATGTAGCAGCTGTGTACACACACAGGTTGCACATGCACACAGTGTGATCAGGTGAAAACTCTTGGAGGACTGGAATGCTGCTATTTAAATTCCTTCTAGAAAAATGTGGTGCCCAAAAATCTACAAAAAGTGTCCCACAACTTTCATCTAAGAAAACACAAATGGCAGGGACCTCCTGTGTTCCAAAGTCTTCCAAAAGTATCAGCAGCAACTACCTCCCATTAATAAAATGCTGCATTTCCTTCATGGTACCTCTGAGAAAGCCATTATATAGCCTCACTGATTTCAGCTCATTCACTAACAGTTAACAGCTGATTGTTCCTGAACCAACACTGCCCCTGTTTTCAATAGCTCTTCTCCCTCCCTAGTATTTGTGACCTTAATGCATTTATAGAGAACAAGCACTTCCCATCTCTGCCATCCGTTCCACCACAGTTTTACAAGCTTTTAGTCTCCTCTCCCGAGAGGCGCTCTTTTCCCCAGTCATCTTAGTACCCCATCTCTGCCCGTCTTGTCCCAATTTCAATTCTTCTTGAACATGGCTGACAAGAATTATACAGCATTTTCTAGATGAGATCTTCCTAGTGCTTATACATTATTGGCATGGGTTAGTTTTGCAAAAGGCACAAATGGAAACAGACTTGTTTAAGCATTCAACACCAGCAGAGACACCCACTTACCTGTGCTGAGGACTACATACAGCTATGGGGACACCTGAATTAGGCTGGTAAGCAGACACTGACAGCAACACAGGACTGGCCAATAAATAAAAGTGCTTACATTAGTCTGGCTACAGACCACTAAATAGGAACACAAATCACCAAAACCAGTGATGGCAAGATAAGTTATCTCCCTCCCCGTGCACACACACACACTAAATATCAGAAACCACTTTTAGTCCCCAGGCAGGATTTCTGAAATCCAAAAATACCTGACAAGAGGAAGGGACTGGACCAGACCTCAAATGAAGTCACACGCCTATGTTCCTGGGTTTCATATGGAAGCAAGTGTTGCCAAATTCATTAGTACAGTTTGCTACAGTGGCTCAACCACATCTGCACCCTGAGTCACTCGGGACGCACCACTAATCTCTGGGAGATGCTGAACACCCTGAGCTCCAGCAGAACTGTTGCCCTTTCCAAGCACTGCTTCGCCCCAGTGTCACAGCAGACTGTGTAGGATTCCCATGTTATACACTCTGGTTCCAACAACCTGCTGCTAGTGAGAGAAAAACCTGTTTCTCTGAATGCTGTCACAGCTTTACAACTCGAACTGAGGTTCTTCAGCTGCTTCAGGAACAAATGAAATACAGCCCCAACTAAGAAGATGTAATAAAGAACTAATGTAACTTCTAAGCTCAAACCTCTCTCTGTAACCCAGACAACAGTACCATTATTCAGCAAGGAGAATTCAACAGACAGAAAGCTCAGACACACTCCAGAGATTTGTTCCCAGAATCAGACTTCTCTGAGAGGAAATTATTGCAGTGACTTTCTACCAACATAGTTTAAGGCAGGGGAAGTCTTTTTAGAAATCAGTGATTTAAAGCAAAACATGCCTTGCAGCCCTGTCCCTCCCACTTGCTCTCCCTTTCCAGACACTCCCCAAAGTAAAAGGATGAGAAGAAAATTTTATTCTAAAACAGAAAATATCCAACATGTTAAAATACACATATGCTTTAACAGTGGGTCGCCCATCCTTAGACTCACAGAGGAAATCAAGACACCGTTCATCCTTGTGATAACTAAAAAGAGTTGCAGGGGAATAGGACAGAAAAAGCTGTAAGTATGATGTGTGTGAAAAATGACCACATCTATAAAATAACCTGCATTACTGGTAGTTTTAAGGTTAGGCCAGCCTAATGGCTAGAGGTTGCATTTTGAATGAAGGCTCTGAAAGAAAGGTTGTGGCTACCCAGCGAGCCAGACGGGCTTTATGGGCACACACCGAGACAGTGCCCAGTCATAGAGCAGGGCCCCACTTGGACCAGCCTCCACATAAAAACAGGCCAAGAGAGAGCACCTACCCCAAACACCTCAACAGGTTTTAATTGCGGGGGGGGAGAACTGTCCCTCAGTTTTGTTCTTCAGTGGTGTAATTTGACTTTGCAGATTTTTGGTGGCCAAATTCCCATTGTCTTCCTGACTGCTGAGAACAACAAAGTAAACGCCTCAGCCCTACAAGGCTCCAAGCTCCTGACCCTTAGAGCAGAGCACTGAGTGTAGCCCACATCCTACACGGGCTGTCTACTGGCACAGCACAGCCCCAGAAAGCCATACAAACCTTCCTCATCGCACTAAAATCCCACTGCCGTGTTACAGCATTACATCCAGATCTAAAGCATCATACTCCTGGGCCTGTACCAGTAGAGGATAAAGAAGAAACCTTCCTGCAGCGTGTATTATCACTCAGATGCCAAGCATTTCTCTGAAGCATCTGGTATTTGTCACAAGGTACGGGACTGCACACTTCATTCTTCTGATCCCCCGCCACAGTCCCCGTCTTGATGCCTTACACTCTCCAGGCCATCAATCATTAAAAGGTGACCGGGGATGCTCTCCTGAGCATTACAGAGCATGGGTTGGCCTCCAGGAGAGGGCACCAGCGGTATGTCCTCACCAGCCAGGAAACCCCATTCACCCATCCATACCTGCAGTAAAGGGCTCACCAACAGAAACATACGTGGATGACAGCGGTGCTGATGATAGATGAGGTGAGCAGAATCCATCTTCTTCCTACAGCTATATTAGCTCTGCAGAGCTCGCAGGAGCAAACAGCGCATTTTCACAGCGAATGAGAGACTCAAGGACACAACTGGAAAAGTGTGTCTATTGAGTAACAGGGTGCCTGTGTGCACTTAAGCATTCTACCATAGACAAGCTTTGTTAAAGGTAGATCTAAAGCAAAATTTAACATATACCAATGGAAAAGGCATCTGAGAACAAGGGTACTTTGATTTAATACTCACTGCCCTTCCTGTACACCTACTACCCTCTCCTTCCCTAGACTGTACTTATTTTTACTATAAAGGCCACTGGTCTGCTGAACAGAAACAGACTCCATCAAAAAATTAAATACAAGGATAGCCAAAAAGCAACTAAAAAACCCAATTTGCCCCATTCCTTTCACTTCTCTCCCACTTATCCATCACCCCCGGAGCCAGGACACTAAATTAGATAGTCTTCAGGTTGGTTCCAAACGGCCATTGTCACATTCAGCCCTGGTCACTCATGGCATTATGAAAAACTCCTTGGCTTTGGTCTCCTGGAATGACAAGAAGAAAAACAACCAGGCTCACTGTTGCCTTAAAATCAAATTACCTGGTCCCCTCCCAACAAGAGGGAAGAGAGAAGCACGCTGTCTCCGAGCCATTTCTCTCAAGCAGCCCAATATCCAGGCTAGATTAGTCAATAAGGTATGTCCAGACAGTGCATCTAATTGGAACTAGCCCAGCTGACAGCACTGCAGAGAGCTACCTTTGCACAGTGGTTAATTACTACAGAGAGTTTAATGAAGTTTCAAAAGACCTAAACCTTTCTTCCTATCAATAAGGAACTGGGTTTGTTACACGCCACCATTATTCAGTTAGATGATGTGCTCAGAAGGCCAGCTTCAGTCTCACCTTTGCACGCTGAAGAACAGTGTATCAATCTGCATCTTTACCCCTGTTAAACAAAAACGAGATACTGTCGCCACGACCACATCTCTGCTCTGCCCTCCACAAAGCAGTCTGTTCTCAACAAGAAGTCTTAAATGTTACGTGTGAATCTCTTTCTCCCTTTTCCAAACAAACCCAACGACTAACACAATTTAAGTCAACCTACTGCTAAAGGAGACAGACCGACAGCTCCAGAGACCAGCAGCTACCGAGCAGCTCCATCCTAACACACTCAGCTTCTCCAGCCATGTCCTCTCCACATGTCCAACACCAGGCCTGCAGAAGGAATCCATAAAAGTTAGAAGGCTTTTCAGCGCTGAACATCACACTTTTTCTTTCCCTCCTTGAACACATTTGCAGTTGATTTTGGGTCTCCTCTTTTCCTTCCCTCTTGAATTCTTTTCTCTTTCTTTGGACTACTGGGATAAAATATTTAAACCAAGGCATCATTTGCTCACCCTGGCAGCTCCTACCATCTAGAATGATAACAGCACCCAGATAAGGGTCACAGATAAGGATCCCCTCCTGTTATTCCCACTGCAATGCCTCATCCTCACCCCTGCCAAGGTTTTACAATTTGGTAGAAAAAAGTAGCTTTTGCCAAAGCCCAGCATGCAAGCTTTCAGAAAAGCAGTGAAATGGGTTGTTTGGTGCGGTTTTTTAAGCTGATTTATTTCCATTCAGTTCCATTACAGAAGCTGCAGAAGTAGGAAAAGCAAAGATGCTGGTTCCAATTGCTCCATTTACATTTCTATAACTCATACTCAGCTTTCATTACAAGAAAGAACCCAGCAGCTAGCTCACAATGTGGACTGATGTTTTTGATAACTGATGAAAATCACAAAGCAAGGGAGAGTCTGCATTTTTTAATTCTCTTCACTGCACAGCACTTGCTTATTTAGATCATATAAGGCATTGTTTGCTAAATACACAATTTCAGATCACGTTGCAGAGTATTTTACCTATAGTCCAGTTTATTACAGATATAGAGGACTTGATGCACTGAAGTTTTCAAGGATCCAAGAGTTTATGGTATATTTTCAGTTTGAAAGGAAAATAATATATCCTCTTATAATTCCTTTCAGTCAGTCATCATTTTCCTACTGTTAGTCACAATGTATTTCCTGTGCAGCTACCTGAGGTGCAGAACAACAAAGTGGTTAAATTGCACACAGAAACTATACATGAGACCGGGGGGGGAGTGAAAAATGCCCCTGCTTTTTGTGAAGTAGAATAGGACAGAAAAATTGGCGGGGAAAGAAATGTAATTCAAGAACCTCTGAGGTATATTGCAAAGAGCAAGAAGGAAATTAAAAGCAATAAATAAATAGTTGACAATGTCCATTTTAAACAACAAAAACCCAGGGTTCGTATGTTCAACGTGAGCATTAACTACTGCTGTGTTGTACAAAAACAGCCAGCCATTGTGAATCCGGATCTTGCAGCACCAGCCTTCCCCCTCTCCTGCCCCTGCCAGTCTGTTTCTGAACCAGTCACCCACCACAGCAGTAGAAGAATCCAGCGGCAGTAGATCACAGGACCGTACTTGCAGGTTCCCTGCTGGTAGGTTACAAATCATGCAACATGCTGTTATTACTTCCAAGATTAAAGCTAAAAGCCAAAAGCCACTCTTCAGCAGGACAGTGAGTCATCAGTTAGATAAAGCACACATCTGGCTGCGAGCTGGTCTGTGTTGTTCCTCAAAGCAGAGTGCTCCAGCTTCACCACTGCGTCCTGTACTTCACACCGCATGTAACCCAGCAATGGGCGCTTCCTGGGGTTGCAGCCAGCTCCTCCACCCTCCGTTGTGTAACTCTCCCTCCTGAACAGCGGGGCTTCTTTCACCACAGACACCCCAGTTTTACTGCCTCCGTCGCAGACTTACCGCATGACACACAAGCAGCGTGTTCAGGGCCATCACTCCCCCCTCCTCGGAATTCCCTTCTTTAGGGTGCTCACCACCCACCTTCTACCCCGCGCCAGCCGCTGCCTGAGCACAAAGCTGTGTTTTGCCTGCTTTCCATCCATGACCTTGGGTCCTTTTCTATTCAGACTCATGGAATAGTCCCTGTAGATGAGGCGTTGATCTGCAGGCTCCAGGCTCCCAGCATAACCAGCTCCCACCATCCCATCGTAAGCGTCAAGACCTGATACCAAGGTGTTAAGACAGGAGACAAGGGCAGGGCAAACATCTGGTCCGGGCTGCCCAGCGTCTCCCGGCTGCTCAGGCCAGAGTGCCTCCCTAGTCACCAAGGTCCCTGTGCGGGTTCCCTCATGTCTGATACAGGATGGCAGTAGCTGCCATCCAAGTCCAAAGGCCTCCCTCTCTTCTCTGGCCTTCTTCTATCCTGAAATTTATCAAGGCTTTCTAGCATTAGTGCCTCTGCTTTCGTGTCAAATTTGGCTCAAATCAGTTAATGCATTTACAAATAAAATTTAAAAAATAAAATAAAAAATAAAAAAAGCAAAGGGGATTGGTATACCCTATAAGCACAAACATAATAGTCATCTGCTTGAGAAAATGCCAAACACAGGCTAATGCTCAAACAACAGCAGATCCTTCCATGGCTTCTGTGTAGCGCTCGGAGGCTGTGGACAATACGAGTCTATGGTCACACTGAGGACAAGAGAGAAGCCCGAGAAGTTCATGCCCTGACCCAGCCATTTACCACTTTGAAGCACAAACACAGAGGATTACCTCGCCAGCTACATCACTTGAACCTCTGTCAGAGTCAAAACCTCAGGCACCAGAACACAGGTCTCAAATATGGGCAGATGCATCCATTTACACATCGAACTGTCGCAGAGGTTGAGGCAGCTTAACGCAGCAAGGGCGCAGCGCACACCAGTAACTGCCTCTTTGCTCCCAGCATATTATAGGCAGGAATAATACATTAAAGGCCTATACCCAAAAAATTCTCAAAAGCCAGCAGATTTACCACTGCTTAACCATGATTCATAAGCAATGTCCCCAGTAGATTGAGAGAAATTGGTTCAAGGGTCCTGGACTGAGTGACCTCTGTTTTCCCCTGGAAACTGAAAAGGTCAAGCAAGTCCCAGTACGAAGAAAGCAGCCCTCCTGGGATGCTGAAGGTAAATGCTGGATAACTAGCAGACAAAAGTTATTTGGGAAAGTGTTAGTCTACAACAGCATCAAGTAGTCATTAACCAAATGGCTTTTCCTATATGAGCTATTAGTAGCTGATTTCTGGAAGGGTGGCCATTATACACAAATACCTTCCAAAATTAGGGTGTACATTAAGTTCAGAAAGCCACAAAGCTAGCCAGTAAACTATTTATACTGTCCTGGAAGCAAAATGCGCTTCCAACAAGCTGCCCCCCACCAAAACCAAAGATCTCACAGTATATGACCAAAACAGAGACAGGGACATGCTGTCATGTAATCAAGAACAGTAGCCTCTGATGAAGCCACGTGCTGCCACTGCTTTTACACTACAAACAAAACCTAGCCATGCTGCAGTAGAGGCAGAAATCGGTGTAAACTTCTGGCCTCCATCACAGGAGATGTCAGGTTAGACAACCCTGAAGAATGTCTCTAACTTTGAAATCTGTAGAGACAGGCTAGTTGAAACACTTCTTCTCCAAACACCTCCCTTCTCCTCTCAACAGGCTGCAGAGAAGATAAAGAGCATTTTGGGAACCCCAACTAATACCAAACACCAGGATCTTGGGCTAATTAAACTGCAGGATGGAATTCTAAGGCCCTTTACCCAAGATACAGCCACTGGAGTTTTCATACAGCTTCTCTAAACTTGCTCATTACTATGCCACCATTTTTGAAGGGTTATATTCTACTGATGAAAACAAATGGGCACACGAAAGAAAATACACCTTTTTTCAGAGCTGCCTTCAGACAGAAGAACTAGGCAGAAAAAAACAAACACAGGCACATGCTTACCCATATTTTCTCTAGAATTGCACAGATTGGTGCAGCTTTCGGGGTGGGTGGGTAGAGGAGCAGAAGGAGGACAGGCCAACTCACTACATTTCAGATATGGCAGCACCATCTGAAGGGATACAGCAGAGAAACACCACAGCTGGCTCCTAGCTGGCCAGTCCACACACACGCACAACACTCTGCAGAGACACAAGCTCCTGTACCAAAAGCACTTCGTCTACAGCAAGTCAGGGGTGTATCTGCACCAAAAAAAATTTTTCTATGTCACTCCACTATGACCTCTCTACAATAACGTCAACATAGCTGGGCAGCTACCAGCTCCTTCCAGATCTAGGTCTCTGCACAGGACATGTACGCTCAGAAATACAGAATCAGTCTTCATATAAACCAGGAGAACTTCTTGAAGAAAGAAGGAGGAAAGATCAAAGCTCCATCAGTTAAACAGCAGGGACCCACAGCTATACTGCAATCCCACTTTTGCATAGCAGACAAGGCGCTCTAATATCCAGTCTCTTTAATATCTTTAATTTCTGCTCTCATAGTTGCTCTTTGTCCATGGAACAAAGCCTGATCTATTTATAGATTTATACTTATGTAACAATGCTGAGGTGGTGGTGAGTTTTATTGGCGTATTTATTATTAACCAGGTGGACTAGAACAACCTCCACCACGAGCGTAGTTTACCAGGACGAGGATGCATCAGCAGAACTGAATCTATGTAGGCAGTAGAGGCTGTCAGAGAGGGGGAGGGATGTAGTGAGTCACCCACAGCAAGTTCTGCTAGACCTCTACATCAGCTTTTTAGTTTTCTTTTACCTAATCCCTAGAGTTAAGCAACCCCTTTCGGCACTTGCAGAAGGCATAGTCAACATCACACTCCAAGCAGATTGCCAGGAACAGAAAACAAGCCAGGGAGTCCTGGTCCTCCCCCAGCCTGTTGGCTTAGCCCTAGCTCTGTTCACCACATCTGTGGCAGGCTCACGTATTTCTTTTCCTGCCCCAGCACCCACTGGGGAAGACCAGCTGAATGAGAGCAATCAAGGCTTCTAACAGGAGCAACACAAACTCTGGGTAAGGAATTACTGGGATACCAGGAAGCAATACTGTCACTTCAGTAGGATACTCCAGTCAACACCTCTGCTAGACACAGCCTAAGCTTCAAACAGACTTTTCAGCCTCCTCTTGCCCTGCTGCATGACTTCACACCATTGTGGCTGTGTACTGACAGGAGAGGTCCTAATTCTGTATATTACCACGGGAGGACATCATCCTCCAGGTCTCTTTTGAACACAAGGCTCTGTTAGGTGGGACACTCCCCATAGCTTCTCACTCCAGCCCCACACAGACCCCATAAACCAGAGACAACAGACTGAGCAGACAACAGAGGCAGAGGGTATCAAAGAGGAGAAGAGAAGCTTCTGCACTGCAGGCTTTTTAGATCCACAGCTAACGCCCTCAATCAGGAAGACGAAAGGTAGTAGAGAAGGAGTCACCCAGGCAAGTTACAGGAGAGTGGCAAAGGCTCCATGTGAACCCTCATTGTGAAACAACACTCAGACACATACCCCTATGTCTTCCTCCCTTATCAACCAGCAACATTTTGATTGTCTCATTTTGAAGTTGAACTTTTTAAACAAATTATAACAAAGCTTATGTGAGGTTAATCACTCCCTGTTTCCTCTGGCATTCATTGTAATAGCACTAATTACAATAAACACATTTAAAATTAATGTGCACATCATATGCATATATCAATCGCATCCTAATTTACCATTGATTAACGTCCACAGGCTGAACACGCTTTCAATAATAAAAAGCTCTGCAACAGCTTAACCCACCTCTGCCTGCCAGACTGCTCTCGCAGCCAGGCAGGAGGCCACGACGAATGAGACCGATAGAGAGGAAAACATGTAAGCCACCATGTAAGCAGCGAGTTACA
>Ga0065711_1044026_pt1 | contig 14371 bp, 10 predicted proteins | sample Hoacrofraction12_FD_59098 | JGI IMG/M metagenome (GOLD analysis project Ga0065711, IMG submission 59098) | Hoatzin crop microbial communities from Cojedes, Venezuela - Epithelial fraction 12 v2 (version 2) | ecosystem: Host-associated > Birds > Digestive system > Esophagus > Crop | place...
TCACATACAGCAGGCTGCACAGGACCTTGTCCAGGCAGGTCTTGAATATCTCCAGAGAAGGAGACTCCACAACCTCCCTGGGCAGCCTGTTCCAGTGCTCCGTCACCCTCAGAGGGAAGAAGTTCTTCCTTTTCTCTCCTCTAAGAAGAGAGAACACCTGCATAGCTGTCGTAGCACTTGCTGCAGCTGGACTTGAGTATCTCTTGCGACTTCTGCTTGGAGGTCTGGTGTGGAAGGAACAATGGGCTGCTGCCATACCCTGTTTGACTTGCAGCTCCTGTGGGCCTGGTTTTGTAAGACACAGGAGCATGTGTAGTTCTAGCGCTGGGCTCACTCGGCACGTAGTCTGGAGATTTCGTGTGTGTGTTTGCTGCGTGGCTTGGGCTGTGCAGCTGCTGAGAGAACCGAGATGTAACTCACTGTCCCTTGCAGCATGGGTGTTGTAATATAACAGCTGTAGAAAATGCAAGAGAAAGAGCTGGACAGCTCAGTTGGGCCATTTATGTTGGGGGAGGAAGACCACCCCGAAGTTCAAGAGCAGTGGGAGTCTAAATCAGTGATGCAGTGCATGCACAATAGTTCTAGCATCTCACCCGTGTTTTGGATTCCCTGCACTTAAAATTTACAGTCTGTGTGCGCACAACAAGGACAGTGGTCTGGGATTTCCATGGGCCGTGTAATGGGCAATAAGCTACTGCTGCTCGTGTCATCAGACCAATGGAAATAAAGGGGCAAGACAGCAAATACGCTGACAGTGCTGTCAGAAGCTGCAGAGCTGGTGCACAGAGGCATGCTATTCCTCTAGACTGTACTATATTCTTGAAAATTTTCCTGGTCATTTTCAATATTTCAGATGATTACCTTTTCACCTCCCTGAAATTAGCAAAACAATGTTCAAAGCCTAACAGACAAGGCTTGGGGGGTCTGTATTTTGACCAATATGCAAAAGCCAGAATATAAATGAAGGCTGTGTGCAGCTCAACTTGAGAATGTGATGTGGTCAAATATGGTGCTTTTATTCACAAGGTGTAACTTTACAGCACCTTTTCTTCTCATTGTCTTTACTAGTAATTATGAGTCAAGTTTCCTTAAATGTGCAAGATGCGTATTTAAGCAGACTTTTCATTAGGGGAACAAATGCGTTCCTATAGGTTTTTCTTCTGTCTCACCTGTGTCTCCACACTGTAGTTATCCCAGTTCCTCCTTCCCTATCATAGGTCCACGTTTTCCGTTATGTTTTAAGGTGTGAAGTCATGGGGAATTCTACTCTTAATGACTATAATGAGATTTTAACTGTTCCACTTTGCTCGGAAGTAATTGCTTTCGTGAAGTGGACAATACTTTTTAGTGTGTATTTTCTAGATTTTATATTGAGCTCTATGGAAGATCAGACCTATGCTAAATGTGCAACTTAAATCAACTATACTAAGTTTAAAAAAGCAGAATGGAGAGGATTATAAAATGCAATTGCAAAATGTAAAGCTCCAGGAAACAGGTCTTGGGCCTGAAGGTAAAAACAATTTACACATTTATTTTTGTAGACATTAGTATGAAAGATTTGGGAAAAAAAGACGTGCAAAGGGTCCATAAAGTTTATTTATATAGAAAAAAATATCAAGAGAACCCTTGTGCTAATTTTATGTATTGAGATATTGCCACCTTCATATGCTAGGAGCAGCTAGTTAATTCAGTCAGCAGATATTTTTTGGAACTGTACAAAATAAGTATTCTCAAAATAGCAAGTGTATAAGGTCAGTTTGCTGAAATGTAGTTGTGCACACTGTTTCACCCACCTCCTCTGATTCAGCCCCCAAGGAATGGGGTTCCACTGTCAGTTCTTTAGGGTCTGAATTTATCTTTTGTTTGTGTTAGGTTACATCCAAATATTGTGACAAATATTTGTAGTCCTTTTAAATTGTTTTTTTAAATGGACTTTGTTGTTGTTGTTGTTGTTGTTGTGGTTTGGGGATTATTTGTTATATCTTAGAAAAATCCTTGCCAGCATTTGTAAATACAGCATCACAGCAGATTGTGGCAGCATGGGATGAAGGTGAAACTGATTCTAAACAAGAAGGAAGCTAATTATTTAGCTTTGAAGGATAGGTAATTGTTTTTTTTTCAGAAGACTACTTGTAACAAGTGATTCCTTGTCACATTCTCCACAGTTTTCTATACTGCAGTTTCATATCTCAGGAGAAGTAATGTTCTTCTTCATCAGAACCAATGTACCTCATTAAGTCATTAAGATAACAGGATGTCCTGTCATTCTGCTGTGTTATGGGGTTCTTGCTGAAGGTGAACACCTCTGGAATGCAACAAGAGTTTCGCATGATTTCTCATCATAATGATAATATATCATAATGATAATATATCATATTAAAATAATATGCTGTCTCCTGGCTACCTAATTGAAACAATGGTTTGTTATATAACCGTGCTATTTTATCTTGCTGCTTCCAGAAATGCTTTTACACAGATTTGAAACTCAGCATCTTGAGAGGAGCAGGAACGCAAGTTTTTGAGATTGGTGTCCTCCTGTGCCTCAGTTCAGCACCAAGCACAGTGGGATCTTCATCCCTGTTGAGACTGCAGTGTGCAGAGGTATTTCAAACACTTAGCGTGGAGTCTCTGTGCTAAAGCAGTTCTCGGCACACTACAGCTGCCTTCCAACCTGCAGGCTGTGATTCTCAGCACTTTCTTGTTGTTAGATAAAACAAATCATTAGAATGATTTGGTCTGTTCATTTGTGATAATGTATTCTGAACATGATTTCTAGAGGTCTTGCAGTATGAATAAGGAAAACTTTTTTCACAAGCACGAAAAGATAAGTATGGTTCTGCATTACATTGTTTACAACTGTTGCATTTGTGTATCTTACCTGTGGTGCTAGAATCTGAAGTCAGTGGAGGAATACTGCTCTCGTGCTTGTAAATGCTTAGATTTTTAACTGTCTCTTTTTCCTGTAATAGTTGGCAAAATACCTGTGACTAGAGGAAACCCTGGAAAGCAGCTAAGGTTTTGTTGTAGTAAAACAGATTTCTGTTAATCATGGTGAACATTTAAGTTTCTTAAGCTTGGTAGTTGTTACAAAAGCTTAATACACCAAACCAGATAGCAGGAAACAGTGTAGATAAAGGCAGTTACTCTTTCAGCTTTACTAAGGGAGGAATGAAGTAGTTTTTTATTGAACTTTACTTGTTTGAAAGAAAACAAACAAACTAAACCAGACATATAAACTTAAAGGTTGAGTTCGCTGTGCTGGGTTGTGCTGGGAATGCCTAGTACTCTGAGAGTTCAGTAGATGGTGCTTGTTCTTGCGATGCTGTCGTTGCCATTGATGCAGATAGGATAACTTGTAAAAGTCTCTGACCCTAAGCAATTCTACGATCACAGCACATGTTGCTATGAAGTCTGTTTAGATCAATCATTCATTTTAATTTTATTAATAAATAATAGTGTTTTTAAAATGGCAATATCTGTTTCTCCAGCTACGAGTTTTTGTTTTTGACTGTCAACGTGCATGAATGCATAGGCTTTGGAAGCAAAAATATCTAAATGAGTATTTTTCAATCCGTAGTGTACAGATTACCCATTTAAGTAACCTGCTGTCCATCCATGGAATCATATTGAACAGTGTGTCTAATAGCCTTTTAAGTTATATATTTAATTACAAAAGTACATGGTGGCTTGTAAGAAATGGTGAAGTTTATTACTATAGTGTTCATTGATGAAATGTGCGTGGGTAGCATGGGCAGTTCTTTTGCAGGCAGTTCAACCTCTCTTTAGAGGAAGTGAAAAAAAATTACACAATTAAAGAGTATATTTCTTTCAGAACACTTAGGATGTTCATCTTGTAAACCACAAAGGTATGATGCTGGCACAGCTTTAATCCAGATAACGATATGAAAATAAAAGTCTCTTACAGACTTTATGAGCTGAACACACTTTTTTTTTTGCTGCACAAAGTAAATATTTGAACATGCATAGCGGGTAGTGTTCTCACACAGTTGTTGAAAAGTGAGAAATCTGAGGCATCTAAGCAAGTCCAGGTTTTCAAGAAGCCTCTGCTTTATAATGTGAATGCATTTGTTCATGTGAATGAAATGAACTTTTGGCCTGCAGCAAATTAGTGTAAGCCGTAAGTGACCTTGATGTGCTTTCTGGCATGATCTTTATTATTGCTGTGGTTGACTTTCCTTTTGGTGTTTCTAGATTTTTTTTGTCTCCTTTACCTATATTGTCAAAACACGATTATTTGTAGTGTGTGTGTTCATGAATAGCAGTTTATCTTTGCATGGTTTACGGAGAGAGTTAGACACCAACAACTATAATTACATCCATGTTCCTAGCTTAGCAGCAAGCTAGAAAAGTGAAGTTAAACTATGCCATTGATGCCGTACATCCAGTAAGAATTCCAGGGTAAAATCATTGCCGCACATTCTTTTGGTTTCATGATAATTGTTACTTGAATTTGGTTTTGAGGGGTTTACCACTGTCTGTTTGTTTATGTGACCACATAAAGAGCACTTAAGTTCTGTGTTTTGTGACTTTCTTCTTGTTGTATTCGTTTACCACTTCTTCCTTCTGACTCAGCAAAACTGTAAATTACAGATGATAACTTTCTTCAGCAGCCTGGCATTTCTGCTGTGTGGAACCAGTGCAGTTGTTACCATTGGTGGTACAAGTACGTAAGCAAGGTTACAGCATGTACGTTGAAGCTCAGCTGTGAAGTGTCATAGCTGCTATTCTCTACCTGACTTACCTGCTAACATTTGTTAAACATATTTAAATGAGGCAGCTGCCTTTAAGGTTGAACTGAGTGTAATTGAGACTAATATTCAGTAGGTTTTCTGCAACAATGGAAGTCTTAACATTTAGGGATTCAACTCAAGTGCACAGATGCATTTACAGGTGTAATTATTTGTTGTTATTTGGCAGTTAAATTTGAATGTTCTTTGAGTATGTAGAATATAGGTTATTTGTTGTGGTTCGTGTTTTTTTCCTTTCTCCTTGGCATAATCATGCAATTATTTAAATATTATTTTCTTACTGAGGCAGACTTGGAATTCAACACAAGAAATATTTAATTTCCTGAACACCCTCCCCCCTCCATGTGAAAAGATGGAAATCTTTCATAATGTATACAGTGAAAAAAGTTTAGCCAAACGTGGGAGAGTTGTGCAAACACACAAGAGACAGAAAGTTCTAAGTGTACTGAAGCTACTGAAATGTCGAAGTGTGTATGACAGGCAGCAAGAGGTCTGTAGAAAATACGGAGTTTCTTCAGTTAAGGTATTAAGCAGCTTTCTTTAGGCCAAACAAAAAATCAGTGGCAAACTGAAAAGCAAGCTCTAACATCCAGGGTCTGGTCCCCGTGCCCATTCAAATGAGCCGTACAACTGCGTTCTCAGCTACTGAAAGTTGGGGCTGGTTTGCTGCCCACTCTTCCCGGTATGGTTTCCGTTGGTTCTCTGAGACCCTGCCACACTCACTTTGGCATTAGCCTGGTGTGGTACTACCTTGTTGGCATCCAGTTTTAGCAGGCAAAGCATGATTACGTTTTTAAGGATGTTTCTGGGTGCTGCTGTGAAGTGTGCTGTAGCTGGGCGCGTTTGTCACGACCTAGTACTTACACAAGGAAGTCTGAGCGCACCTTCCAGGGAGGTGCTTTGTGCTGACGTGGTTCAGGCAGTAGTTACATCAAGAAAATTGAAGCAAGATTAGGACATATTTGTACGACGTTTTGTAAGCATACCCAGCAAACTTTCTCTGTGCTGTGTGCCAGCCATGCACGTTGTAGCAACTATAAGGCACGTGGTTCTGGCCAGCTGGCTCATGGCACAGTCAAGGCTTGCGTACAGCTGCCTGCAAAATACCGTGTAAATACACCCATGCTTGTGACAGCAATGTGAGTAGGGGAGCGGTCAGTGCTGACCTCTCAAACAGCTCCTTTCCAGCTCAAGTGGCAGGGACGAGGCAGGCCGTGTGTCAGGGGAGGGTGACGGTGTTGCTTTTCAGATGCAGCTTGTGTCTTCTGGCAGGCTCTCTTTGAAGTACCCAGCTGACCACCCTGGTAACATACCCCTGTAACATGACCTGGCATGGCAACATCAGGGGTGGCTCTGGCTGATTATCTTCCCTCTTTGCAGGACATGGTTGCCCGTTTGCATGGAGAGATGGGCTTGCTCCAGATTGCTTTTTTATCTCTGTTCCCTAGCTGCAGAGCTTCCTCATTTAATTCAGTCTGTAGTCCCCCTGATTTTTTTGGGAGTTTGTCAAAAAGCAGAATCAACTTAGGTTCCCAATATTTTCAGAACACAATATTTTATTTTTCATGGAGTTATGGATGCTTTTGATTTAAAAGGCCTTGGTTTTTACCGGCAATCACTGCGACATTAATTTTTTGGCATCAAAACAGTCCTTGAAAACTTGTATTTGGAGATACAGAGGAGAATTTACCAGGATTTAACCTTCAGTTTCCTTCTGTTCCTACCTCTGTACTCTCCAAACACTCAGTTTTCATTTGATGGAATATTGTTTCAAAAAAGCTTGTTGTCATAAAGTAAGAAGAAATAGTTGAATTCTCCGGCAAGTAACAGTGACTTTTCTCAATTAATAATTTTCCTAAAATTTAGTGTGGTCATTCTTTTTTAGGGACTGAAAGGAGACTCACAGATTTAACATGTGTACCTTGTTAGCAATGTTTTGACAAATAGCAGCAGCTGTATAAACTAATCTTTCTGTAGCTTTCACACATGGGACTCTATTAACAACAAGCCACTGTCAGTATCTAATCCCTTCTATCTTTTTTTTTAAAGTTTCCTGGTTTCTGTACATTTTTCCATGTGTAGCTCAGCTATTATTCTTACCGATAAACCGAAGAAAGTGACAGACTGTAAATGGATTGACTTTGCATGACATTTTATATGTGATTTATAGAAGGCGATGGCACTTGTGTTTGTATTCCTGGTAAATTCAGATTAAACTGAAGATTAAAGTCCATTATTTGTAGAACGTTGCAATGATTGCAGAATCTAGAATAGGGCTTTGTTTGAAATTCCTGTGTTGCAAGCTCTGAGGTGTAGAGAATCAAGAAGTATTGCCCTAGGTATGCCATTCAACCTTGTGGTAGTAAGTAAGAGGATGAGCTCTGTTGGTCTTGGTTGTGGTAAAGCTGTGAATACATGGTATGTGTTGGGCAGAAGTCTGTAGTCACCTGTGCTACAGTCCAGGCATAAGACTTTGGCATTTCAAATAATTTTGCCTTTAACTGATTTCCAGATGGATCTGTATCCCAAAACTGAAGTATTAGAGATATCCACAGTGGGACTTTTGGAATTTTTGAGGTGTCTTAGAATAACAAAGTCAAATGCAAGCTCCATTTTAAATGCACTTGACATTTGAACCATCCATATGAAATTCCTGCACTAGAATTATCTAAAGAGGACATTTTGGGATTACAGGGGCTTCTTATCTTTGGCAAGTTAGCAGGAAGATGGTGAAAGGGTATAAAGACAGAGCCCAAACAATATGTCATTATTTTTTTCTAGTAAAACTTAAGGGAAGCTTGAATTACCAAACTCAGAGCAGGCTATTGTCACTACTTGCCAAACTGTACAGGCTTGTGCATCTGTCTAATCCATATTTGAAAGCCACAAACAGAAGCACGTAATTTGGCACAGCACCAGAAGCATGCCTCGGCACACTTCTGGAGATTTTTCCAAATGACTTACTGATGCAAAAATTCTATACTGTTTGCCTGTGCGCGTGCACTGAGAGTCTGGAGGAGATTAGCATGAATTCTGCCAGAAAACTACGTGTGTTACATTTGAACGGGGGACATGATAATTGTGTATCCCTCCTAATTCACCAGGAATTCTAGGTGTATTATGAAGGTTTTTTTCTTTGTTGTGGTTGTTGCGTGTTTGCAAGGGATGGTGGTGTGTCCACTAACAGAAAATTCACAGAGACAATGTACATGAAGTGGGTTGATGATGAAGAGTGCTTTGTTAGTCAGGACTGTTTTTTTTTCTATTACTTTGTTTTCTACTATTTATTTACTCTCTTTCTGTTGAATTTTTAAAATAGGGGATTGACTAGTGCTTAGAGACCTCAAAAGCAGAGTACAAACTCCTCCATAAAATAAATTCCACAGTCAAGAAATCAGTTTTCTTCCTCCCATAGTAACCATTGTTCCTTATGTTAATTGCCTTAGGCTCTGGCACATCTTCTTTTATTTCACAGTGGAGGGTTTCAAATATTCAGATAAATTTAAGGGTGCACCTCCATGAAATAGCGGAGATGACCTCATGGATAGCTGCTGCAAAAAGAAGCCCTGCCTCACTGGTCCCCTCCACCCAGCTTCTCACAGCAACATTCTCTTGCCTTGGCACTGGTGGTTGTCAGTCTCACCACTTTGCTGATCTCTATTTCATGCTGGCAGGTTGTGTTTAGGTGGTCAGAGGATGAACTTGGTTTGGGAGCTGATCTGGTTAAAATACAGAGTTTAAAAAACAGATGCAGTGTTCTAATAGTTTGAAGTATAATGCCTCTCTGCCCTAGTAGTGCCGCATCTGGAGTACTGTGTCCAGTTCTGGGCTCCCCCGTTCAAGGAAGATGAGGAGCTACAGGAGAGAGTCCAGCAGAGGGCTACAAAGATGGCTAGGGGACTGGAGCATCTCTCCTACGAGGAGAGGCTGAGGGAGCTGGGCTTGTTTAGGCTGAAGAAGAGAAGACCGAGAGAGCGTCTTATAAATTCTTATAAATATCTTAAGGGTGGGTGTCAGGAGGATGGGGCCAAGATCTTTTCAGTGGTTTCGAGTGACAGGACAAGGGGCAACAGGCACAAACAGAAGCAGAGGAAGTTCCATCTGAACACGAGGAAGAATTTCTTCCCTCTGAGGGTGACGGAGCACTGGAACAGGCTGCCCAGGGAGGTTGTGGATTCTCCTTCTCAGGAGATATTCAAGACCCGCCTGGACAAAGTCCTGTGCAGCCTGCTGTAGGTGACCCTGCTTTGGCCAGGGTGTTGGACTAGATGGTCCCCAGAGGTCCCTTCCAACCCCGAACATTCTGTGATTCTGTCAAGCATAGCACAAAAGTAATCAGCTGTTTCATTTTTTGAAGGGGCTTGAGATTGTCCATTAGTATTAAAAGACTAATCTGGTTTCTTTCATGTTTCTTTGCCACTCTAGATGTAAATACACAAAATCTAAAGCAATTAATTCTGTAGTAGTTATTCCAGTGCAAATTACTGTTGTGGGCACAGGTGTTTTAGAAGTGAAAGAAAGATGCTTTAGAAGAGGAAAAGATGGTTTTATTCCAAAGCATTCTGAGGGGGTATTATATTATAACAGGGTCGCTGTTCTGGTAAATTTGCTATGTTGAACAAATACATTTTTGGTTGCAAACTGCTTGTACAACAAAGTGAGGTAGATCCATCTGTATTTAGTTTCGTACTTCTGTCCATACTTCAGCAGAACAATGACAGTCGTCATATAAAAGCCGAGAGAGAAATTTGCATTTTCTTAGATTTCAAAACCTTAGATGTGGAAATATCATCACCTGACAGTTTTCATTGTATTTTCTTTTTTATTGATGAGCAGAGAGTGTGCTGAAAGATGAGGGTAATGAAAGACAACTTATGGCATAAGCTGAGGTTCTGCCGTTTGGTCTGGACACTACTGCTAGGACAGACAGCCGAGTACAGCATATCTGGTCACAACAAGAAAAAGCCCATTTTGGCTCTTCTTAATGTGGTAGGTTGACCTCGGCTGGCTGCCAGATGCCCACCCAGCTGCTCTCTCACTCTGCCTCCTCAACAGGACTGGGGACAAAATAGAGCAAGAAAGCTGGTGGGTAGAGAGAAAGACAGGGAGGTCACTAACCAATTACTCTGATAGGTAGAATAGACTCACATTGGGGAGAATTAATCTGATTTATTGAAATGGAGTTGGATGGTGAGAAAGACAGACAAAACTAAACCACCTTCTCACCATCTCCCCCTGATTTCCAGGCTCAAGCTCACTCTTTCATTCCTGACTCCTCCACCTCCCTCCACCCCTGGCCTTAGTGGTGCCAGGGCATGGGGAACTGCGGTTGTGGTCAGTCCATAACCGCAGCTCCTCTCTGTCTCTCTTTCCTCCTTTCCCTGGTCCAGCGTGGATCTTCTCCACAGAGCAGAGCCCTTCCAGAAATATCCACCTGCTCCAGTATGGAGTCCTCCATGGGCTGCAGTGTGGACATCTCCTCTGGCTTAGTCCTCTCCACAGGTTGCAGGGGAATATCTGCTCCATTGCTGTCCTGGAGCACCTCCTCCATATCCTGCTTCTGTGAACTTGGTGTTCACAGGGCTGTTTCTTACACTGTTTTTTCCTCATTTCTCACTGTTTTGCCCTTTCTTAAATACATATTCCCACAGGCACCACCGTCTTGGCTGAGGGTCTCAGTCATGCCCTGCGGTGGGTCTGTTGGAGCTGGCTGAGCCCAGCACGGGGCAGAGCCCCAACTCTTCCACAGAGGCCACCCCTACAGCCACTCCTTACCAACACCTGGGCACCTACACCCAGCACGCTCAGCATTAGAGGTTATTCTTTCCTGTTGGGAGAATGTATTTCCTGCATATGCCACGGAGCAGTGAGCCTTCCCTTAATAGGTAATGAAGAAGGAAGTCAGACACTCCTGTTCTTCCTTCATGCCTCCTTCAAACTTCCTTCATTGAGCTAAGCACGTATCAGATATGCAAAGCATCTGGAGTGTATTCTGCAAGGAATTTCTCAAAGACTTGGTAGGGGACAAAAAGACTTTAACAATTAGACTCGCTCCTTTGAACATGGTTTTCAAATATAGCTCTGCGTGTAAGGAGGATGAGACGTGTCAGCAGTTGCTTCAGCTGAGGTTTTGGGTGAGCTTAAATCATGGAGGTGTGAGTGAAACCTGTGTTAGTGTAGGTAAACAGCTATTTGGCATCTGTGCGGGAAACTGTGGTTTAGTATTACAGGACTGATTTGTTGATTTCACATCTTTTGACATAAAACTTTACATTTGTCTACTTTTATGTTGTGGTTGGAGGCTCCAAAACTAAATGCCACCATTCTTCAGACCAGCACTCTTTTCCACCCCCTCCCCCAAACAATAGAGAAATTGCAATTTTTAGGACAGTAATGTGAGATATTTATTATCCTTCAAATGGCCTTAGGGTTTTCTCTCAGTATGGCAAGCAGTTTAAAATAAGCTAAATAAGCACAGCTGCAAACTTAGCTACTCTCTTCTATGCTCCAGTAAAAACTTTGTACCAGTTCTTAGTGTGAACATTTGCAATTTGTGCTGAGTGCCTTTGTGCAGGGAAATTTATTGCATTGGCGAAGTTTAATAATATGATGGCGTTGCTGACTCTGGACAACGCTGCAGTGATTGCCCAGTGTAGACAGACTGTTAAATGAAATACATCTTGGAAGCTACCATATTTCCCTGTGTAAATGGTGTGGATGGGCTGCTGAAGAGAGAATTCAGCTGTTTATATGTTGTCCATATTTGGGACTTTTTAAAAGAAGGCTAAAAACTGGCTTATTTGCTCTAAAAATGCATTGACAATGCCAAGAATAAAATTTAGGTATTTTTTTCTTGAACATGTAATAGAAAAAAGGTTCCTCAGTGAGGACTTCTGTGACGCTAACAATTAATCATAAGCAGAACTGGGATTAAAAATTTGTAGAAGTACATAAAAAATAACATGAAAATGAGCATTATAATTAATGGTATTCTACAGTTACAGGATCACCAAAAAGTATCCAATAGAATTAGTACATTTTTTTATATGTATCCCTAACTCCAAACCAGGGAAATTGATTTCCTGAGGTAAATTTCTATTAAAATGATATGAAACTTTGGCTCTTGTCTTACTTTTGCAGTTTAGTTTATTCAAGAAGTTTCTTTATGGTTGATGATAAATGCAATACACTTCTGTTTGGACCTGTGTCTAGATTTATCAAATGCTTCAAAGATCCATTTTCTTTTTGCAAACACCCATTCAGAGTGTTAACTGTCTGAGTGTTAGCTTCTGTCAGTCAATGGTCAGGAACTTCGGTTCTGTACAAACAATTCTCTGGGAATTTGGGTCAGGTTCTTCAGTTTCATTAGTGTGCTCCTCGTTAATTCCTGCCTCAATGGAGGTCAAAGGCAAAACTCCTTTGGACATCAGTAGGTGCCTCAGCTGCTTATCTCTTAGACTAAAACTCTTAATACATTTGCTTATCTCCTAGTCGTGGTAAGGCTTAATCGTGTTTGTAAGGCACTTCGAAGCACTTGGATAAAAAGCAGTGCAGTGGTTATCAACATAAAATCTGCAGTTCTCTGTGGTTATTGCATTGTGCTGTCTTGGAGACTGCTGTATTACCTTGTTTCTAACAGGGGAAATTACTGTGGTATTTCAGAGGTTGTGGTTTTGGAACTGTCAATAAATCCTGATATGGAGTATATGTAAGAGTCCAGAAGCCATGGATCAGGTTTTTCAGTGTTCTGTGTTCTGTTTTGGCTTGCTGATTGCGCACGAGGTTTTCAAATTTTACCCTTACAATATTCATTTTAAGCTGATGGAAAAAAATATATTTTTCTTGAAGTCTGTGAAATTAAAATGAAAAATTCAGCATTCCGGTAGACCAGCAAAAGAAATGAAGTTCTGATATAAAATAATAAAATCAGTATTTTTGGGGGATTTCTTGTCAAAACCTAAGTTCTGTTTTGTACATGTAGCTTTGTGTTCTCAGTGATGCTTAAAATCTGCAAAGTGAATTGTCAGCTGGGGGAAAACTGCAGGAAAAAAGTCTTCTGTCATATCCAGAAATGAGTTTACAGTTCTGAGCAAAGCACTGATGCGTCACTCAGGGAGAACGGAGTCCAGCCGCTCTACAGTGCAGACGGAGAGGAAGAGCGATCCCACAGTGTGTGGTATAGTCTAACAGTAGACAACTGTTGGCAGTGGTGCCACAGTTGGCACTGACAGAGTTTTGGTTTGGCTTAATGACAGTGAGCTACATCGCTTTTTAAAATAATTTTGGCACCCAGCACCAGAAACATACACCCTGTTGGTATAATCTGTAATTGAGCATGATTCAGAACAGAAATAGAAAGCGTAGTTACAGGCAGGACAACACATTTAGCCACTTCTTATCTAGCAGCCGTGGAATGGCTGTTAGTGTCCCCTTGTCCTTGGCACTGAAGGATGCTGCATCAAAAGGCAGAATATACGAAAACGTGAACAAAAAAACCCCCAACAACTGCAAACTGCAAAAACCAAACCCCCAGCACTCAGAGTTTTTTTACTTTTTACTCTGTGCTAGTGCTGGATGTCCCCCTCTCCGCTGTCGCGCAGTTCAGAGGAGGGCTGTGGCAGGCTTGCCTTCCGCAGTGGTCCTTCCAAGCACTGTTGTGGTTGGAGCACGCACTGGTGACTGGTGGTGTTGAGCATGGCGAAGTACCAGTCTGAAAATGGTAGAAACTGCCCTCAAAAGACCAGGAGCTACCACTGCGATTAATCAGTTAGAGTCTGGAAGAAAAGTTTTGGCAGAAGTGCCTGCCGAGGAGTCTCACTGGCGTAAAAGGGAAAATGGAGGGTTCAGTCTGGTTTCTGGTAGACTGGTGTCTGTTTTGTAGAAAAGCGCTGCTGAAATGGTTGATAATCTCAGCAGAGAAACCAAGAATGGAGTGGGCATGGTTAACTGAACAATCGTTTCCCCTCTTTGATGTGGTTCCTTTAGAAAATCTTTAAGGCACATTGGATAGATCAGCGAGAGGAAACTACTGTCCCTGTTCCTGCCTGATTTGCTCTGTAGTTGGGGGATTCAAGCCATTAGCAAGACTGTTTTATGTGCTACTTTTACTTGTGTTTTACACCCCTCCTCTCCCACAAAAACCTGAATAAACCAAGTATGTAATGTATTTGGTCCTTTTCTGTTAAATCAAAACTGCCGTAGCAGCCCTGAGGTATGGGAACCGCGATCGAGAAGTTTCATGGTGAACGGCTGCAGAGGAGTGAATGTTCGCAGTACGGTCTCTGGTTCTTCACTCTCAAAGTGACTTACAGCACAGGGGCAAAAGCTGGATGCACAGATGAACAAAAAGAGAGTCACTCGGCATTGTCCACACACGTAATGTTACTTGCAAAAGGCTGGAGAATGAAGACTTTTCAGTCTAAACCATTTTGAACACACAAAGTGGCACTTTTAAAAATAATGTATCCTTAAAGAAGGAGGAGAGCATTTATAAAATTAGGAGGAATTCTGCAGTCCACATTTATCAATAAAAATTTAAAGAGGAAGAAGTAATCACAGGACGTTTTTGTTGGTTGTGTGTTTTTTTTTTTTTTTTTTTTTGG
>Ga0065711_1044022_pt1 | contig 14369 bp, 8 predicted proteins | sample Hoacrofraction12_FD_59098 | JGI IMG/M metagenome (GOLD analysis project Ga0065711, IMG submission 59098) | Hoatzin crop microbial communities from Cojedes, Venezuela - Epithelial fraction 12 v2 (version 2) | ecosystem: Host-associated > Birds > Digestive system > Esophagus > Crop | place...
GGAGTCTCCTTCTCTGGAGATATTCAAGACCTGCCTGGACAAGGTCCTGTGCAGCCTGCTCTGGGTGACCCTGCTTGGGCAGGGGGGTTGGGCTGGGTGACCCACAGAGGTCCCTTCCAACCCCGACCATTCTGTGATTCTGTGAATGTTCAGAAGATTTCAAATAGCTGCATAGTGCATCCAGCTGCTCTGCATTTTAGGGAAATTTTTCTTGGTTTTAGCTGGCTCCATCTGTCTTTCAATTTATGTGAAGCAAGCAAGCTGTATCAAGCCTGTAGGCCTTGTTTAAACAGCACAGTCAGAGATTTATGATCTATCTTATTGGGATCAATGTCGCATTTGTATCACTGTTGGGTGAAGTTTACTTCAAGCCTTCTGTGAGCCTTGATTAGCACAACGTTTAGACAAAGTATGTATTGAACTAGGCAGGGCTTCACAGCTCAGGCTATTTGTGCATGTTATCAAGATTGCTACCCCCCAGAGACAATTCTTGACTCTCTAGCTTTATTCGTTGCAGGTAATATCAGGAAGTACCTGGGATTGAGAATGCACGCAAAGGAGTCAGATTAGAACCATTCTGCAGCTGCTGTTTTGTCTTCTCCGTCATTTCCTTTAGATGCCAAGACAGAACAACATTATAAAAACTGCGTGGTAGCTCAGGGGAGCAAATCTCACTACCCTTCAGTGCCCAAGCAGGAGATGGCTTGCCTTAGTAACACTTGTGATGTATGTCCATGTATCTGTCACCTTCCCACATCTGTGTGTGCTGCCATGTAGGTGCAGGTTACAGTCATAGAATCTTTTAAGTCATGTCATCCGTGTCTGCAATGGGGCTGTAAGCCTTGACATTGACAATCATGTTTACCCTTCTGTGCTGTACTTGATGATAATCAGACACAATTCTTAAAGACTGTTCTATGCACAAGCAATCCTGCTGTCATGGGCAGCTGGGGACTAGGCAAGGTGCTGCAAAGAAATAGATCTGTGGGTCTTTCTTCACGAGTGACCCAGAGAAACAGTTATTTTTCTCCACCGGCAGTGGGAGCAGACACTTGATCGTGACAAGTTAACCATGAGCCAGCAGCGTGCCCTTGTTGACAAGAAGGCCAGTGGTCTCCTGGGGCGCATTAAGAAGTGTGTGGCCAGCAGGTCGAGGGAGGTTCTCTTTCCCCTCTACTCTGCCCTGGTGAGGCCGCATCTAGAGTACTGCAGCCAGTTCTGGGCTCAGTTCAAGAAAGATGAAGAACTACTGGAGAGAGTCCAGTGCAGAGCTACAAAGATGATGAGGGGACTGGAGCATCTCTCCTACAAGGAGAGGCTGAGAGAGCTGGGTTTGTTTAGCCTGAAGAAGGCTGAGAGGGGATCTTATAAATGCATATAAATATCTTAAGGGCAGGTGTTGAGAGGATGGGGCCAGATTCTCTTCAGTGGTGCCCAGTGACAGGACCAGGGGCAATGGACACAAATTGAAGCAGAAGTTCCAGCTGAACGTGAGGAAGAACTTTTTTGTTTTGAGGGTGATAGAGCACTGGCACAGGCTGCGCAGAGGGATTGTGGAGTCTCCTTCTCTGGAGATATTCAAAACCCGTCTGGATGTGGTCCTGTGCAACATGCTGTAGGTGAACCTGCTTTGGCAGGGGGGGTGGGCTAGATGACCCACAGAGGTCCCTTCCAACTCCTACCATTCTGTGACACACACTTATTGTTTTTGTGGTGCCTTGGCGATAGCAGGAGGGGGAGTGGGCACTGTTAAGCTGCCATCCCTCACCTGCTCAGCATTGTCAGGGAATGCAGCAATGACTCTTTCTTCCTGGCACCCCAATCTACATCAAGTGACCAAGTGACAAAGGAGAAAGTCCTCTTGCCTCTGGACTTAGAGGCAGTTGAGGCATCACTCTTCCAGGAGGTTTCACGGAACCCCATGGGAATCTTGCTTCCCCTGCCTGACTTACCTTCATGTTGCATGTTTATCTCTTTGTCCCATTACCTTCTTCCTGTTGTGCTGAACTCTTAAGAGAATAGTACACTGCTCACAGCATAATTGCAAAACATCAAGAATTTATTAATTTCCAGGTAGCATAGAGTCTAAAGCTGGGAGCTGTCTTCATGTTTCTTCATTCTCATTTTAAATCAAGCAAATCTATATACATGTTTTCGGACATCTGTATAAATTAGGTGACCAAAGTCATGAAGAGTTTCATCTCATGTTTACACACAATATTTCCAGAAACACTCAGAAAGATTCCCACGTTTCTTGTACTGTTTCCTGTCCTTGGTCAAGAAGCGGCCCAGCAAAGCAATTCGAGGATGATTTCCGTAGAAAATCTGAAGTCAAACAGTATTAGAGAGGTTACTGTTGGATGGTAAATGTTCCCAGCAGGAAGGTGTGTTCTTCACTGCCCCAACTGGTCACCTAGCCCTGTGTTCTTACTGGGGGAAGGAGAGGTGGCTGCCCAGTGTGCCCTCTGATTTAGATGATGCACTAAAACTAGTCCCTGTCTTCTGCCTTTATATTTAAATCAGCAGACAAGTGAACAGGAATGATGTTCTCCATTTACCTGATAGTTCATAACAAATCTAATAATGCTGTGTAGCCTGTGCTGGAGGGAAAAAAATTACTTGCAGCTAATACTGGTTAATATTGTGGCCTGGCCTGGTGAAGCTGGAAATTTGCCTTTGTTTAGAAAGCTCTTTTTCTGAGGAAAAAAGTCGAGGGTATAGAATGCAATGCTTTGGATTTCTCACGCTCTTTTTAATTTTATTTTATTTTTAAAATTTTTTTTTTTCTCCCCTGCTTATCTAACTCCTAAGTGATTCCAGCTTCAAGAACACTGTGGCATACTTTAGTCTATGCTGTTTATGAAGTCTGTGGATCTTAAATGATGTCTCTGTAACAATTCAGTGTAGTTTAAAATGTGGAGTCTTATTTTTCTTGTCTCAGTGACAGATGGTCATTTACTTACCTCTTTGATATTTTCCCTTGGGTTGTGGCTGCTGGGGCTAAGACCTGGTAGAGGGGAGATATAATGAAATGTTTTACCATTTAGAAATTGTGAACCTACACAAGTCATTCTTGTGTGCCATAATGCTATAGCTGGCAGAAGTCTTGAATTGGAATGTTCAGAGGACCAGACAGATAACCATTTTCATGCAGCACGGCCAGTTCTTCTTGTGGCACACAGTTCCAGCAGGATCTGGGATGCTGACAATGCAAGCTGTACTGTCCCCTTCAGCAGGCATCTGTTAAGTCTGTTACCCCCCAAACCATCTATTGCTACTGATTCTGCACTTGCTGCAAGTATTGATGTTTAAGAGACTGTGCTATTTGTTTTGTCTGCTGTCTCCTTCTAGGCCCATCTTTGCCTTGCCCCGGTTTTGCTATACGGAGGTTTTGCTAAACTAATTTGGAGACTTTTGCAGCTAGCATTGAGCTGCAAGCATAGGTGCTCAGCAGGTTTTCCCAAGGTCCTAGTTAATTAAATGACAGCTGTTGTCTGCATGTGATTTTATATTTCAGTAAATACCCAGGAGTCCGGGCACAAAATGTATGGAAGCTGGACAGGTAAACCATGGGCACTCTCCCATAAATTGCTGTGGTAAGTCCTCACCTGCTTTGTTGTCTTCAGTCAGTGTTCCCAAGAGCTCTGGCAGCAACTGAAGCAGGGAAGTGCTTCCTAGGCTGCCCAACCGCTCCAGATTTGATCTTGAATCTTCATCAGCTGCAAATGGAAGACAACAGAAACAAGCATATGGTAAGAGTCTTTTGCTCTGAATCCCTGTTTCAGCCTGTCTGAGATAATTTCTGATCAGGTCTGTTGGCCCCACATGTTCGAGATTATAATGAAATCACCAATCATCCATCTTCATTTAATGAATATAATAGGGAATGGTTGTTGGGATTTTTTCCTTCCAAAGCTTTGAGAAAAGATACCTTCCTGATGTTAATCTCAGATTCTCATTTCTCTGGCAGATCTTTCTTTAAGGAAGTTTTTGATCAACACAGTCTCTTCTATTGCTTGGGGAAGTCACAACCTCATCCTTTTGGTACCATGCTGTAGACAACCTAGACTGTTATATAATTTTTGTTTTTTAGTAAATTTCTTTATCAATTCATTCCTATGCTGGAGCTTTTCTATGAATAAAGACAAGAGTTCCTGTTCGAGGCCTATTAACCTGCTCAATATCCCAACTATTAAATGCAATAAGGTGGGAGGAAGGGCAGGAATAAATGTAGGAAATCTTAAAACCTATTTTGGCAGGTATGCTTCTCAGTGCGTTTCAATCACCTCTCTCATTTAATGTGCATACCAGTACAGATGATACTACTTTTTCTGAAATAACAGATTGCTGATACCCAATGGAACTAATTTGTATATGCATAGAAAATTTAGAATTTTGAAACTAGCCTATGCCCCAAGGCAGGTTGTCAACAGGAGCTCTTAGCAGTGTTATAGTTGAGGTAAACCAGGCTTTTGTAATCTGAGCAGTAAATTTCATCTTTGATAATATATAGCAGACATTCAAAATTGTGGGCAACAAGAGGGTGCTATTATCAAACTCCAGTTGTGCAGATGAATATTGTTTTGTAGTTGCACGACGACACTGTGTAGTGTCAGTTGCTCTTACCTGCAGGGATGGGTGAGACTGTATAGCTCCTCAGTAGGGAATATATAAGAAAATAAACTGGTGAAAATATTTCCCCCAACGTTTCAAAAACTTGGACCAAGATCAAGAACTCAAAGACCTTGGAGATCCATGCTGTTAGTTTGTTCACTGTACAAAAGGATAATCACAAAGGACAGTGGGGATTTCAGTGCAAGACCCTGAATAAGAACACTGTAACTTCCCTGTACTGTGTGGAGACAATTCATATCTCTAGCCCTGTAGTATTTTTTAATTCAGGGCAGTGTTAGCAGGTAAATTTGCTTTGAGATGTAACCCAAAGCAAAACAACCGTCTTTAATACTTCTATCATATCCAGCCTAGAAACTCTTTATATTAGCAAGGAAGATTTAATAAGCCTAATGGATGTCTTCAAACAAATGCAGTAGCTGTTAGAGCCAGCTTGTTCACCCTGTGATGTGATAGATGTTATCCATACTGAGTCATGGTTGCCTGTAAATGCAGGTTACATAATGGAAGGCTTGAGAAGATGCTGGCTTAGTGAGTCCAACATTTTCAAAGCAAACTAGGGACTACTGATACCTATAAACCAACACAACAGCTGTTGCACCTGCACAGCAGGTAAGAACAGCCCCTTTTTGATAGTCAACTTTATACAATAACTTTGGGTTTGATTTGCCTGTTTTTTCAGAACTCATTTCAGAAATTCTTCCAGCACAGGTCAGGTCTGATGGCAGAAACCTTCCAGGCTCTGTTATGCATTTTTACTGACCCATTTCAGTCTTGACCTACAGTATAATTTCAAACTTTGAGGACAGCTTTTTCAAGCAAAGATTTATTCTTTCACTGAACTGAATGGAATCTGCATTAGTGCAAATAAGTAGCATGCTCGATACAATGCTGGTTTTGTAGTAAGATAGACTTGCCTGTTCTTGATCTAAGTAGGACTGCGTTAATCTTTGTCTTAGGTTTCCCCCTTTTTAAACACAACTTCAGTTAAACATAGCTCATTTTAAAGTATAGCAAGAGGAGAGACCATACAGCCAAATTTCTTTAAATTACCCAATGCCTACTAATGCTGCTTCAAAGATGCTTTATATGCCAGCTCGCATTCAGTTCTGGAAGGCTCAGATACCTTTGTCTTCTGGATCTCAAAGCAGCAGCAAGAAATATTTAAGGCACCCAACCTCCCCATTTTACAAGACTGGTACCCACTGATGATGTCACTTGTGCTGCTGATGTTCTGAAGACATTCCTGCTTCTTCTACAGCTGATCAGCACAGATGAAGGCCCCTTGGAAAGCACACCTGCTTATCTTCTGGTTTTACTGTCCAGCCCCAGCTTTATGACCATTAAAATCAAAAAAGACTCTTACCTGAGAGTTGGTAAGACATCTCACTGGCGTTGATGATGGGGAGAGACGAGAGAGGACAGGAGAAACTGATAATAATGAGGCAGCAGAATACCAGCTTACGCATCGTTGCAGTGTTGAATATATTTGGTCTACCCCTGTAACTCGGAACTCCAATCTGACTGTTGCCTCTGCTCCCAGTTTCATCTCTTATATAGCCACTCATGACCTCATAAATATCATTATGTTCTCTCCCCCCTTCAGAAAAAAAAATCCAATGAATTTATTGCCCATTGATTCTAAATGGAAACCACTTTGCATTGATGTAATTTTTCAAGGTAACAGTTCATAGACAATAAATTTACTGTCTTATATCTTGGTGTACAAAATGGATATTATATCAAACCAAGCACAGTAAAGTTTATAAATCTGGCATTAAAAAAAAAGTAACTTCCAGTTATAAATCATGAGTTAACAAAAGGGTCAGACGTTGGTTGAAATGACCAGGGCAAGAAGACAGTTGATTTATGAGCCTTAGCAGGTTTGACGCAAAGCTTCTGATATGAAATGCACTTTTTTTCCTTTTGTGAGGTGGATGGATGTTTTGTGTTGTATTTGGGGTTCTTGTGCCAGCAAAAGTAAAAGAGAAAGGGAGTTAAAATATCTAGTTAATTTACAAAGAGAATGTTAGAAGAGTTCAATTTTTTTTTTCCCTTGTAGCATTTCACATCTATTTATTTGAGAAGACCTCATCCAATGTTGCCCTAGAGAATTGTCTTGGCGAGAAGGCACAGCTTCCATCTGGAGACTTGCTTGGTACATATAAACTACTTTGGTTGATATTAAACACAGGTCACTCACTACACGGGGAAACCCTTTTCCATTTCACTTATCTTTTCTTTCCCTCAGCTGGAACTAACCACTTCATTCTGTGTGTGCTAGCTGGTGTTTTTCCATGTTTGCCTTTTGCTTTTATTTAATGCTAACACAGTAATTGCCATATGTAATCTCACAACTTTACTCTTTATTTCCCTCCACCTAGCATATTTTGTCTTCTCTAGTTACAATTTCATTTTTCATATCAAAGAGCAAGGACTGACTGGACTGGTCACTCATCTTCATTCTCTATGAACCATCATATCCAACTGTATAGAGCCTTGAAAATAAAAAAGTAAGTTTTTGACATTTTTCTTTGCTTTAGGTGGTGAGAAGATCATGCCTGTTCAGGTCTGTAATAAGTTGGGTTTTGGTGATTTTCTCTTCTGCCCCTCTAATCAAATGTTTGTACCTTCAAATGCTCTTCAAAACACTGTGAAATCCAATAAATGTTACCGAAGTGCTTTCGCTATACTGAATTGCTTGATAATTGTAAATTGCAAAAGGAATGAACTTATCCACTTCTTTTTTCCTTTGTTAACATTTCCTGTTGAAGATTAATTTTTATACTCTAAATTCTGTGGTTCCTAGGACTAATTTCAAATTAGCTACATCGGTCATATGGAACAGGTGTATTTCTGCTGCAGGTCTAATTCAAAGGGAGGGTGCCCCACACACGCATGGTTCACAGGTTGTCCAGAAAAGCTGTGGACTCTGTGAATCACAGAATTGCTGGGGTTGCAAGGCACCTCTGGAAATCGTCTAGTCTAACCTGCCCTGCTCAAAGCAAGGTCAGCCAGAGCAGTTTGTCCAGGAGTGTGTCCAGTCAGGTTTGAATCGGTTGAAGAATGGAATGGGACAGAATTTCAAAACTAAGCTTGACGAGGCCCTGAGCATCCTCATATAAGTTCAAATGCTCTGCTTTGAGTGCAGAGGTGGGGAGTGGAAGAGGTCAGAGAGGACCTTCAGAGGTCCTTCCAACCTAGACTTTTGTATCGTTGTGTGTGTACAGAGAGGTCTGGTATTGACTTATAGAACACGTGCTGCAGATGTCTGAACTCTGGACTTGTCTTTGCTGAAGTGAATGAATGTGGCAAAAGAATTTCTCTACAGAATTAACCTAATACATTTTATATACCTCTTGCCCTGTGCTTCCCTACAAGAGAAGTAAGTAGCTAGAGAGGATTTCTCTCTCCTCATCTGAGTCATGCGACTCTTCGTTCCAAAACTGCAGACAGTAATTACGTCTGATTTGATGCATGATCTCACTGTTGGTGCTGGATGCTCTGTACAAATGCTTCTCCTTCAGTGAACTATCAATGACAATGGCATTATCAATATTTGCTCTGAGCATCCTCCAAGGAAAGCTAATGAAGCACTCTTCACGAGCAACTTATGTCCTTTGTCTTCTCTCAGAGGAAGACTCAGTCTCTAAGAGCCATCATGAAGTGCGTCATGTGGAAGTTGGGCAACTTGCCTGCAGCTTATTGCTGTTACTCAGATTTGAAGCTGTCACTTAGACACTCTTTACCAAAATGTCAAAGACATTTTCCTCAGGGGGCAGTGCACACGTCATCATGCAAAGCAAAGAAACAGCTCATCCGAAACAAAGGTACAAAACCATGAATACATGGGTGAGGGAAGTAAATGTGAATTGCACTTTGAAAACTTGGAAACTGATTTGCAAGAAACCAGTTTTTATCAAAACTACTATTTTGTGGGAAAACTTTTTTAAGTTCTTATTTATGCTAATAGACTTTTGAGTGCTTCAGTTTAAGATAACAGAGCAGCAGTAGTCCAGATAAATTGCTGAACAAACTCTGAATAGTAAGTGTATATTACCCTATCATAGAAGATTATCCTTAGTTATCAGAAGAAATAACTACTCTTGGTTTAAAAAGATTGCTCGTGAAGAATAAGTTTCTAATGAAGTCAAAAAAACTTAAAAAAAAAAAAGGAAAAGACACAACAAAACAAATGAAAACACCCCACAAAATGATCCACCTTCCAAGTAAAAAAAGTAAGGATGAAATCTAATCTATAATGCAAAAGTTCCTTCCCCTGTTTTAAAGTGCTTTATGATAAGCAAGAACAAGTTGTTATTTTAGTCAGATACTGTGACAGTTGGCAAAAGCAAGGATTTCAGAGAAGACGTGATTCAGAGGTAGCATTTGTAGGAGGGACTTTTTCCTAGGATATAAATTTTTGGCTTGAATTTAGTTTGCGTGGAGAGAGGTGTGCAGCAGAATCTTTTTGTATTGACACTGTAATTGTGTATTATTATATAAATGTCCAGCTCTTGCTTGAATTTTACTAGAATTTTTAACTTAACATCTTGTATCAATGAGTTATACATGTTGGCTGGTGTGAGAGAAAACATATTTGTAGTCTTATTTACTTCCCTGCCAGGGTCTAGGATCTCTTTTAGGGGCTTGGGGGTTTTTGCTTTGCTGTCGCTGATGATTTTGCAGATACCTGTCTTCACTAACACCTAAGAAGTTAACTTTAAGTTTCTCATTTTAGCTAGTTATTCAGTTTCGTAACATGATTATTAGCTCTATTTTGCATACTGAAATAGCTGTCTTGTGAGATCATATGTGCAGTAAGGGTTTTTTTGCCTGCCACTGGTTTGCATTGCCTTATGTATACCCTGCATTTTAGAGTGTACTGAAAATAGTCCGTTGGGAGACTCAGCAGATCAACAGAAAAACTAACCGTAACTTAGACACTTGCTGTTAACTTCCTTTTTTTGAAGATGCTGCTTCTTCCCACTGTGTGTGAATTGTAATGTAGCACGTGGTGTGTGTTCTCTATAACCAAATTCCACTGTATGGTGTATTGGGGTATGTACAATAGTATTTCTGTCTTCTGAATTTCTCTCAAAGGTATGCAAGATCTCTGAGAGGTTCTGACTTAGATTTCCTTGTTCCGTGGTGGGCTGAAGGTGCATAGGTGAGTATGTTTGCTTAACTAAACACATACCTCTGTATAAATGAAGATGACAGGTCCTTAGGCCTTTCTGAAGATACTGTATTTTGCTACAGAATTGGCAGCTGATCTAAAAATTCTGTAGTATAGGATCACAGCTGCCAAAACATTGCTCCTCTGTAGTATGGTTTCCACCAGTTTTGGGGGAAAAAAACTCTTGATTTTTGGCCCTGCTGGGCTGGCACACTATAGTCTGGGTATATTCTCCAAGTGAAGCTTAACAAACTGGTCCTTAGTTCCCCTGTCCTCTCAGCACTACAGAATTAGCAAACGGAAGCTCCACACAGTTTGACGTGAAGGAAAGTAAGTCTGGCATGACAGAAACTTGGAAATATAGCACATCGATATCTTATGGGAATCAGATTCTGGATAATGCAGCCACAAAAAGAGGAGCAGAGACCAGCTCTTGAAATAAGGTTTCTTCCACAAAAAATATAATGGAACTATGCAATTACAGTTTATTTTTAAAACTGAAATTATGAGAGCAGACGGTATAAGGGAGGAGAGGAATGCCTCTGCAGCAAGAATCGAAATTTCTCTTTACCTTTCTCCCGCTCTCTGAAGGTATCCCAAATAATCTGTTCAACCCTAACAAGGAATTATGATTTGGATAAAAACAGAATAAAAACTTCTTTATGTAATTTTTTTGGAGTCCTGCGTCCAGCTCTGGAGCCCTCAGTACAAGAAGGACATGGACCTGTTGGAGCAGGTCCAAAGGAGGCCACAACAGTGATCAGAGGGATGGAACACCTCTGCTGTGAGGAAAGGCTGAGAGAGCTGGGGCCGTTCAGCCTGGAGAAGAGAAGGCTGCGGGCAGACCTTGTTGCGCCCTTTCGGCACTTAAAGGGGGCCTATAGGAAAGAGGGGTACAATATTTTTAGCAGGGCTTATTGTGACAGGACAAGGGGTAATAGTTTTAAACTGAGGGAGGGTAGATTTAGACTGGATAGAAGGAAGAAATTTTTTACAATGAGGGTGGTGAAACTCTGGAACAGGTTGCCCAGAGAGGTAGTGGAGGCCCCATCCCTGGAAACATTCAAGATCAGGTTGGATGGGGCTCTGAGCAACCTGATACAGTTACAGATGTCCCTGATCACTGCAGGAGGGTTGGGCCAGATGACCTCTAAAGGTCCCTTCCAACCTAAAGCATTCTGTAATTCTATGATTAATTTCTCTGGTCAACACACTGCACAGAAAGAAGTAAAAAGCAGCCTTGCTGAAAGGCATAGGCTCCTGGTCAGTGACTGTCCATACTTACACTCTCCTTTCATCAATCCCAGCTATAGAGCAAGCTGGAGACTTGGGCTCATTTTGTTCAGGGGTAGGTGTCTGCTTCTGCAACACTGCTGCACTTGGAACCAGTAAAGGTTTCCAATTTTGGAGTGCGTTGTTGCAGAGAAGTCTGTTGTGAGGCATTTTCAAGGCCAAGTACTGGATTTTGAGAGACCTTCGAATAATCCAGAGTAGTCCAAATCAGCTCTGATCCTAGACACAGTGTGCCAATGCTTCCCTTCCTGGTGTGGGGAGCGTGAAGGGATAGAATTGTTGAGAAAGAACTGGGATAGGTGAATATATGTTCCTATTTGGCTTTCTGAGTAAGGCTAGATGAAGTTTTGGGTGGCTGTACTTTTTAACAGCTAACCAGTGTGCCTTGACCAGCAACAGGTACCTTGTTTCTTCAGACTACATTTCAAAGAAAAGCAACCTTCTCGCTCTGCTTATGCTGGCTTTGTCCCTGGGTGAGTGTAAGGGAGCAGAAGACCCGACTGCTGCCCTGGGAGGTGGTACTCAGAAACCTCCCGGAGAAGGCTGCAAGGCCCAGGAAGTGGGCGCTGGGTTGAGTCCTCTGTGACAGCCAGCAGGACGTAGGCTCAAGACTTAGAAAAGATAACTAAATTGAGGAAAGGTAACCATGTGGTGTTGAGTTGGGGGGGGACGGGGAGGGTGTTTTGTCTCCATTTTCCTCTTCTGAAAAAGGTTTTATTTATCTTCCTTTCTTGCATACATATACCTTTCTCAGCTAAAGAGCAGTCTTACCATTTTTTTTGAAGAATGATTAAATAAGGTCAAGGGACTTTTACTCTGGAGGGAGTATCCATACAATGTATTCCATAAACATTAGTTTTTCTTGAGTAGCTTCACTGATAGGAGTCAGCAGCACTGCTGGTATTGGGACTGCATCGGAAGCTCGGTCTGCTAAAGAGCACCACAACGATTATGTGGACCAAAGTAAAGCACACAATCAGTTCAGGGCAGAGTCTTCACTCTTGAATGGTTCTTGCGTGAAGACTGGTATGATCTGCTCTGCTTTCTCATTTATTATGATCGTCTTTTTCCTTCTCCTAATGCCTTTGCTGTCTTGGCATTTCTAGAAGCGGTCAAGGCTGCTTCTTGTGTTAAGAAGCTTGGAAAGCTTGCCTTTGCTATCTGGTTTAACTCTGAAAACTCAGCTAAAGCATTTTGTGCAGAATTTTGACCTTCATGGGGCTTTTGCATAGTAGGCTCTTTGTTAGTCCTTTCTTACGCCTTGTTCCATTCCATGTACTAGTTTACCTTTCTTCTCCTTTCCTACTTGTGCTCTTGTTACGTTCCTGGCACTGTTCCTCTGTCTGTTTGCTATAGGTGGAAGTGTAGGGAGTGGAAAGAAAAAAGGAGTTTTTAAAGGAGGGGAGGAGAGGTGTTCAGGAAGGTGCTTGCAGAACTTGGTGCTTGCTTTGACCTCAGCAAAGGACCATTGATGGGAAGTGAAGGGTGACACTGGGTGCTGCTGGAGCCCTTGCAGCTGCATGCGCACCAGGCTGTTGCTTGTTGTATTTATGGTGTATGAATTTACAAATATACCAACTAAAGCTTTTTTTTTTTTTTTTGACTTTACTGATTGTCTTCTAGCTTGGTGAGAAAATGGACGTCCTCAGCAAATAGAGCTATGGAGTTTAGCATTGCTTTCTGTTCCCCTCCATCCTTGAGCGCATAAGCTTGTCCACTTCTCTGCCTCCCTCCGGTTCTGGTTTCAAGAGATCCTAACTTCCAGTCAGCCTTGGTCCTGTCCCTGCTGGTCCATGTTCCCAGGTTGTCCCGATAGCATCTGTAGGGACGAACTTAGCACTGGGGAGTGGTTGCCAAACTAAGTATCCAGTAATGTTGCTATATTTGTTCTCAGGTTTATTAGCTTGGATGAATCCCATCAGCTATGGTCCTTTGTAACTGGAAATGTAACGTATCATGTTGATAGCTTTTTTTCTGAAAAGGTTTAAATGAGTGGTAGGAACCAAATACTACTTTATGTATACTTTGTAATAACAGCATTATTCAGAAATTGGTTTTAATTTGGATAGGCATTGAAATGGAACCCTTGCTCATTGTAGAGCTGAGGAGCATGAAGGAATAGCCCTATGCTCTGAGGACAAGATAATAAAAACCTATAGGTTGATATATATTGTGACATTGCAGGGGATTCATATAAAACTGCTAGATCATTTTTTCTACTGCTGTCCATCACTATACTATCTTGGCACAGATCGTACAAATTTATTTTATTATGATTTAATTTAATCAATTTTTGTCTGTCTGCCACAGCAAAAGCACAGGCTGGAGGCCTTGAGCATGGCATGAAAATGCATATGTGGTCTAGGGGATATATCAGGCAGCAGTGCTTGCTGAGATGGTTTTGGGGATTGTCTTGGAGAGATGGAATCGAATTTTGTGTGTGCTATGTGTCTGTAGCAGTTTTTGCTACAAATGATGGGAACAGCCATACTTGAGTCTTCTGTCAGAGGCAATTGATTTGCTACAAAACAAAGCTCACAAATGCACAACCTTGTGCTCGCTGTAGATCATTAAGTAGCATGATCCTTTAGAAAAACAGCCAAACACAAGCCAGGCTCAACAGTACCCTGACACACAGACCTTACTAAACGCAATTGAATGAGTACCTTTGTGTTTTTTTGTAGTACTGTATAATAACCTGCCTTTTTCTGCAACTGTGACTTGTACGTGCCTTCCATTCCTGTATATTCACAGCAGTTTTTCTATGCTAGGGTATCTGTGTATCTTTGGACTTTTGCATAAGTACTGTTGTTATATAGAACATATTTTTATAAGCAGTAGATATTATATTTTTCTTTTAAAAACAATAGCGCAGTCTTCCTGAGGTTTAAATTTGGTTGTAATAAGAAATTATCAAGCTAATCCTGCTGCAGAGCTAGGCGATCGCTGCATACTATGACATTTTCACTGTCATTCTGTTCTTAAACTTAGACCATTTGTTATTTTTTGTGAAGCAGATCATTGAGAGTTTTTCCATACAAATTATTGTCCTGGACCCTGCCCACACAGACATCTGTATAGCTGAGGATTTAAAGAAATTAACTTCAGCTTTAATATTTCTGTCTCCTAAGGCTTCAAATGCAACTTTTAAAAAGATGGTACTACTAATGTCAAAAAGGGAATCAGCAATACTCTGCTGAATCTTTTCTTAGTGGTTTGGATGATCGGGGGGGGGGGCAGGCCAGGCGGTTGTCTTGCACTTTTT
>Ga0065711_1044030_pt1 | contig 14369 bp, 8 predicted proteins | sample Hoacrofraction12_FD_59098 | JGI IMG/M metagenome (GOLD analysis project Ga0065711, IMG submission 59098) | Hoatzin crop microbial communities from Cojedes, Venezuela - Epithelial fraction 12 v2 (version 2) | ecosystem: Host-associated > Birds > Digestive system > Esophagus > Crop | place...
TTTCTTTTCTTTTCTTTTCTTTTCTTTTCTTTTCTTTTCTTTTCTTTTCTTTTCTTTTCTTTTCTTTTCTTTTCTTTTCTTTTCTTTTCTTTTCTTTTCTTTTCTTTTCTTTTCTCAGTTCTAGGCTTTTAAAAAAGAAATGTTAAAAATATTATGCACACCTTTTTCTTCCCCAGCACAGACTTAATGAGGCAGGGCTAAGACAGCAGTAGCTCTGACTTCACACTCAAGTCACCGGATGCGTCTGCTGCTCCGTGATTACTCAAAACCTCTGCAGCGTGGTGGGGTAAGCTCAGATCTGTAAAACGTGTCTTGTCTTTCTGTACCTACAGTTTGTTGGCACTGGCTTATAGCCAGACTCCTGGAAGAGCACAGAATGTTATTCTGGCAGTGAGAGGGTACAATTGGATATCTACATGGCTCAGTCCTCACTTTACTAATCCTTGGGTCCCTGAAGCCTGCTTCGCTCGGAACGCCATCTTTGTTTTCTGCATTTGCTCCTTAAATGACTAATTATACCCGTAAGAAACTAGCCTGATCCCAGTTCTAAGTGTGGCATAGTCTTTGCTGGACAGGGAAATAAATAGGTCCGAATTCATAAGATCCTGTTCAAAATCAAGGTATAATAACAAATAACTACTGCAGGAACATTTCCGTCACAATTAACCTGCTCCTATTAATTGTTGATTTTGATGTATTTATGTCCATGTCAAAGAGGATCTCATGTGAGGCTTGTCTGACATGCTAAAATGCTTAATTTAGTTTTCTCCCATCAAGTTTCTCTTTTAGAAGTTTTCACATTTCTGAAGTTTCTGCAAAAGTTCTGGTCTGTCATCTTCTGATAATTCTGTGAGGGATAAATATGAGTGTAGCCATTGGTGATGCCTGAGCATGGTAAACAGCTTCAACTGAGTGCACGCAGTAGGATTTGAGGAGATAGGATTGCCAGATCTGAGTGTCTTAACAGAAGGATCAAATCTGAAAATGTGTGAGTAGCTAATCTCTAACCCCTGAATTTGTGATCAGCAGTAATCTCCCTGCTGTTAAATAGGCCGGAATATACAGGATCTTAATTATCTTTCTGCATGGTGTTACAAATCAGTCCAGGTTCATTCAGGATCCTCCTTATCTAACGCAGAAGAGGGAGATCTATGAAGACCTTTCTCTGGAAAGTGCATTTGTGCATTATATACACAGAGATTTACCAGAATAAAATTTCTGTTATATTTTGCTGTGTAAAACCAGCGCACGGTAATGGTATAGACCAGGACTCCAAGCCTGATGCAACACCCTTACCTGCTGCTGTCATGTCTTGGAAGATAAAAAGAGCAGGAGGAAAGACAGCTAAGCTCAACTGTGATCCCCAGTTTTCTCTTCATTACCTTTGGTGATGTCTTCAGGCTGTGACCCTCAGAATGTAATTGCTGGATATTATTTTGGCATTAATATCTAGCAGCCTTCTCAACTTTTGCTCCACATTCCTTACCCTGTTCCTTTCCTCTGCTCCATTTCTGTGCCATCTCTCCTTTATGTGTCCTCAGGCTTTGATCTGCATTTTCCTTCATATATACCCTGCTCTTCTAATACACAGGAAGGCAATATTCATATTCCCCAAGCAGATCAAGCCCTCAAAAGAAAATGCAAGCCAATGAGATAATAATGAGCACAAATCACTTCCAAATTACTGCAGTTGGATGTATTTTCTTCTTTTTTTCTCCCTCGCGTATTGTTTATGTGTTAGAGCTGGTTGAAAAATGTTGAATTTTATTTGATTTGGGCATTTTCCCAGGGAATTTGGATTCTTTCAGTAAAAAATTAACATGTCCCCAGAAATTAAGATTTGCAGTGTAAAGGTACTCATTTACACGGTCTACTTGATGCCTCTGCTCTCCCTAGTTGTCAGACTTCTGTCTCACACAGTGTCTCTCTCACCATTAGTACTTTCCTGGTGCACCATTGTGGCAGATCATGAAGAAGTTGTCTAGGACACCCTAGTTAACCACATAACAATTCTTCATAGATGCAAGCTAACATTTCTTGAGAGAAATGTCATTAATGCTGCTGGTACTGCTGTGCAGTACTGGTTACGTAGCTGTGTGGTGTCAGCTCTTCTGATCAATCTTCCCTTTGTTTGGAGCACTAGAAGGCAAAGATATCCTGTGGGCAGCTTCATGGCAAGGCACTTGTGGGACATGACACTGAAGTTATATTTGATATGTTTTGAGAAGGTCTAATGGTTCTGATACCTGATATCCTATGGGTATTTTATACAGATGAATACTTCTTATATTTCTGGTCCTTGTCAGTCACAGACAGTTACATGGAGCAGAAAGTGGCAGATGGAAACTAGTGGGAGATAAATATTTAAGTTGTTATATGAAAAGCAAATAAATAAAAACAATATCTCTTGTGAAAGTGAAATCACAAAATTAATTACCCCTACTCTATTAGTGGAAAACAAGAGACCTCTCTAGTGCAGCTGACATCCAGAGAAAGTCTCTGATGCCACTGTCATCTTGGGTTCCCATTTCTGAGAAGCTATCTGTCTCTCTCTAAAATATATCCATGCATATAAACATGGCTTTTTATTTTTGAAACACATGAAATAATTTAGTACAAACTAGAAAATAGCTTCCAAATGCCCTCTTTTGCCTGCACTCTTCTGAGAACATATGGGGAAGATAGCACATACTTTTCTTACAAAGAAAATGAAAATGTCATTGTTTTCCCCAAGTGAATTTGAAAAATTGATTTTGAAAAAATGCATTTTTGAGATCAGCCCCTCCCATATCAATACATCATATGAGAAACCGGTCATCTCTGCAGAAACATTTATTGGTTTCCATCATGTTGCATCACTTAAAAGATGAGACAGCACGCTCTGCAGAGTGCAGAACTTCCTTTCCTCTCCTCTCCATTCTACTTTAATTGCATTTCTGTTCTCAGCATTACATAACTTTAAAGGCATGTTATAAATATTATTCTGTGTCATAGATCATGTCTACAATGTATACAGCATTTTTACTTTGACATAGTCTCCTAAAGAAAAAGGAAAATGTGGGAAATTAAAATAAAAGAAGCAACCTGCCATTTGAAAGACATTTTACTTTTATTTTGCAGAAATCGATTTAATATATTTTACATAGTATAATTATTTTGCAAAGTCAGTTTGGAAAGGTTTGATTAAAAGCCCTGAGATTTTTTGAAGTCAGAAAATACATTTACGGAATTTTTCTTCCATGTCTATGGTTTCATGTAATTGCTTTTGTTGTATTAGTTTAAATTCAAGATGAAATCATGGCTGATTCCCACCCAGAGTGAGGCAACCAGGTTAACAGTAGTGGGGAATACCACACTGAGAACATACATGGGCATCTGTGAGAACAACCAGATTAATTCCATGAGTTTTACATACTAGAGCAAGAAAGACCGGTTCTACAGGTACAGACGTTTGCTTTTTTCTCAATTTGCTCCAGCAAGTTAAAAGTTCAACTACTATGACAGAGAATGGGTTCATAATCCCAACACATATTACTCCTTGTTACAAAATCTGTATTATTGGATTGGGAGCGTTTTGCTTGATGAGCAACCTTGCAATCTAGCCTACATTTTCCCATTGTTTTTGCTTATGAAATGATAACTGCCACCTGCATCATTTGGTGTATAAATAAATTAACATTTGTCTTACAATTGAATCTCTCTGAGTCTCATGTGGCTGACCCAAAAGTGACCTTAATTTTGAATTTTAGTAATGAATGTAAATAAATATTTAGGTAACATATCTTTCTGAAAACAGTCTTAACATTAGCATATCAAATTCTTGGAGCATTCGCCTTCCTGCAGAGTGGAAGTTCTGAAAAGCTTTACCCAAAAAGGTGATTTTTTTTACATTTTCAAGTAAACCACAACATTTCAGCATCCCTGAATTATGTTTTCTTTTGATTTTTTGAACTATATTCATTATTAAAATAAGCTTGTGCATTGCATTACAGACTCTGCAGTTCAGGTTCCTGTTCTCTCTTGAGGGCTGGGTTCTTTGGGTGGACAACATGTTTCTATGATGTACCCAAGACCAATTTTCTGAGGAAACGAGCAGTATGGGTGGCATATAAGGAGGTGGGATGGATCTCATCTAATGGTTTCAGTAATGTACAAATCCAAGAAAGCAATGACAGCTTTTGCTGATGGCACAGAGCTGGGGACATCATCAGTACAGAAAAGGTCACAGTTCACACAGGAAAAAGCAAATGGCCATGAATATTGGTGCATAGAAAGTGGAGGGCAAGGTTGTTTGGAACAAGGTAAGAACTGAGGGTTTTGTTTGATTGCAGGTTGGCTGTGAGTTGCCGGTGTGGTATGACTGTGGAGAAAACAAATGTCATCCTACAGTGTAGTGAGGCATTTCTGACAGAGGTCGGCTTTTAATATTGTGATAGAAGAGTGTAGTGAGAACATGGCTTATGCCTGGCAGAGGCTACTCTCGAAGTAAAATTGCAGAGGATGCCTGCTGGTGTGGCTGTGAGTAGGAAGCCTGTCTCTTGTGTGGAGACCAAGACAATTTGTCTTTTTTAACTCAGCCATGAGAGGACCAGGGAGAAGATGCTAATGTTCTCTATGCATAGTCCAGGGCCAAGTGGCTGGGGTACAGAAGAGCAATATAAGCTGAGTGACCATCCTGGCCTGCGAACAAATGGCTCTGAGCAAACGTGTGCTGTGAATTGGGAGAGAGAGGAAAAGAGTCAGTAGAAATAATGGAAACTGGAAGCTGAACAAACTTTAATATGGGGCTGGTAAATATTTTAAGAGGATTACGTGGTGCAATTGCCTGCTTTGGTGGCTCGGGATGTTCATTATGGTCTTGTGTTCTGCTTTCTTTCAGCCAACATAGTCCTTCCCTGGACACCAGCACTTGGAGGAAACAAGGACTAAAAGAAGGTTCCTGGGATAAAACGTCGGCCCACAGATCAATTGCATGAGTTGTGCCAGTGGCCCCTTTGCACATTTGAAAGGATGGGGTTCATGCCTGTTGTGTCTCAGTGGACTGCTTCAAGCAGTCATGCTGCATCTGCCACAGGTTTGCCAGGAGCTGAGTAGAAAAATCCCATTTCACGTTCTCCATATGGCTGCTGTCTAACAGATGAGATCACCTAAATGCCCATAGTCCTGGCTCTCCCCTCAAAAGGCAGAGTGATTAGGGAAAAAAATAAATCAAACCTCCTCCCTGCTCTCCCTTGCCCCTAAAAAAAGTGTGAAATTCAAAAGTCTTAGTGAATCGTGTCAACTCAGGAGCAACAACCCATCTTCAGGCTTCGTAATTTGTTAGGGATACTGAATTGCAGCGTTGTTTTTTATGTTTTTGTTTGGGTGGGAAGTCTGCAATTCCTGTTAATGCTTTGTAACATACTTTGTGACATGTGGTAACACTAGGGAGAATAAAGACCAGGAAACACATGTGGCTGACAGGCAGGGCCAGTCATTCCCCTCCTGCCAAGTAGGCTGCCTTCATATGTGTTTCTGGCAGTGAGCTTCATGACACCTCAGGTTCCTTCCCATGTCTTTCCAAAAGTAACAGAGATTTTCTTCCTTGCAAAGGAAAAATGAAATCATGACAAAAAGTAATAAAAGCCAGCATCCAAAGCATTCAATAGAGTTTAAGACAGGAGTTGGGGGGGAGGTCATAGCTCAGAATCATTTTGTTGCAGATTATTACTGGGTGCTGTATTTTATCATTATGTATTCTATTTTGAAGTCTTTCATTTCTTTAAGGTGGTGACCTTCAGTATGCTGAAAGCATAACTGGATGAGCTTACCTGATTTTCCACAGCCCCAGGTATCCTTATGCATGTTTTGAACAGTGTAAGACACTTCTAAGGTATTTTGGTAACATAGTTTACTAATTAAATTTTTGTGTTGAGTTTACCCTTTAATAATGCCTGCATGGGTGCATTCTGGGGGCACGATGGTAGTTTCCTGGCAGTGCAGAGGACCTGGCAGCAAGGTGGGTGGTGGTGTGGTGGAGCTCTCCTGCAGTACAAATGTTGGGAAGATGGGAGTCCCAAGCCCGCTCAGGTGATTAGGCCTTCCACTTTTTTTTCTGTGTGTGTATATATATATTATTCCAGCAATGGCATAAACTGGCTTTCACTTCTCTCTGATCTGAGACTACGCTATAGTCATTCCATCCTCTCTGACAAAATTACTTTTTATTTCTTACTCTTTCCTCAGGAGGGTCTCCCCAGTCTCTCAGCATATCTTTGTTCTTTCTCTTCTGTACTTTAGAGTCCCCTATGGTCCTTGAAATCCTACCACACCACATTGTCCCCTGAGCTCCCTTTCAGCTCTTCCTTGCACACAGCATCTTCACAAGTGGCTGTAACTCCTTCCTCTTTATTCTCTGTGGTCTCCCCACACATCCCTATTTTGCTTATGTCTCATCTGCCTCCTACATGCTTTATGATCTCTTTGCCAGTATGAAGTAGTTCCCAGTAACATATTTACTGCTCTTTTAATAATTTCTAATGATTAAAGTGTCATGAGTGGCAGGACTTGCCCAAATAGGTGATAATTTAAAGATGAGACCCAATTCTCTTTTTAAAAATACAGTCCAGTTTGTCTTCCTTCCCAGCTTTGCCAAAACAACAAACCAGTCTGTCTTACATTTCGTATATATGATCTCATGTCAGAGCAGAAGTTTTCTGGAAAATTTGAGGCAAGTTGGAAGAGGCATTTTTGGATTCATATAGAAACTAAAGCATTCTTTTAAATAGATTTCTTTTTTAAATTTTTTTGGCTTGTCATTACTCAAAAGCAACGTGGGCTGGAAAATTCCTGATCTGCCAAGACCGGGGGTTTTCTCCACAGACTCTAAGTTTTCAGGTTCTTCTAGGGGCCCAGAGAGTAAAATCAGTAAAAGGGGCAGTCCTTTTTGTTAGGTCGTTTTTCTCCCTTCCTTGCCTGATGAAGTTGTGATGTGTACTGAAGGACAACCTCCCGTGCAATTACTTGTTACCTCTCAATTGCAGAAACAGGAGGTAAGGGGCCGGGGAAAGTGCCGACCAAATTGTGCCAAGTCCGTGTGTGTTCAGTGTCAACCTTGCTTATGGTTACTGAATGCTGGTTGTTGAATGTGTCGTATTAGCTCTTTATCAACAGGTGTTTTTTGAGCTTGAATTCTGAGTTGATAATACTGAAATAAATCTTTTATTTTTTTGGGCAAATACAAATTGATTTTATACTTCCAGCAAAACAAAAAATTCTTTCCAGATGCCTTTTTTCTTCAATATCAAAGCAGAGAATTCTTTTCCATTTTGTACATTGTTCTTTTTATTCTTAAGAATACTACCTTTAGGCAAATTTCAAAACAAAGTATTTTGTGGAAAAATCAAAATGCTCATCAAGAAAATGTCTTTTTTTTTTTCCTGTCCTCCCAAAAATATTCTGTAGACTTGCTAAATTCAGTATGAATTTATGAATAGTTTTGATTAACCCCAAATGATATTTTTATGGGCAAATATGTTATCTATTTACACCATATGTTTTGTAGCTGTATTTTACAATTTTTTTCTCTGAGTATCTCATCAATGACTGGTGCCTATGAGTAGTTTGGTAAAAGTTTATTAGCTAGGCTGAAAATCCTATGGATGGCATAAGAACTTTGCTTGCTGATTTTTATGAGCCTGTAGAAGCCCACCCTAGCCAGCTATGACATGTTTAATATTTTTTGTAGCTTCCCTTCTCGGATACAGCATATGCTGAATTCTTAGTGGGTATGGGAGAATTTGCCCAAGCAGTGATAATGTCACTAATCCAAAGATTCAGAAGACTTTGTCAGCTGTAGCGGAGCTTCTCAGGTCACAGGTTCTCTCTCCCTGTGCAAGCAGTAAGCTATGAGTGGTTTTTTTATTCTTTGCATGATCAGTTCCTATCAGAAGTAGAGGAAATGGTGCTTTGAGAGGCTAAAAAGTATGCTAGAAAATAAAGCAGAAAATAGTGTAATATGTGACTTTTTTTATCTGGTGAGTGAGTGGAGAGGAAACTATCTTTTCTTGCTCCCTTTTTCCTGCTTTCTGCCTCTTTCTTACAAAAACTGTAATAACTCACATGTAGCATGGATATAGGATATATGGCTAGAGCTTTGTGAGGAGTTAAGCTCGAAGCAAGACTTGAGTGAATTTTTTTATGATGGGCAATTTGCCAATGATGGGCAGTGTGGTGCAGTGCTGCTAGGAGAGCAGTGTGACTCTAAGAGCAGAATATGACCACAGCAGCCAACACAGATTTCATGTCACACCCTGATATTAAAACTAAGTCTTGTGCTGGCCTTTTGCACAAGGTCAACTTTAGTCTAGACAGGGGTGACATCTCTTCCACAGAAAAACCAGCACTCCAACAATCTGCATTAAATAAAAGTTTAAAAAGTATTATTCATATCTGAAGAATGAAAAATAATGGTGAAAGACTAGAGTTCAAAGTAAGTAGGTTTAATGGGAACTTTAGCAAGATAACTTAAAAATCTAAAGCCCAGAAAGTTCAAGATCTCAACAACCTTTAGTCTACTTTCATCTCATTGCACGTCTTCCATGTGTAATAATGGAAAAAACCCACATATATTTGCAATCCCTCTGTACATTGACAAGCTGAGCCATCAATGTGCATCATATGTGATTTACAGATGTCTTAAGCACCCACCCAGGACATATGGACATCTACGCAGCCAGAAACTATCTTCCAACTCTTGTATCTATGGCAAAATCTTGACCTTTATGTTTCACATAAGGAACAAAGATTCCCAGGTTCCCGCTTAAATTCTCCCTTCCATGTACTGAAAATATTAAAACAATTTAATCTCCTTACAATCCCCAGTGGTGCCCTTTAAATCAGCTTTTCACTGGGAATTGACTACATACTTTCTGTAACATAAACTGAAACCTGGGAGTTGTAAGCTGCCAGCAAAATATGAGGGTATGCTACATTTGCCTAGATATATAAGATATGACAAGACTTAATATATATTAAATTTAACAGGTGCTGTGATCTCCTGCATAGATACACAATATTCAAAGGCATACTCCAGAGAACTCTGCTTTCCTTGATAGTTCTGCATTTCTGTCCTTTCCATCATATTTTTATCTGTAATCTTACCTCCCATTTCTTACAATTCAGATTCGTTTTATTTAAGCAACGTTATCAATATTTTTATCAAGTTCCTAAATTACAGGCAACATATGCAACCTTAGCTCCAACTTCCCAGAGGTGTTAGTTGGGGAAATTGCAAACTGGTTAGATAAGCTGTAGACTTTAACAGAAACAGAGCAAATCTTGGATGTCACATTTCTCACTCAGTCAGAAGAGCCGTTTCTCTCACATGCTTACGATTTGAATTTTTAGGTGGAGAAATTACTAGGGAGGAGGTGGATGGGCAGAAAGAAGAATGGTTTTGTTTTTGTGAAAGCTCCTTAGACTATGGAGAACCAATCATTGCTGCCTTGCAGCTGGGATCTAAAGCCAAACATGTCAAATGCTGTCAAATGCTAATGATCACATTTTACATGTATTTCACATGGTCTTGAACATCAACAGTAGATGTAAGGCAGCACAACACAGGGAATAAGACACTGAACTATTGGGGCAAAGGGCCTCTCTTGAGCTTGCCAGCAAAGCTCAAGTGTCCACATTAATCTAAAAATTCTAGCTCTTGCTGGAAAGAAGTGTTTCTTGATCATGATTTACAGTGCCCACACTTGGATTTCACTGGTACTGCACGTTCTATCTCCCAAATAGTGGCCCTTCATTTTTTTAATGTCTAACCCATTCAGACGTTAATAAACACACCACGACCCCCATATTCACAATCATGTCATATGTTTTCTGAACACAGAACACACACCCTCGTTCACTCGACAATCCCACATCCACCAGTCCTTTTGTAGCTCAAGGAAGCCACAGTCAGATTTCCAACCCCGTTTTCAGTGGGGATCTGCCAGCTAGTGAGAGGCAGGTTCTCTGAAAGTTTGTTTTCCCTTTTCTGTCAAAGGAGGATGTTGAAACATCACTTACTAAGAACACTGTGTGAGAGGAAAATGTCATCATCTCAGTGGGCTAAGTAGAACCATATTTTGCTCTCTGTCTGGATCAGTATTTTTAAAAAAAGAGCAAAATTTTCCATTGAAGATGCCCTGTATGCAGAAGGAAGGAGGCTGCTCGACACAAAAAAGGAGACACTTTTAGACATAAAGAAACTCCATGTGGCTAAAAGCTGAAAATCAGCCTATTAAAAACAGAAGAGGTAAAACAAAGACTAAAGCCCTCTAAACACAAGGCAGTGATGATATTTCCAGAGATCTTAAAGCCAGAGGAACTAGTACAATACTTGTAGTCTAGGCTTTTCCGTAAGACAGGCCAAACAATTACACTTGGTTGTTCTATCAATAGAATGGTATCTTCTGCTTTATCTCTAAATTAGCTTTTAGAAATACATTCCATTTTTTGTTTGAAAGTCTCAGCTGATGAAGTGTTGCTTGGGTAAGTGGCTTCAATGGCTATTTCCTTGGACAAGAATGCATATGTTATTTATACTCTGACATTCTCTTCCTTCAGTTGCTGGTCGCTGGGTTTCCTTTTGCTTTTATCTGTCTTTTGCTGGAAATGTTTTTCCAGTGAACTTACTTTTAAGGATTGGATCATATGTAACTTCCACTTGTATAAACTAACTAGGATAATGTTTTCTCACTGTAAAGAAGACCATGTCACTGAATTTCATATGAAATGTGATGGGAACCCTGGAGTTTGCTTTCCACACCTAACTTTCTACAATGCAATGTCATTCGAAAATGTTGGAGTGTCTTTGTAAAAGGTATCCTAAACACTAGACAGAACTTGTTTTCATAACTTAGAAACAACTAAGAATTAAGCATTTTTGAAATGTGTTTAGATGTCCTCCATGATCGGAATGAAGTCTCAGAAACTGTTGCCCCCAGCCCAAGTAGTTATGCAACAGAGGACATGCATACAGATATGACTAGTTTCCTTGAGAGGAGAAAAATAGTGTGCATTGCATCTAGCAATGCACACTAGATGTGGAGGGTGGAAGTGTATGAATTCTGTCTGTTGGATGCACAAGTCTCATCTTTTTTGTAGAAATCTGGTGCTCTTCTGATCCGCATTGGTTTATGACTAATATGAACTGATGTGTCTATTTACTGCTGCAACAGGTTGGCTACATGCCCTGCAGTCATGCTGAAAAAGATGTCACATGTATTAGCTACCAAAAAAAAAAAAGGAAAAAAGGATCGCAGAATCATAGAATAATAGAATCTTTAAGGTTGGAAAAGACCTCTAAAATCATCAAGTCCAACCATCAACCCAACACCACCATGCCTGCTGAACCGTGTCCTGAAGTGCCATATCTATACATTTCTTGAACACCTCCAGGGATGGTGACTCCACCACTTCCCTGAGCAGCCTGTTCCAGTGCCTGACCACTCTTTCAGGAAAGACATTTTTCCTATTACCAAATGTAAACCTCCCCTGAAGCAACTTGAGACCATTTCATCTCATCCTATTGCTAGTTACTTGCAAGAAGACACCAACACCTGCCTCACTACAACCTCCTTTAAGGTAGTTGTAGAGAGCAATAAGGTCTCCCCTCAGCCTCCTTTTCTCCAGACTAAACAACCCTGGTTCCCTCAGTCGCTCCTCATTAGACTTGTGCTCTAGACCCTTCACCAGCTTCGCTGCCCTTCTCTGGACACACTCCAGTACTTCAATGTTCTTCTTGTACTGAGGGGCCCAGAATTGAACACAGTACTCCAGGTGTGACCTCACCAGTGCCAAGTACAGGGGCACGATCACCTCCCTACTCCTGCTGACCACACTGTTCCTGATACAAGTCAGGATGCCGCTGGTTTCTTGGCCACCCGGGCACACTGCTGGCTCATGTTCAGCCGGCTGTCAACCAGTAGCCCCAGGTCATTTTTTGCTGGGCAGCTTTCCAGCCACTCTTCCCCAAGCCTATAGATCTGCATGGAGTTGTTGTGACCGAAGTGAAGGACATGGAACTTGGCCTTGTTGATCCTCATACAATTGACCTCAGCCGATTGATCCAGCCTGTCCAGATCCCTTTGCAGAGCCTTCCTACCCTCGAGCAGATCAACACTCCCACCCAATTTGGTGTCATCTGCAAACTTATTGAGGGAGCACTCGATCCCCTCATCCAGATCATTGATGAAGATATTGAACAAGACTGGCCCCCAAAACTGACCTCTGGGGATCACCACTTGTGACTGGCCACCAACTGGATTTAACTCCATTCACTACAACTCTCTGCGCTCAGCCATCCAGACAGTTTTCTACCCAGTGAAGTGTACACCCATCCAAACCATAAGCAGCTAGTTTCTTCAGGAAGATGCTATGGGAAACAGTGTTGAAGGCCTTAATGAAGTCCAGGTAGATAACATCCACAGCCTTTTGCTCATCCACTAGGTGAGTCACCTGGTCATAGAAGGAGATCAGGTTGATCAAGCAGGAAAGTTCAAGATTCCTTAGTGCTAGGTCCATGTATGTTACCCAAGATAATTGTAGAGTCAGAAATTATATTGACTGCTAGTCCTGTTTGGAATAGACATCTCTGACAGCCAGAGGTGTGCTAGCCCAATTACATTTCAAATTTAAGAAGCTCTCCTCTAGAAAAATGAGTCTTCTATAAAAATTTCTGTTAGCCTTAGTCTTTTTTAATAAGGCATCAACCTCCATACATATAGTGGAGGTGCTAAATCTTCCAAGGGATTAGTTCAAAAGTTGAGCCACAACACCATTTAGATTTTAAAAATCAATAGGGCACAGGCCTTAAGGTATATGTAGTATGACTGGCATAAGAGACCCAGTGTTTGAAAGCTAAACATGGTCAAATGGAGACTGAATATGAAGCACGTGCATGGCTGTGGAGTTAGTTAACTACTGAGGCAACTTATTTAGAATCATAGAGACATTATTTAGAGACAAGGTGGATTTTCCAGTACTTGAAGACTTTACATCAAGCCTTAGAGCATATGGAAAGGGTGAGCATCAGGACTGATAGAGAGAAATGTTTTGGATAACTTGTTTGTCTTTACATTCTAATAAAACTTACAAGTGAAAAGGATGACAGGAAACCAAGTTAGCCTCATTTGTTTGGACCAGACAGTACATACAGAATGAATAAATGTGCTGTGGTTACGAAGGCTGGAGTGGAAGAAGGAGAGAGTGGGGATAAAATACAGAGCATAATCTTGCTAGAGTTTGGTTTTGATTTTGGTGGGGCATGCCTAGGTAGCATAGGGTACCTACTGTATAAAAAAAATAAAATGAAAGAGACCGTGGTATAAACAGCCATGTCCAGTGTGGTGGACATCCCTGAAATGTGGAGAACTGAAATTTGTATTTTGTGGTATAAGTTGCTTCTGTCAGGTGGTTGCGTCAGTTTCAGAGCTTGAGGAGCTGTGTGGGCTCAGCAGGGCACAGCACCCACAGCCCTGATGCCTGACATCCATAGGTTCTCTTTCCATCTAGGCCTCATTTTGTGGCAGAATTTCCACCCATTGTAATAAACAACTAAATGGTCATCTACCAGCACATCACTCATGCACTACAGATGTGTGATGGTCCCATTATGGCCAACCAAAAGACAAAATGGGAACAGAAGGTGATCATGGGTAACCACCCTCAATGCCATCTTCTGTTGCAAATCACTGATAACCAGTGATGGCATAGCACAGCCTAAACCAGAAGGAAACCCCAGTTTGCGTGGTCAACCCTGAAAGCTGATGCTCACTGTACTGACATATTCACATTGTGATGTTACCTTGTCACATATCTCATCTCTAAATTCTTCACACATTTTTACAAAGTGAATTTTTTGTGCTGCAAATAATCTGTCTTCCCATCCCAGTACCTGTTAGTTAATTTAAAAACATTTAGAATAATAGGGAGCTGCACAGAAAATGGAAGCAATGTTGAGTGAGGAGATTGGATTACTGGAAAAATGGATATCTGTAGATCAGTAGGGCCTTACTGAGTCCCACAGTGGATATACTACTTGTCATCTTGAATAACACTTGGTTTTTTATGATCTACCAATAATTATCTGAACGAAGAATGGGAATGTTGCATGCTGCAGGGATCTCAAGAGCATGTCCAGCGTGTTAGGGGAAAGGCAGGTCACTGTTGTCTAGTTTGGCCAAGTTTGGGCAATGCAGACCACATAGCCTGCTTGTACTCTGCAAGCCAGAATGCCATTACAGAATCACAGAATAGTAGGGGTTGGAAGGGACCTCTGTGGGTCATCTAGTCCAACCCCCCTGCCGAAGCAGGGTCACCTCCAGCAGGCTGCACAG
>Ga0065711_1044031_pt1 | contig 14369 bp, 10 predicted proteins | sample Hoacrofraction12_FD_59098 | JGI IMG/M metagenome (GOLD analysis project Ga0065711, IMG submission 59098) | Hoatzin crop microbial communities from Cojedes, Venezuela - Epithelial fraction 12 v2 (version 2) | ecosystem: Host-associated > Birds > Digestive system > Esophagus > Crop | place...
TCATCTTAGGACCCCCGACGACCACCACTAGGAGGCACTGCGCAAGTGCGGGTGGGAGGAGTGTATGAAAATGGACTGATTTGACTATGAAAGAAAGGGCTTATGTAATCAGATGAATATGTATATTTTGGTCTATATAAACTGCACGGAAAGGGTATGGGGTATGCACGTTTGGCGGAATTATCCCCCGTGCATCCGACATCGCAATAAAGAATGCCTGCCTTTTAACACTACATTGGTGTTACGAGGTTTTATTCCCGGATTTTCGGTGACACTGCCACGGGGGCCGGGCTGGACACTCACCTCGACTCTGCTCTGCAGCCGTAATTTCAGATTCTCCTTCTCTGGAATCGGCAGCCGTGGGCAGGGTGGGAGGGAGCCGGGCTGGCACTGGAGCTCAGCAGGCAGGCTGGCAGCCAGAGCCCAGCCGCAGCTTCACTCGTGCAGATCTCATACAGTGTAACGATGGTTAAAGGCCAAGTCTTCTTCTACCTATGATGACAAAAAAATAATCAAATACCAGCTCAGAGGATGGTGAGCAGAGAGGAAAGCATTTTCTTGATGGAGTTTTTCCCTTCTGACTCCTCCTCTACAGACTCCTCCAAGACGGAAGTTTAGAGCTCCTCAAAACATCACAAAGTCAGTACCACTCGGGCACTTCCATTTAGATCTTCTTAGACAAGTCTGTCAGACTTCCAGAAAGATTTGGGTCCAGAAGAGACAGTTTTGGTGTGGGGGCACGCCAGAGCGGTAGGGGGGAAGCACGGGCATCCTGGAGCTGCGGTAAGAGCCCAGCGAGCAGGGGCGGTGGTGCTGGCATGCCCACAGGGAACAGCAGCATCCCACAGGGAGCTGGCGCAGCAGCGAACGTGCCCCCAGCATGGCACCGGGAGCAGCACGAGGTGACCTCGGCCACGGTTTGCTGATCCGGGGTACGTGTCCACAGCGAATGAGCAGGAGGGAAATTCATCCCAGGCCTGGAACCCACTGCTCCCAGGGCACCCCAATAACACGCCTGGTCGTTACGGCCAAGCGGTCTTCCAAGGAACATCGTCAGTACAAATCCTTCCGCGGAGGAGCAGCCCGACACAGCCCCCGTCCATCCAAACCGCAAACAGCCCCCAGTGAGCGCACAACTCCTCTGCGCTGTCGGGGTAGATGTCTGGGGTATCTGGGTGCCTCTCAGATTTAATCCTCCAGCTCCCAGAGGATTGGAAGCCAGTTTGCAAAAGCTGGGGGTTAGACTAGGAAACAAGGGCAGGCTCCAGCTGTAAATTAACACCGTGCTGTGAAATTCATTGGGTTCTTTAGCATCCTGCGGGCTTTAAAGAAGGAATGCACCTGGAGTCAGGCACATTGGTTGTCATTAAATGCCCAGCCTCCAGCAGCATTAACATCTTGCTAAAGAAAAACAAATAAGCTAGCTGAAGGTGTTGAATGTTCAATGTTAAATAAACCTGATGCTATAGCAGGAGCGGCAGCCTGCCCTGCCGCGGGCAGCTCCCAGCACTGCGCTCGCCAGGGTGCATCGCCTGGCCGTGAGCCACGGCCGTGCCCGAACACTGTCGCTGCCCCGGCAAGGCGGCATCTGGCCAAACTTTGTGACTCGTCTCCACAGCACCGTGTATGCAATAGCCGAAGAATCCGCCAAAGCCCCAGGGGGACTGTGCTGCACAGAGCTTTTGCAGCTGTTCCTGCAAGCCAGGAGTCGGTGGGCGAGCGACCTGGCACTGATGAACTGCTGTGTGCAAGCAGCGCATCCCAGGAGCGGACAGACCCCAGACGAACCCACTGCCACCGGTGCGTCTTCTGCCCACGGTTCTGCCTTTATGTCAGCGGCATCTGAGCCAGCCTGCCATGCAACGGCTGTACGTAGGGTGTTGTTGGCATAAAGTGTCTCCATAATACACATCTCGTATGCAATCGCTCCCCTGAGCGCTTTGCCATCTGTTATTTGGAATTGTACTAATTGCATGCAGGGCCTGAAAATGCAGAAGGACATGAAACTGCTTCAACTATTTAATTAATCTTTTTTTCCTGGGAGAAATAGATCTCCATTAATAATGCACGTTTCAAGAAGTCTAACGCACAGATTTCTTATGCTCCCCCAAAGCTATAAAGCCTTTTTTTCAGCCTCCACCTCCCAGGGAGAGGAGGAGGAAAAAGCCTTCACTGCTCATGGCTGCTGCATGGAAACTTCACCCTGGAGCCTTCCTCCTCCTCCTCCCACCGCTGCTGGCAGAAGCCCAGTCCAGCCGTGCGGCCAGGCGGGAGGGAGGTCGAAGAGACCCAGCTCAGGCTTTGCCACCCCGCACCCTCCACGTTGATGCTGTCCAAGTCTCCTTCCCCACAGCTGCAGGCGTGCGGAGAGCTTCGGTGTTTCTTTAAAGTAGAACATGTACATTACGTAAAATTTTGTTGGATTTATGCAGAGCAATATACATAAAATACATATCGTGCTCTTATAGATGTATTTTTTTTTTTTTAATAAAATACGAATGGCAGCTGAGGCCTGGTGAATAAGCCCAGTACAGAAGTTAAATCCAAGGTCATGGTACTCATCAGTAGAAGTCTGAATACCACCATGATTATTTGTAAGCGCGAGAAATAAACATAGTTCCACTACTAAAAATACCCTCTTTTTTTCCCCATTTTTCCCCCCCCTCCTCTTCAATATGATGCACTTTAATGTTAGCAAATATTAACTCTTCAATATCTGGGATATAGAAAGCTATTCTGGTTTTTCTCTGAAGAGAAGGCCAACAAATCAGCTAATATTTTAACATTACAGAAGCTGCTTTAAAATTTCCCGTGCAGCTGATGATACCAGCTTCTCATTTACCAGCTTTTAAATATTTCATTCATTCAGGCAACTGCTGTTGCCTCAGGCTTTAGGGTCAGAGACTCAGCAAATCTCTCCGTCGCGCGGGCTGATAGCTGTAATGGCATTGTCTTCCTGGCGGCTTGGCTTACCAACAAGGAATAGCTGAACTCCAGGGTCTCTGCAGCAGTTTTCACCGTTGCCGAAGCAATCGGGGGTCCGGCGCAGCGTGCCTGCTGTCAGAGAAGCCACACCAGCAGCGCCGGGCTCTGCTCGCTGGCAACGCCGGTTTGGGGTGCGCTGTGCTCTGCCGGGGCTCCCGGCCAACCTCGGCCTGAAGAACCAGGCCAGAATAAAACAGCTTTAACCAGGCTGACATTTGAAGGGCGCCTTTGAAACTGCTGCTATGCAGCGGTTACTGAAAATAAGGGATATGCTGAGCAGCACCAACGGGATCGGACCTTAAACTGAATTTGCCAACAGGTAACAACTTAATCAACAGTTCCAAAAGTACTAGAACACAAAAGCTATTCACCAAGTTGTGTCTTTTGGGGAGTGTGTTTGGTTTTTTTTTTTAAAACAGTATTGCACTTCAGCAAAAAGTGAACGCCTCAAACTGCTAATAAGGAAACCCTAACTGGTGGGTGTGCTTACTTTCCTCCTCCACTCACTTGCCCACGTGAATTAATTTCATTTTCTCTGCCCACACCCACCCCTGTACCGTGTTTTACACAGACAATAGGGGAACTGGGGAGTCCAGGATCAGCCCCCCGCCTGCCTGGGCACCCTCAGAGGGTTTGGTCTCTGCGACAGGAGCTGGCTCCTCCGCAAAGCCCCAGCAGGGCTGTGCTTTGGCTTTGACTGCCAAACACCGAATTTCATCTCACCCTCTACCAGGAGACGGAGCAATGCCTTCCCTTGGGGGGGGGTTCTACCATTTTCTGCTCCGGATACGCGAGTTGCTTACTGCCTCTTCAGCCTCTCCTGCCAGAGACGATGATGCTGCAATTTTCGCTGTCTCACTTCATGCCTTGCCAAGCATTTCCGACTCAGAAAGCCTATTTTAGGAACCTAATCAAAAGCATACACAGTCCAGTCAATCAGCAATCCATATTTAGGCGCTAGTGGGTAAAAGGCATTTCCTTCTCTTTCCAAGCAGAGCCCTACATGAACATGCAGAGGGAGGTTGGTGATACCATTAACATTATTGCTTAGAACATAAATTTTTCTGCTACCTTACAGGTATAAAACTTTCCTAAAGGTGAGAAAGATAATTTCTAGAGGTGTCTTTCAGCTCTGTTCCTCTCATTGCCAACACCTTCGCTGTTCTATCTCCTCAACGTCCACTGGGTCAGATTCTCCACCGATTTAAGCATTGACCCTCAAGGCACGGTCTCCTTCCCTCCACAGACACCCCATCAGTAAGCCTGCCTCCCTGCCGAGCCCTTCCCCAGGCCTCCCGCGAGTTTCTGTCTGAGGAACCAGCGGGAACACCGGGACCCGCACCCAGAGCCCTCCCCAGCATGGGTGGCAGCGGGGTGAGGAGGGTGCCCAGGTTCCTCCCGGCAGAGCTGGGTGCTGCCCGGCACCTCCAGCACCCCAAAGGAAGGCCAAGCTGGTCCGGTGCCAGTTCCCACGGTGCCGTCAGGATGCCCGGGCTGCCCTGGCCAGCACACACGCAGCTTTTCAGTCTTCTGGAGCAAGCACCCTCCCCTTGTCCTGCCGGTCCTCGTCACTGACCTTTCCTCAGCACTCCAGCCAGACTCATGCCGCTTTACCAGCGGTGTCCCAGCGCCTGCAGGGAAGGAGAACGCTCCAAGGCAGCATCACTGACAGCAGCGTAATCCCCTGAGGAATGCCTGCTTTACACCCCAGCTTTGTGCACATCCCCCTCCAACACAAACGAAACACCCGTCCCCTCCAAATGCTCTCTTCAGCAAGTCCTTTTCTGCCATTCATATGGAAGAAAGAATAAAGCAGCCCCTAAGACTCGGAAAGGATCACTTCTAGCGACTAAAGGCCAGCTCGGTTCATCCCACTAGTTTGTACAGCATTAGAATTACCCAGCCTGGGGAATATTCTTCTGGACACAGACGTATTTCTGTATAAAAAGTCTGACCGAAGGCATTACTGAGGAAAAACCCCAAACCTCTACTTCCCCAGGAATACTAACCTGCTGGTAATTCTAAAAGAGTTAAAACTCCAGTCCAGATGCCTGCTGGCAGCAGACGGGAGCCCAGCGTTCTGGGTAGCACCGTGAGAAATCTCTTCCCAACGATGCCAGGAGCTTGCACTGGGGTGCACGCATCCCGAGGATGTGCAGACACAGCCCCATTGCACGGCAGTGCCTGTGGTCTGCATGAGGCTGCTTAGTCCTACAGTACGTTTCACGCCCAGCATGCTGGCAGCCAGGGCCTCGCCGTTCCAGGGACGGATTCAGGAGCAGAGACGCAGAACGCTCCTGTGTCCCATCACCAAACCCCATTTTCCGACTGCGTCTCCGGGGGCAAGCAGGAGGCTCAGCCCAGCCCTCCCTGCAGCCAGGCGCAGCTCCCCGCTGGTCACCACCCCAGGCGCAACCTTCAGCACCCTTCTGATAAAAGGCACCTACTCCACCATTTTGTTTCTCTCCTCAACCACCGCAGCCAAGCGTGACTAAGGACTCGCCTTAACGCCAACAGCAGAGGTGAAATGACGTCTCCCTGGGTCTGGCCCTGTTGTTTGCAATAGCTGCCACGTGCACCAAGGCCAGCTTGTTATTCCTTTCCAATAAATGGGATACTTGAGTGACAAAAATTATGTTGCATTGGAATCGAACACAAGTTTAATTTTTATATTCAACATAAAGGAGAAAAACGCAGCAATCATTCCATATACATTCCATCTAAACAGGCTGTGCACACATGCAGGAAAAAGCCAGAATTACTGAAGATTCAGGGTATTTTATGCAAAAAGAAAAAAGCAGGGTGCTAGAAGTACATGCTTGTGGTGTGTTGTGATCAGTTTAAAACCAATAGCCAACCAGCATGTGCATCATTCAAAACTTCTAGGGCTTATATTTAATAGATAAAACGCTCATATAGAGGATATTTGCTCAAGACTGACAGCTGAGCTATGTTTCTTTTTCAAGCCTATAAAGCTACTGAGCCAATTTTGTTTTTAAAAATTCACATCTAAAAACTGTTAGTTTTAAGGATAGTTAGAACACATAATCCACAACTTGATAAGCAGACCATAAAACATACCGCAGTGCTATTGTAAGGCGAGGACATTCACAGACTTCCTTTATCTGACGAATATCCAGTGCTGTTTTGTTACGCTATTCCCCTCTAGTACAGGGTTTAAAGAAAGTGGTTATGGAGCAAGACCGATGCTTTTCTAAAATAAACAAAACCCGAAACCCCAAACATCTGCAGCGTTACAGCCATCCCCCTTGGTTTTCGAGCGCTCCCCTCGAGCTGTGCTGCTGAGGGACAGCAGCACCAGCCCGGCCGCTGCCTGCGACAGGCGGCTCTCAGGGGCTGCCTCATGCTGCGTGAAGCCAGGTTCTGCACCACCCATCACCTGATGCAGCTGCGGGGCCTGGCCAGCATGACCGTGTCCCCTAGCACAAGGGAGTGTGACGAAGGGGACCAGGCACCAGCAGCCACCCAGCAGCTTCCGCACACAAGCTGTCACCTGGCCCAGTTGTTTGCACAAGCCTGAGACAGGAAGACATTGTGCAATAGGAATAGACAAGAAGCAACCAACACGATGCCACGTCCCCTACGCGGTGCCAGCTGGGGGCTCGGGCAAGGTCAGGCACACCAGCCCCTCTGGCCTTGGCCAGGAGAGAAATCCCAGGGCACAGTCCCAGCCGTTTATGGGGTTCTGAGCTCAGATGACAGCACTGAAAGCACACTTGGGTTAGAATCACACCAATTTTCCTGCAAGGGAAGATGAGCAACACTGCAGTCCAGAGGCTGCAGGGCAACACGACGAAGACGGCAATCACGCCCAAGAGTCACATAGCTCCTATTCTCCCACGCTCCTCGGTCGCACCCGGCAAACACCAGCCAGGCATATGAGAGCAACACGTCCACCTCACAGGTTCTCATTTAGCCACTCAATGTATCCGTTCAGCAGCCGGTGCCCTACCGCCAGCTCGGCTGCACCCGAGACAAACATCATCGCCCCGTGGAAGGCGTCCTTGGCGTGAACGTGCGTGACGGGAACGCCCACTGCCCGCATGCGCCTGGCATACATGACACCGTCGTCCCGTAAGACATCGTGCTCGCAGGTGAGGACATAGGAGAGGGGCAGCCCGTGTAGCTGGGCATCACTCGCCAGCAGCGGGGCTGCCCTCCGATCCAGAAGCCCCGGGTACTTCCCCACGAGCTCGGAGCTTCCATAGACAGGACTGGTGTAAACGTGGTCTTTCTTCAGCTCTTCAGGCAGCCAGTTGCTCCAGTTCACAAACTGAAATAAGTGGCTTGATTCAACTGGGATGTGAGTGTTGGAGGCCATTGCTTCCCTGAGAGATGGATCAGAGGTGAAATATTCACTCCAGAACCTGACCATAAGCGACTTGGATAAGAGGGGCTTGTTTTCATTATCTTGGTAAGCCGGCAAATTCAGGTCAAGGGTTTGAAGAGCAGGGTAAAGCAAAGCCTGCGCTTTGAGTTTAGTTTTGACTTCAGAGTCCTGTAACAGCTGTAGAAAATAGAAACAATTACAGAAAGTCAGTGGAAAAGCATTGGTTCTCTCACACTGATGGAAGACATTAAACATAAGGAACTAACATACGCGTTACAACCTAAGCACAATGAGATTATCAATAAAACCAGGATAGGTCAATTTAAAGATGTTCTAAATTTATAGGCAGGTTGCCTAAACCAGCATGTTGTACTAAAAATTCTCCAACATCAAATGTAATTTCATTTTGCATCTCATGTTGAAGGACAATATTTGAGAAACATTCTTTTTGAAGCATTGAGACTTTCCGAGGCATTTATGCTTTCCTAAGTAGTAACAAAGCCTTTTTTTATGACCATAGAAAATTTCTGTTCCTATAGGTTAAAAATCGTAGGTTTCTGAGGCTCCTTTAATCATTTCACACACAATTTAGAGCTTATCTATCTGCTGGCTTTTTTAACTGGTAGGCATCAGAACTCAAACTATGATTCTGTGCATTTTAGACATGTGAAAAATAAAATGCGATGAATTGAATACTGACATTTCTTATACGTCATCCTTTTTCCCCTCTTCACTAATAAATTTCTGCCTTCTCCCTCATCTTCTGCCTTCAGTGTCCATGGCAAATTCACAGCCTTTCCAAGTGAGATTCATTACAATCCAAAGAACCTCTCAAGAGAGCCACAACATTGCACTGACTTTACTTAATAAAGCCGAGCCAGAAGTGCAAAGGGCACTGAACTGCCTGTGATCAAACGACATGGGAACATTCAGGTTTGGGGTTTTTTTTTGCTGCTATTTACATATATGAGTCAAATTGCTCAAATACCCCTTTCAAACAACATCCCTAGCACAGTCAAAACGCGCTTAAGCAGAGTGCGATGCATGCCCTACTGCAGGGTACAAAGGTTTGGAGGACATCGCAGCATCCCAGCTGCTCTGATGCCATGAAGTGGCTGGAGCCCGTCTGCACGCCTGGAAGCTCGGAGCCCTCACGCGGCACGACACCTCGTGCACATCGACCACGAGAGGCTCTGGGAGGCGCGCTCACTTGGAGCGGAGGTTTTTGTTAGTCTTCTGTAAGTGTTCATGAAATGACAAAAAAAAAAATCCTGAGCTAGCAAAGCAGCTGTTCTGCATTACCTGTTGTGCCACAGCCGCAGCCAAGTTGCCACCGGCACTGTCTCCCACAACACAGACCCGGTCCGGGTCCACCCCGTACTGGGAGAGGACATTGCTCTGGAGGAAGAACTTCGTCACCGAATACACATCTTCAAACTGAACGGGAAAATGGTATTTAGGTGCCAGCCTGTAACTGTCAGAGGCAAGCAGAAGGGTGTTACTTGCTGCCGTGCACAGCGAAAGGCTTGCTAGCATCTGCCCTAGTCAATGAATGTTTATTCTTTTCTGCACCCAGAGAATTGGGAACCATCTGTCCATCCTGGAGAATGACATATTTTCTTACCCACCCAACTGCATAAAGCAACATCCAAAATGACCACCAACCACAATTCACCCCTGCAACCTCAACAGCTTTTGTTTACAAATACTGCAAGCTAGCAGGAAAGCACACGATCGAAGAAAAAGACATTGCAAAATTAGATTAAGAGAAATAGATTGGTTTATGCCAAACCCTCATCCCATCTAGCAGAGGAATCTCTTACTCAACAGATACCACGACAGCATTTAACATGTTTGAAGTCCACCTCGCCAGATGATCGTAGGATTTCATGCCTGCAACGAAATGAGTCGCTTTGAATATCCTCCAGCACATTTGAGAACAGACACACACACGACAGCATGTTCCTCTCTGCAGAAGCTTTCAGGGGACTTTCCAAAACCTCCACCTGGTTTTAACTGGCGAAATACCAGTTCCCTGACACTCTGTAGCAGCTCCCACAAAACAAGATGCAGCACTTAACACGGGCTGTTGAGATGTTCCATGCAGACCCCGGCACCAACAGCAAAGGGCTTACCTGCCCGTCCCACGCACCAGCCTCCGCCGTGGAAGAAGATCACGGCCCTTCTCAGCCCATCAGATGCCCTCCTAGGCACAAAGAGGCGGACGGGAACATTGCTGAACTCAGTGTCCGTCACGGTGACATTTTCATCGGATGTGGGCGCGATGTATTGGAAAGTTGAGATCAGCATCAGAGCTTCCATGTAGTGCATCAGACCCAGCCGGTCAGCAACCTCAGCCTAAAGCCCAAGACAAGGGAAAACAGCGTCTGAAACACAGCCTCAGTTACTCCGAGATGAAGTTTCCGTAAAGCCACCTGATGCTCTGCACAAGTCTGTAAAGCTGCTGTAGGAGCTGCCAAGCCAAACGCTGGAGGAGTCGCTGTCTTGCACGGCCACGCTGTCCGGCCGGAGCCCTGCAACTCCCTCACCCACTGCGACAGGCAGCTCGGCGGCAGTGGCCTGAAGGCAGCCCAGGGACACCACCACCTCTGGTCTGGGCCAAGGCAACAGCTGGAAGCACAGGCACAGAGGGTAACCAGGACTCAGAGAAGGTGGAGGAAAGCAGAATCAGCTGAAACCTCCTGAGACCCAACGTGAGGGTCTGGCCAACCAGCCAGATGTCCTTGTCTTTCCAGCTGGCTACCACAAGACCGAGCAATACCTGTGCTTGTGATGAGCTGCAGAAGCAAAAGCAGCTGGTGCTTTCGGGATGCCGAGACACTGGTGGCACAAATAGAAGGATACAACCATTTGACTTCAAACTGCACAATGATTTTTTTATGATCTGTTCCCTCGCAGTAGCCAAGAAGCATCACTGAAAGATAAGTACTCTTAAATTACTAACAGGAAATATTGTGTCTACTTTGAGATGTTAAAGAGGCAGCAGTATATCTTTGCCACTTTAACTCAGTCCAGCTCTGTTTAATTTCTTCAGTTCACATGAAACCATCGCATTGCTCACGCACCGCTGTTTTTCTGTATAACAAAGCAGCGCTCCTACTGAGCAGCAGAACAAGAACTGAGTCGTGTGTTTATTGTCCATTCCGTGTGCTCGGCAGAGGACACAACATTTCATCACGCTACCAGTGCCACTACACCTTCTGCAGCTCCCCCTGCACCGCCATCCATGGGGAGAATCCAGCTTTGTCTGAGCCACGCAAACCCTTTCCTGACAGGATAGTTCACAGCAAAAAGCTAAAAATAACCCTGCTACCGCCGTTCTGATTTCTGCCAGCGCTCTGCCCGCGAGGCGATCCCCTGCCAAGTGAGCCGACAGCCGTGCAGCTCCGGTGTGGCATCACCGCGGTCACCCAGCGCTGGCTCTAGCCCAACTCCGGCCGAGAATGATCCCAGCGACTCCTTGAGCTGGAGACGCCCCGGGACTAGAAGCAGCACCCTCCAGGAGGGGGAAGAAGGGCAATGCTGACTGGCATCTCTATCTGCCTGGTAAGTGCATTAGTTGGGGGGGGGTCTTAAAAAATACCCATAGGGTTAACTTTTTGGAAAGGTTCTTTTTCCCAGAAATCTTGAGTCCACCTCCGCTGTGCAGCCGTCCGAGCAAGAGGCATCAGGGGAGGCCACTGCCACGCCGGGCATCATCAGTGCCCCTGGCAGAGCTACACAGAAGGCAAGGAAAGCTTTCCCAATGGGCTCCACAGAAACACCCTGGCAGAAGAAAAGTGAGATGGTTCAGGGAGTTCAGCACCAAGGAGCTGCCAACTTCAGCATTTAACACACCATAAAAGCAGTTTCCTTTAAAATTGACATCATAAAACATTTATTATTAAATTCTATGTTCTAAATTAGATTACAGTTATTCTAAGATGCAAAATAAAATTAAAACAAACCTAGCAAGTAAACCTGCAGGTGAAATGCAAGCTCCAAAGATTAATATTTGGCAGCTTTGACTCTGACATCCTAACAATTTACGCAGATTAAAGCATCTCAATCCCTTTCACTCGGATTATTTTAAACCTTGATCATAAAAATGTGCTAGCTTTCATTACACTGAGTCTTTGGTAGACCAGAGTGAGTCCAAGTGAAAACATTTCTGAAGGCGTTTGCTACGGAATGTGCCAGAAACGCGGGTCCCGACAACTCCTTCCAAACCCACCAGCTCCCCGGAGGGGTCATCGCGTTCCACACAGCGGGCGCGGGGGAACTGCGACAAGTGAAGATGTGACCACGGTTTGCTCACACGCGAGCCTCACTGGCTTCCCCCCACCTTCTTTCGTCTTCATCTGATTAAACTGTGTTTAAAGAAACTTACTTCTCACATTACTTTTAAGATATTAAAAACATTCTAAAAAAACCATACAAAATTTTTAATGTACAACACAATGACACAAAAGAACAACGTCACAATGACTAGAAGACAAATACAGCCTTTGTTTTCTATACCGTGAAAGACAGAGTGAACACCTATCGAAACAAAAACCCGGCCCCACTGGAGACTGACTGCAGGTGGAGCACGGTCTCGGTCGTGTGAAACGCCGGCAGCACGCGGAGGCCCTGTTGTCCATAACCTCCCTAACGCCCAGCCTGCCGCGGCAGCTGGCAGCCGGAGCCGCATCCTGCCAGAGCATCAGAACAGTACGCACTGCCTCACGATTTCGGAGCATTGTATTGCCTAAGTCCTGATGACACAGTAAGGAATGGCTGGGAGGGCAGGGATAGGAGTGGTTTATTTTTCAGATGACAGAAAGGTATGAAGAAGCCAAGTTCAAATTTGCTTGAAAGCCATTTGCTGTCTGACTTGCGGAAAGTGAACAAAGAGCTTGGATTTCTAGTTCATTTCAATCAAAATCAGAAGAAATCTCAAACTGATTTGCATATTACTTCTCAGTTTAATGTGCACCACTCTCGTGCATAGCTTAAACACCCAAAAAATTACGAGCTGACACTGTGACCATCAAAGCACTGTTCTATATTCCAGGCCACTGCACAACTCCTTGTCTGAGCAGGCATGACCCATCCTGTAATGGCACCGATACCGCTTGGATCAGAACACTGGGTTTGGAAGATAACTGAATTAACAACAGGCCTAAGTTTATTAAACTGATTGGAACTAGTCAGCAAAACAGCCACTCCGTGACTGCTTCCAGCACCGCGCTGTCAGCTCTCCAAGGGAGGAAAGCGCCCTGGGAGATGCCCAGCGCTGACACGAGGGTTGCCGTGCATGCAGGCTCAGCCTTTGGTGTGGGTCGTTTCCCAGGGCTGCTCTCCATGTCAGTGCCCGGTACACAGCAGCACAGCCACGGGCGTTGTGCCGCAGGGAGCTACCGACAGCTCCTGCGCCCACTGCCGGTACCCTGGCCCCGTCATTGCCACCCCCAGCGACGGGGGGACCCAGCTTCCTGCACAAGTCCCCCAGCTGCCTCCTCAGACAGTGATAGAAATGAACAAGGAATAAAACCAAGCCCTGTCTTACACCTCACCTGAAGGTGAAAATCAGATTGAACTCAAAGTAGATTTGAGCTTACCAAGATATAAACTAGCCCCGCCTGCTGCAGAACCTGTAGAAGCTCAGCTTTCCCAGAGATGCTTTATTCTTCCCAGGAAGGATTTAAAAGAACCCCCCACTCCCCCCTACACACTTTATCTGTTCACCTCTTTAGAGGTGCAGCATCTGGCATTCAGGGTTTGGGGCTGCCAAGCACACCATCTAACCCTGCTTGTTTTGCTTTCTGTAACTTTTTTTCCTTTATATTTAATTATCTTCTACGCATAACCTACTTTCTCAGAAGACAGAGGCAAAAGGAACCCAGCTGGGGCCTTACTGGCAATACTGGGTGGTCATCACCACCAAATTTCGGAGCCGCCTCTCTCAAGACTGGGACAAAGCAATGCTGGGAGCTCTGCCAGGCTCTGGGGTTTGGCACCGAGGTGCAGACAAACGGGCAGTAGCTGGCACGCTGCACGGAGGGAAAGCGCTGGGCCTCACCATCAGCTCAAGGAAGACAAATGCCTACGCTTGCCAAAGCTGCGTATTTTTATCCACAGTGATTGCAGTTTACATAAATATTTCTCAGCTGTTGCATTTTCCCCTGAGGATTAGCATCTTGAAAAAATAAAGATATAGGTCAAAGTGAGTCCTGCTGCAATTCCACTGGTCTGTGAAACTCCCCTGCACTGGGAGGAACCCCCCAAGCTCCAGGACCAAGGCTTTTCGGTGCTCCCGGAGCTGTTGGTTCTGCAAGCGGACATTTCACACTGTGGAGAACCACCGGTCTGCTGCCTGCGGCTTCCAGGCCATTATCACGTAGAAACAAGAGGAAAGCCTGCCCTTATCTGAACAGTCTCACTGTCCCCGATCTCAGATTACCGCACGTTACGGGCACAGGAGGGAGACCGACCGCTTCGGAGTTCTGCATTCCTCATGCTTTGGAAAGCATTTTCCCCAGTCACTTCACCTTCCATCAGGGGAGCACAGCAGCCAAGATGAAAAAGCCTCAAGTTCTTTGTGAGGGAGGGGGCTGCTTTTGGCAGCTCACAGAGCCGGACCGCGGTGGCTGGGCTGGCGGCAGCCCTTGGGGCGCAGCCTTCCCGCAGCCGAACGCGACCACGGGCAGTTTGCGAGTGGGGCTGTGAAGGGCTGGAACCCAGATTGTGCTGCTTCCGAGGAGCCGGGCGGGAACAGAGGAAGCTTTGGGAGGATTTCACAGAAATTCAGGCAAGGAAACCCTAGGTTAGGGCTTCAACTAGGCAGAAAGACGTCAAATTGCATTTTATCATTTCTTCGTGTGTGTTACCCCAGACTGTGTGCACACGCAGTACTCCCGTGGTTCTCCTCCCCCTCTGCTCTGCCCTGGGGAGGCCCCATCTGCAGTGCTGTGTCCAGTGCTGGGCTCCCCAGTTCAAGAAAGATGAGGAGCTACTGGAGAGAGTCCAGCAGAGGGCTGCGAGGATGAGG